>ENA-OSET01000038-OSET01000038.1-sediment-metagenome-genome-assembly--contig:-NODE-38-length-152695-cov-4.413870_pt1 | contig 152695 bp, 120 predicted proteins | sample MGYA00237882_ERZ534229 | MGnify/ENA primary metagenome ERZ534229 (study PRJEB26408, sample SAMN06266212) | sediment metagenome | isolation source: Hudson Canyon methane seep mesocosm | place... | reverse complement strand
TGAGGGCTCTTTGCCCGAAACTGCCCCCAAGCCATAGAGGACAACTGCTGTTCCATCATATCGCGCATCGACTGAATTTCGGAACGCATTTGCGATAGCTCCACGTCGCCAGCGTCATCGGTAAATTTCTCAAAATGTTGATTTGATGTACTTTCTTGATCAGGATTTTTTTCACTCTTCAGTTTAGACGCTACGGCCTGCCCGACACTAACAACGTCAGCTTCAAGCTGCTCTGTATCCATTACAGGCGACTGTGATTCAGACTTGTCGAAACTGGCCGCCATCACGTCTTTAAATTTTGTGACTTTTCCGTCAGCTCTCTTTGGGACCGCGGCCGGTGTTTTGGAAGCCGTGGATTGCGAAGATGGGGTCGGACTTTTTTCATTGAGCATCGCAGCCAACTGCCTGGCCCGTTCTTTTGAATCTCGCTGCATCCGCTCGAGCTCTATTTCCAACTTGCTAGTCTGGCTCGACTGGGGGTGCCTTTCGGCTATTCGATCATCTTGCTGAAATGGGTTAGCCGGCACATTAGCTGAAGAGTTTTCGGAACGCGGGCTTTCTTGCAGGTTTCCACCCGTTAACTGCCCTTCCGGATCGAGCGCAGTGAGTATTTCAATACCACCCTCCACTCGCTTATTCGATAGTATTACAGCATCGTCGCCCATTTCCTCTCGCACCATGTTCAGGGCCATCCGCATGTTTTCTGCGACAAATCTTTTTACTTGCATAGTCTGTAGCCTCACCGGGTGTTTTAACCAACGGTACTTTCAATCGTTATCTGTTTGTCATCTGGAATTTCGGCGTAGGATAAAACCTGTATATCCGCGGACGAAAAACGAGTGAATTTCGCTAACATTGCTCTCAAGGGCGCCGACACCAAAAGTACCGCTGGCTTTCCCGCCATCTCCTGTTTTTGAGCGGCTTCAATTAGCGCCGACTGTAACCTCTCCGCCATCCCAGGCTCGAGCGTAATATCGTCATTATTTCCGCTTTGTTGCGCCTGTTGTAGAGACTTAAGCAATAACTGTTCCATCGCTGGATCTAGTGCGATCGCAGGCAGCACCTCGTCACTTCCATAAATGTTTTGGATAATTGTGCGCTTTAAAGCAACACGAACATCCGCGGATAGCAGCGCTACATCCTGTGTTTTCGCGGCGCTTGCAGAAAGAGTTGACGCAATGGTGCGCAAATCCCTGATGGGTATTTGCTCTAATAGCAGATTTTTCAATACCGCCAATAAAATGTTAATTGAAATTGTATCCGGGACCAGTTGCTCTACCAGTCGAGGTGAATGTTTTGCCAACATATCCAACATTTGTTGCACTTCATCGTGACCTAATAATTCAGCAGTATGCTTGAGTAAAATTTGATTGATGTGGGTAGCCACGACTGTACTCGAGTCCACGACTGTATAGCCTAATGTCTGGGCCTGATCTTTCAGTCTAGACTCAATCCAAACAGCCTCTAACCCAAAGGCCGGATCTCGCGTACTGACACCGTCAAGCTTACCGAATACCTGGCCTGGATTTATCGCTAACTCTCGATCGGGGAATATTTCAGCCTCACCGGCAGCTATTCCCATTAACGTAATTCTGTAACCGGTCGGGGTTAGATCCAAATTATCTCTTATGTGTACCGACGGAATTAGAAACCCTAGATCTTGAGACAGCTTTTTCCGTATACCTTTGATTCGCCCTAACAATTCCCCGCCCTGTGTTTTATCCACCATTGGAATCAAGCGGTACCCAACTTCGAGACCAATAGCATCAACCGGCTGTACGTCGTCCCAGCCAATCTCAGCGGGCTCTAAACTTTTGCTTTGTTGTGACTGCGCAGCGATTTTCTGACCTTCTTCGACAGCAATTCGCGCGACTTCTTCTTCTCCGTTACGGCTATGGACCATATAGGCAAGCCCCCCTGCCATAGCAGACAACGTCAAAAACGCGAAATGAGGCATGCCGGGTATAATGCCCATCAACCCGATTATTGCAGAAGTAATCGCCAAAGCCTTCGGGGTTTTAAACATCTGCGAAAAAATTTGTTCGCCCATATCCCTTGAATCGCTTACTCTCGTTACCATTATCGCAGCTGCTGTCGACAACAATAACCCGGGAATTTGCGCCACCAAACCGTCACCGATGGTCAATAAGGAATAGACCTCCATGGCCCGCGCAAACTCCAACTCATGCTGGACCATACCAATGGCAAGACCGCCGACTATATTAATTACCAAAATTAATATACCAGCAACAGCATCACCGCGAACAAACTTACTCGCACCATCCATTGAACCGTAAAAATCAGCTTCGCTCGCTATCGCAACACGACGGCCACGGGCCTCATCCTGGTCGATCAGTCCCGAATTTAAATCCGCATCGATGGCCATTTGCTTACCGGGCATAGCATCCAGAGTAAAACGCGCGCTAACCTCCGCTATACGACCGGCACCTTTTGTAACAACAACAAAATTGATAATGATTAAGATAAAGAATACGACTAAACCAACAGCGTAATTTCCGCCGATCACCACTTCACCAAAGGATTGAATAACCTTTCCAGCTGCATCCCCACCCTGATGACCTTCAAGTAAAACAACTCGAGTTGAAGCAACATTGAGCGCTAAGCGAAGTAACGTCGCGACGAGAAGCACCGTGGGAAATACCGCAAAATCTAAGGGACTTAATGCGTACACGGCGACTAATAAGACGACTATCGCAAGGGCAATATTGAAAGAGAAAAACACATCGAGTAAAAAAGGGGGAACCGGCAGGGTCATCATCCCCAGTATCGCCAACACCAACAATGGCACACCGATATTTCCCTGAGATATAGAACGAAGATTTACTACTTGATTTCCATTTACGCCAGCCATTTAGTCTCACTACTAAAATTAAATATAGAAATGTTAAAACCTGCCGTTTGAAATGAAAAACCGCATTCTAAAACAGTAAAATGCCAATTGTTTGTCGCAATACAACCAATAATCCAAACCTGCAAGAATCCTTCCAATCGTTACAGAATCAACTCTGAGGTTTTGAATTAGTTACGGGCTTACCAGAAGTGTCATACTGTGAGGTCAACGGAACTTCAATTGCACCCAATGGTTTAGGCTTTTTCGTAGTCCCCTCCTTGTGTGCCCGCAATTGAAAGACATAGGCCAACACCTGTGCAACCGCTAAATATAGAGCGTTAGGAATTTCCTGATCAGGCTCGGTGGTGAAATATATTGCTCTAGCCAACGGAGGCGACTGCAATATCATCACATCGTGTGCCTTGGCTATCTCCCGAATCTTTATCGCCATAAAATCGATGCCTTTGGCAATAACGATTGGCGCCCCACTACCATTAACATCATATTTCAGAGCAACCGAGAAATGCTCGGGGTTTGTAATAACAACATCCGCTTCCGGCACGGCCTCCATCATCCGACGCTGCGCCATCTCAAACTGCAACTGCCTCACCTTGCTTTTTACTTCGGGCTTACCCTCCGAATCGCGAAATTCTTCCTTCACTTCTTGCAAGGTCATTTTCAACTTCTTTTTGTGCTCAAATATTTGAAAGGGAATATCTATCATTGAAATGACGATCATAGGCGAGCAAACCGCTAAAACAGACCATCCTATAATCGTAAACATATCGGAAATCGCTGTTTTAAGAGGTGATTGTGCCAAAGCGACTAAACTATGTTGAAAGTTATACAGCATTAAAACTGCCACACTGGCGACGAACCCAAATTTAGCCATCGCTTTTACCAATTCCATTAACGAGTTGGCGGAAAACATCCTTTTTAATCCCTTGGCGGGATCCATTTTGTTCATTTTAGGAGCGAGCGCTTTTATGCTAAACAGCCATCCGCCGAGCGCAATGGGACCCAACATTGCTGCCGCGACTAGAATAGAAAATAAGGGTATCAGCGCTTCGAAGGCGGTGAAAGCCGTGTCGCCAAGATGGCTGATCATCATGCGTTCATCGAGAATAACTTCTCGTGTTAAGGTGAAATTGAAACGCATAAGCGTTAATAATGTTGTACCGATATCGGAACCCAGACTAGCCAAGCCGATAACTCCGCCAAACAATACAAATGTCGTCGTCAGCTCTTTTGATCGGGCAACCGAGCCGTCCTCCTTTGACTTTTCAAGTCTTTTGGGGGTTGCCTCTTCCGTTTTTTCCTGACCATTTTCGTTTTCGGCCACAGTAGACTCACTAACAAACGCTGAACATTAAATCACCAAGCGTCAAGGAACCGACCTTAATGAATGCTTAGATTATGTGTAGCAAGAGCTGTGCCGCGAAGCCTTATAAAGATTAAAAGGTCGTGAGGGAGAGGTAAGAACACTTCGAGTAGGTGACTAATTAACTTGTGCCATAAACGCAATCATATCCAATGCCTGCCTGGTGAATCTATCAAACAAGGGAAGATAACCGCCGAGAGTAGACCAGATTATACCGAGACCAATAACCAGCATAAACGGAAAACCCACTGCAAAAATGTTGAGCTGCGGTGCAGCCCTGGTAACAACACCTAAAGAAAAATTTATGATCAGTAAGGAAGTCAATGCCGGCAGAGCCATAACTATAGCGCTGCTAAACATCCATGCCGCCCAGCCAGCCAACTTCCACAATGCGGCATTGGAAAAAAAACCAGTACCAATAGGCAGCGTGTGAAAACTCTCCAAGAAGACTTCTATCATCGCCAAATGCCCATTCATCGCCAAAAAAAGCAGATACACTAACATTAAATGAAATTGGCTAACGACTGTTACCGATACTCCATTGGTAGGGTCAACCATTTGAGCAAAACCCAGACCCATCTGCATCGCAATAACCTGCCCCGCAACCACGAATAGCTGTAACAGCAGCTGCAAGGAAAAGCCTAAAGCAATTCCAATTAATACTTGCTGGAAAATCATCACTACCGACGCAAGGGATAACGGATCAATCTCCGGCATCGGCGGTAAAACCGGGCGCACTGCTAAGGTAAACAATAAGGCTAAGGAGATTCTAATTCGAGCGGGGACAAGCTGAGTACCTAAGATCGGCGCCGCTAACAAAAACCCCCCGATGCGGAAGAACGGCCACATCATTGAACCTAACCAACCGCCTATTATCGAAGCATCTATCTCAAGCAAATTATTTCCATCCAAGGTTAATCTACAAATCTGACCTAGCCGATCAAGATGGGGACGCTCGCAGCAAGGCGCCGGATAAACTCGAGAATTTCACTCAGCAAAAAGGGGCCCGCAAGCATTAACATTGTTAACGTAGTAATAAGCCTCGGCAAAAAACTAAGTGTTTGCTCGTTTATTTGGGTCGCGGCTTGAAACATACTGATGATCAAACCTACCACTAGAGCAGGAACGACCATAATACTGACAAGCATAATAACCAGCATGATGGCTTCGCGAAAAAGATCAATTGCTATATTGGCTGTCATTTAGATACCGTCAATAACCGTAACTTGCGGCCAAAGTTCCAATCACCAAAGCCCACCCGTCTGCTAAAACAAAAATCATAATTTTAAAGGGCAAGGAAATAATAATCGGAGATAACATCATCATACCCATTGCCATCAGCACACTAGCGACCACCATGTCGATCACCAGAAACGGGATAAACAAAATAAAGCCGATTTGAAAAGCTGTCTTTAGCTCACTGGTCAAAAAAGCGGGGGCCAACACAAAAAACGGTGTTTCCTCGGGTGTTGCGATGCTCTCTGTATTCGAGATACGCATGAACAACTGAAGATCGGAGTCTCGGGTTTGCGCTAACATAAACGTATGGAATGGTCTGGATGCCAACTCTATAGCCGGAACGAACTCCATACCTTCGTTGAGATATGGCTGAATTGCCTCTTCATTAACCTTCTCAAAAACTGGCATCATAATAAATATCGTTAGAAATACCGAGAGACCCAATATAATCTGATTGGAAGGCGTCGACTGCAAACCTAGAGCTTGCCGTAAAATAGCGAAGACAATAATAATCCGCGTAAACGATGTCATCATTATAAGAAAAGACGGCAGCAAAGTTAGCACCGTCATAAGCGCTAATATCTGTATCGTTACGGTATAGTCCTGACCTCCACTCGCATTAGTAGTCACTGTCATTGCCGGAATGCCGGGGCCCGCCTGAGTCGCTGATTGCGTCAAGCTATTTACCGCGTTACTAATGGAACTGGGAGAAGTAGTTTGGTCCTGAGCAAAGACAATGTTTGAAGAAAAGAGCGCCAGCGAAACGAAAAACGTCATTATTATGAAATGAATTCGCAAGGATACGCGAGGCGGACTGAGCACAAAGATCATCTTTCCCCACCACGCTCAGCAGCATTAGAATCTGGCTTATCCCCTGCTTTCGAGATATCAGCACTGTCTTCAGACTCGTTGATTGCCGGTGTTGTTTTGCCCTGCTGTAACAAATATCGTAGTCTTGCGGAAAACTCTCCGCCAGCAGTACTTGGTTCGCTTATAATCGGCTGCTCAAAATCCCGCAAGTGAGAAACTCTTCCGGGCGCAACACCTAATAGTATTTGCTGCCCACCTATATCGACAAGTAACACTTTTTCACGAGGCCCCACGGCGAGCGCGCTAATAATTTTCATCGATTGGCCACCAGCTAACACACCGGGACCCATTTTTCGTACGAGCCAAGCCAAACCAAAAATCAGAGCTAATACCAGCAATAATCCGACTACCACTGAATAAGGGTCCGCCGTTAGAATACCCGACCCAACTTGCGGCGACGCTGATTTTGGCGGTAAGGGAGTCCCTGCAGACGTTGAAGAATTCACGATATTACTATTTTTTTTGTTGCTTTCCGATACATCCAAACTACTGCTGCTATCTCCTGCAGAAGCAGGGGCAGTGTCATTAAGATCAACTACCAATGTATTTTCAGAGGAAAATACGAAGCTACTGATACAGGCCAATGAGAGCAACAAAACTATTCGGTAAGACATATCATTTACCGCAGTTTTTTAATGCGTTCCGACGGACTTATAACGTCTGTCATGCGAATTCCAAATTTTTCGTTTACAACCACTACTTCGCCATGGGCGATTAAAGTACCATTCACCAGCACATCGAGTGGTTCTCCAGCTAAGCGATCCATTTCGATTACTGAGCCTTGATTTAATTGTAATAAGTTTCTAATGCTGATTTCAGTATTTCCCACTTCCATGGAAATCCGGACTGGAATGTCCATAATTACATCGAGGTCAGGTGCGCCATCGACCTGATTAAGCGTAGGAGAAAACTCGTCCATAGGAGCGGGCGATACGTTATCATTGGCTCCCGCTAACACTGCATCTATGTCGTCTTGGGCAGAATCCGGCACATCTTGTTCAGCCATTGCGGCAGCCCATTCGTCCGCCATGCCTTCTTGATCTACGTCTTCATCACTCATTTATTTCTCCTACTGCTCTACCCAACTCTATTTACGGCCCAAATATCCAAAACGCCGTAAAAATACATTCTCGTAATTATGAACAATGCGATGCGATGCTAATCGCGTTTTACTTTCTCAATGACTTGCAATGCCAAATTTCCCTTTGAAGTCCCCAGCTTGGTATGGAGTACGGGAACATTATTTGCAGTGAGCACCAATTTATCAGGGATATCAATCGGGATTACATCGCCTTTTTGCATATCAATAATATCTTTCAGGGGTACTTCTTTCTCGGCTACCGTACAACCAATCTCAACAGTGGCGCCCATTATATCTTCCCGCAGCGATCTCACCCAGCGGTCGTCTACATCGTCAACGTCTGTTTGTAGACCCGCGTCGAGGGTTTCGCGAATCGGCTCGATCATTGAATAAGGCAATGTAATATGCATATCACCACCCCCACCATCAAGCTCGACGTGAAATGTACTCACCACAACGACTTCACTCGGGCTGACAATGTTTGCCATCGAAGGATTCACTTCAGCATTAACAAATTCGAACTCTATAGGTAAAATGGCCTTCCACGCCTCCCTGAGATCCGCAAACGCATCTCGTAACACCATTTCTACCACTCGCAATTCGGTAGGGGTGAATTCACGTCCCTCTATTTTTGCATGGCGACCATCACCGCCAAAAAAATTGTCTACGAGTTTAAACACCAGCTTTGCATCGAGAATCACCAACCCAGTTCCGCGCAAGGGACGCAATTTCACCATATTCAGACTCGTGGGAACATAAAGAGTGTGAACATATTCTCCAAATTTTTGAATCTGAATGCCCCCCACTGCGACATCAGCCGTTCTTCTCAACAGATTAAACAAACTGATCCGCGTGTAGCGGGCAAAACGTTCATTAACCATTTCAAGAGTCGGCATTCGACCACGAACAATACGATCCTGGCTGGTAAGATCATAGATTCTCGCGGAACCTTCTTCTTCATCAGACTCGGTTTCTACGTCGCCATCATCAACACCATGAAGTAAGGCATCAATTTCTTCTTGAGATAGTAAATCCTGCAATGTAAACCTCTAATTAAACAATCGACGAAAATACTGCGCTATTGCATAACAAAATTAGTGAATAATATTTGTTCAATATCCGACTTACCTAACTCTTGCTCCGTAATTTCTTTTACCGCTTCCAAGGCTTTTTGCCTCAGCAACTCTCGACCCTCGTCCGTCTGCAACTCCTCGTAAACTTCACCCCCAAACAACATGACCAGACGATTTTTAATCAGCGGCAAATGTTCCTGAAGCCCAGTAAACATAGCCGGGTCTCGCGTCATCAGTATTACATCTGTTTGCAGATACCGCTGTCGTCCACGCGACTGGAAATTGACTATGAACGAAGGCTTGATCGGAAAATAAATCGCTGGGGCAGGTTTCTCTACCACATTTTCGTCTACAACTTCCTCTGCAGCTTCTTCAGCCGTGCCATCACTGTCAAAAAAACCCAGCATAAACAGAGTTCCCCCTACAGCCCCGCCAATTGCCAACAAAGCCACAACGACGATAATGATCAGCTTTTTTTTCCCTCCGCCAGACGATTCGCTACTACCCTTATCGTTTTCATTGTCATCGTTATCGTCTATATCGTCTGCCATGCCAAAATCCCGTCATTATATTGCGGCTTTAATCACAACGAGCAATAGTTATGCCAGCTGTAACATTTCATTTTTCAATATCAGTTACAGATTACAAGAGATAGCAGCAGACAACAATGCTTTGTCACTGACTGAAGACTTAAAACTAAAGAAGATTATAAATAGTAAAACCAGGAACAGAGAGCGGCCGAACTCACGACCACCGCTTCACGCTAGAACTAAAATGAACGCCGTAAATTGAAGGCCATAAATCGAAGGATATAGTGAGATAGTTATGGATATTGCTTATCTATTAATCGGTACATACAACTTACCGCCGCAACATCCCAAGCAAATATTAAGTATTCGCGAACTTGCCTAGGATCCACGAATACGACGCTATTTGACTGCTGGTGCTACATTGTGAAATGGCTAGACGTAATGGTCAACTAGGCAAAGACTAGCATTATTTACGATATTACCAGTAACTTCCGCGCTATTTTCACCCGATTCATCTGCTTCAGTATCTCCGCGCTGGGATAACATACCCTCCTCCGCAGAATCTTCACCCTGAGATTCGGTACCAAAGCTGCGTTGATCAGAAACATCGACGTCAGACAAGTCTAAACCTTGGTTTTCCATCATTTCACGTAATCTCGGCAACCCCAAGTCGAGAGCTTCGCGAACTGCCCCATGACTGCTGGTAAAAACCACGCTAGTCTGATCTGCCTGAGTAGATATTCTGACTTGAAGAGGGCCTAATTCAGGAGGATCAAGTGCTATTTCAGCTTTACTAATTTGTTGTGAGCTCATCCACATGACCTTTGCCATTACGCCATCACTCCATCCTGGTTTCCCGACTTCAATTGGAACTGAAACCTGTGCAGATACGTTTTGAGGCTGCTTATAAGCTGTCGACAAATCGGACAACGCAGTATACGTACTCGTTGATGATTGAGAACTGACAGTTTCCGCGAGTGCTGCTGTTGAAGCCCCGGCCACCTTACCTTCGACGTTTTTCCCGGCCGCCTCCAATTGAGCTTTCAACTGAACTTGCACTGCCAGTTGCGCAGTAAAACTCGTGGTTGACGAGTTTATTGGCGTCATAGATTTAACATCCAGTTCTGACGCTTTAAGCGCCGGCGCAACTTCCAAGCCTGATGATGAATTTGTCGATAAACCGCTCAGGCTCGACGGTGATTGCACCGTAGAGCCTGACGAATTTACACCTCCTCTCGTTTCTAAAGTCTTTGAAACAAAGGGATCCGATTGAGCTATCGGTTTTGTCAAAGCAATAGCCTCAGCTTTGCCGCCATTTGGTTTATTAGTTAGAGCGGTCAATACAGACGTATTCAGCTCACTCTCGGACACGATACTTTGCGCCCTGCCCTCAACATTACTTTCAACCTTGCCTTCAACCTTGCCTTCAACCTTATTTTGGACCGGTTTGACAAAATTCTGAGAAATTTCACTCAACTTGAACTGATCATTTGTTACTAACGATTGGTCCGGTACCTGATTCGGATTAACAGGTTTTCCGTCTGTGGTAGCATTACTCAAATTGACGTCCGTCAACTCACCTTTAGACACTGCTTGCAATTCAGTAGTTACCGGCGGGTTTGTCGAAATCACTTTTTCGGCACTTAAGCTTGGATCCGCCGTCAATATGCTACCGGCCTTTTCTTTGCCTTCCGGCGCCAACGCTGAACCCTCGCTACTATTGTCTATGGTGACCGACGCGGTCGCAGTAGCTGAGTTAGCGGCATGATCACCAGCGGGAATAATTATTTGCTCGGCGGTCAGCAATCTTTTCACGGAAATACTGTCTTTCTCGTTCAAAGTTGAGCCAGCCTCCCCGGCATCGCCTACCGGCAATTCGACACCAATAGCAGGCAAAAGATTGCCAGTTTTCCCAACAACCAGGATCGGCTCCGCGCTGCCACCAGGACGTCCTTCAGAGTTTTCGATCGTGGTTTCTGTTACAGTCTGTTCATCCACCGAGACCTCAGACTTGCCAGTTTTCGACGGCGCAGTAGGTTCGGACTGACCATCCAGAACATTTGAAAACTCTTTGTTTTTCAAATCATTACCGTCGTCTTGCGATGTAGACTTGGAACTATCAGAATCGGAAATCGTTTTATTCTGGCTTGCAGTAGATAACGCTGTCGCAGCGATGCTTTGTCCGGCTATTGCCATTGCATTCTCCTAACTCGTAGCGGCCTTATGGCTTCAGTACGAGATACAGATGCAAAAAGGCGGCCAACTTACGAGAGAACAAATAAAGGAAAGAATGGACGAGAAGAGATAAGTGGCTATAGCAGCCGAAGCTACCTGAAAGCTGAAGCTCTATATTTTGGCCAAAGCTTCTTTAACATCACGATAGGTACTGGAAATATCCTCTGCCAACTGCTCAATACCCACAGTTTCTCCAGAGCGTCCACGCTCTTCAAGAGAACCACACAACTTAGCAAGATGCACTGCTCCCATATTACTAGCACTGCCTTTAAAACTATGTGCTGCTCTGCGAATGCTCTCTGGCTCTCCGGATGAAACGGCATCGTTGATCGCCGCAATCCGAAGCGCACTATCATTCACAAATGTATCTACCAACAAAGGAAACTCATCACCCATAACGTCCTTAAGTTCGCTTATTACCTCAAGATCAAGATGTTGACCAGAATCAGCCATGCATTGCCTCCCATTTCCCAATTAAAGATATCTTGCCCAAACAGCAAATATTAATTCTGACTTCCCCAAACAAAGATAGCACAGACTTTGTTACCTGTGCCTGAATATTCAACCGATTCACATAATGATCGAACCAACAAAATCCCTCTTCCCGCCACTTTGCTGTCCAAAACTTTTTCTCTTAGTATTTTCGAACGGTCAAAACCATCACCGCTATCGGTGACATCGATACTCAAACGACCGCCACTGGAATCTCCCGAGTAATTGAACTCAAATAGTATCGCACCTTTAGATAAGGTCGACAGGTTTACCGCTCTTTGTTGATAGTATTTAGTAAAACCACCCGGCGTGCTTTTGATTGCAGAATCCAGTCCCAGCACACCGTGATCAAGCGCATTGGCATAAAGCTCTGCTAACACGGTAAATATCTGGCCGCCAAAACGGCGCAAACTAGGAACTTGCAATAATATCTGTAGCAGTAATGGCAGGGGATCAAAGTCTTTCAAAGTATCCTGCCGTAACTCATAGCTTAAACTCCAGTCATTTGGCCCCCCCTCCATTTCGCTATGAACATCAGTAACCACTACTTCAAAGTCTTCCGGGCGAACAATAGTAACTTCTAAAAGCGATATATCATCGCTGGCAGCTTCCTCACCAATAAAAGTGTTTACGGCATTGTTTAGTTCGGTGAATAAGTCTTCCTGCCGTTTATTTTCCTGAAATACTGACAACAATCGATTCTCGCCAAACATTTCACCCTCGGCATTTCCAGCCTCATGAATCCCATCTGACCACGCATACATGCGATCACCAGGCTTTACTTCGAATTGTTTAATTGTTCCGTCTAAGTTGGCGGTTGGACTTATTCCCAACGGAATATGACTTGATGTCAATCGAGTTACCTGCTTAGTGTCAGCAGAATAAATCATACAATCAGGCAACCCACTGTTCCATGCCTGGACGGTACCGTTCTTGAAGTCAATCTCGGCAAAAAATGCGCAACAAAAGACTTCTACCGGTAAAATCTCAAATAGTTTTAGATTGATCTCTCTAATAATTTCCCGGAGAGAGAACCCTTTTTCCAACATGGTATAAAATGTTTCTGCCAGGGGCATTGCTCCAATCGCAGCATGTAAGCCATGTCCGGTAAAATCGCCTAACAATATTGTCAATTTGCCAGCGGGATTGACACCTGCCAACAACACATCACCGTTAAAAACCGCTATTGGCGATAGCGTATATTGTATATTAGGCGCTTCAAGACAACCTGCGTGAGCTATTCGATCAAAAATCCGTTTTGCGACGTCTTGCTGATGCAACAAATGAGTATTGTGGACGGCGATCTCATCACGCTGATCCTGAACGGTAGTATGCATCTCTTGCATGCGAATGAATGCATTAATTTTTGCCTGCAAAATAATGGAATTGTAGGGTTTGGTTAAAAAATCATCTCCCCCTGCATCCAGACAACGTGCCAGGGAATCTGCTTCTTGCAGGGAAGTAAGAAAAATAATGGGAACAAAATCTTCGCCGGCCAATTTTTTTATTTTTTCAGCTGCCTCAAAACCGTCCATATTAGGCATAAGTGCGTCAAGTAAAACAATTTCCGGTCTGTCACGTTGAAAAACTGTTATTGCATCAAGGCCATCCACAACATCGACAACGTCATGACCTTGATTCCTTAAAATGGTTTTCAACAATAAGCGATCAGTAACGCTGTCATCAGCTATCAAGATCTTAGTGCGAGTTTTTTTCCTAACAGAGCTGGTTCTGGCCATAGATTACTCGCGGCATACTGCCTCTGTCGAAAAAATTTTAGCCCGAATCGGGCGAGATTACCAAGCAGTGCAAGGGGCTTATTTTATCGTGAACAGTTGCTCGAAATTAGAGATTGAGAGAATTTTCTTTACATCGTCGTTACAGTGTAAGATGGATATTTTTGCTAGATCACCCCCAGCGAAATCGCGCAATAACAGCAGCATGCCCAATGCAGAACTATCTAGGTAGCTAGTAGCACTCATATCTACATTGTACATTTCAGGAGTCTCAGCGAGATCTTCGTAAGCCCGCCGAAAAACCTGATGCGAGCTAAAATCAAAGCGCCCTTCAATAAAAATTGTTACTTCAGAACCATCCGGCGATGAGGTCGATGTAATCGACATAGGTAGTCTCCATTCAAATAGAAAAAATTTATTATGCTTAGCAAAGACCGTATCGAATCCTTATCGCGCTATAATTTTCGCTGTAGACCGGCAAAGAAAATAACCCTAACATAAGAATTCAAAAAATCGACTTTTGGTACAATATCCAAATACCAATTGTGTGCTACGGAAGGTGTTATTGCTAAACTTTGCCAATAAAGCCCGAGCAACTTTCAGCCCCTTGTAAATCTAGGATAGACCATAGCTGAACAAAATCACATTTTTAATTCCATTTTAGCCAATAGGTTTGTAGGGTTTTCGATCATCATATTCACGCTGTCGCATTTTCTCCATTTCCTTCTCTTCGAACTGATATTTTCGGTCTACGAGACCTTCCATATTTTTTTGTTTCGAATAATGGAAGATCCAATTTTCACGTGCTTTCTGCTGTTGATCCTCACTGACTAGGCTTTGCCGCTCCAGCGAGTCAACCGCCTGCTCGAGATTGCTGAAAAAATTCTGGAAATTTCTGAGTTGCTGGGGGGAAGCGCCACCTTCACCGAGGGAGTTAAACTGACTATTGTATTCCTGTTGAAACGACTTCAATTGCTGTACTTGTTGTTTCTGTGCGTTTGCCGCCTTAATTTTTTCCGCTAGGTTTTCTGCCGCCAATCTCTCCTTTAGCTTGGCCAGAGTTAGAACTGTCTGCAATCGTTGAGAAGGCTTCTTCACGAATATTCCTTATTTGGCAACCGATGGAAGACCTGCGTTATCGTCTAACGGTAGCTCCTGATTCGGACTAATGACGTGTTGCAATTGCGAAACACTCGTTGAAAAATTTATCGCCTCTTTCAAGCCTTGAGTGAGAAACTCTCTAATTGCCGGATTCTTTTCGATGGCAACATCAGTCTCATTGTCGCTACCGGGAACATAAGCACCCACGCTAATTAGATCCCTACTCTGCTGATATCTTGAATACATTTTCCGTAAGCGCTGTGCCGATGCGAGGTGCTCCTCACTGACTATATTTGGCATGACACGGCTAATCGAGCCCTCGATATTTATAGCCGGGTAATGCCCTTCATCCGCCAGGTCTCGCGACAACACAATATGACCATCTAAAATGGCTCGTGCAGCGTCAGCGACAGGATCCTGTAAGTCGTCACCCTCGGTTAAAACCGTATAGAACGCAGTGATAGAACCATCGCCATCCGCATCATTTCCGGCGCGCTCTACTAATTGTGGAATTTTGGCAAATACCGATGGCGGATAACCTTTTGTTGCGGGCGGCTCCCCGATCGACAAGGCAATTTCACGCTGCGCCTGAGCATATCGGGTCAGCGAGTCCATAAGTAACAGGACGTGTTTACCTTTATCGCGAAAATGCTCTGCTAACCGTGTTGACAGCATTGCCGCTCGCATCCGCATTAGCGGCTCATCATCAGCCGGAGAGGCGACAACTATTGACCGGGATAAACCTTCTTTATCGAGAACCTGCTCAATAAACTCTTTAACTTCCCTGCCTCGCTCGCCAATCAAACCAACAATGACAATGTCCGCTTCGGTAAACTTGGTCATCATTCCTAGTAACACGCTTTTTCCAACGCCACTACCGGCGAATAAACCTAATCGCTGTCCGCGCCCTACTGTTAGCATCGAATTAATCGCGCGAATCCCGACATCCATAGGTCTATAGATAGGTTTACGATCGAGGGGATTAATTGGGTTTACTTGCATACTAATGCTTGTCTCGCAGCCAAGCGGGCCGAGACTATCAAGGGGCCGTCCCGCACCATCGATAACTCGACCTAACATCTGATCGCCTACGGGAATAACGTCTTCATGGTCTAAGGGGACAACCTGTAAACCTGGACGCAAGCCCGTCACCTTATTAATAGGCATTAAAAATAGTCGATTCTCAGCAAATCCGACAACTTCCGCTTCCACCGAAGCCTGGTTTTTGTTGATGACAAGACAACGACTACCAATTGAAAGCTCGAGACCAACAACTTCAAGGGTCATGCCGACAACCCGTACCAGCTGTCCGGAAATTTGTGGTGTTGTGAGCAATGGCGTTGAATGCTGATATACAGCGAGGCGATCTAAAAATGACTTTCGCTGAAATACCATTTCGTCAATCTTCGATGGAAAAGGAGGGGTCGTTCGATATTCCTGGTTCAGCAAGCCTTTTTTGGTCTGCGGCTAATTCTGCATAACGATTTTCCACCATTGATGTTACCGCCTGCTGAAATTGTTCTTCCAGTGTGTAATCAACGATACTCTGGCGCGTTACTACCCGGCAACCACCGGCACTCATACTAGGGTCGAGTTGTAACTTCCATTCTTCAGGAATGTGACTATTTTGCTTTAATATCGTCAGATCTTGCTGGCTGAGAAAAACAGTTATATTACGAGCATCCATCGGAAGCATTGCTATCGCCTCAGAAACAAGTTGCTCAACATGAGAGGAATCAATAACGAGCTCACGTCGGAGAATTGAGCGCGCTAAGCAAGTGGCAACATTAACTAGCGCCTGTTCAACTTCATTGTCCTGGCCGGCGAGAAATTGTAATAACTCGCTAACACTGCTATTTAGCGCCTCAGCCTGTTGTTTTATGAGATTTTCGGAGGCCGTCAAACCCGCCTGGTACCCATCATTTTGGCCTTGATTAAAACCCTCCGCATAGGCCTTTTTCTGTACATCTTCGTAGGCCTGACGAGTAATTTCATCAAGTTGAGCCGCTGTCAATTTGTCGTAAATGACCTCGTTTTTACTGACATTGACCAATTCACCGCGAGGGCCTCTTTCCTTTAGTTTTTCAGCGTGGATAATTTGACCATCTTTAACTTCAGGAGCTTTCCATGTAGGAAACGATGCTGATTCGTTAGCTGGAATTCTGGTATTATAGTTTGCCATTGTTTACAACATTTCCTCACCGCCACCGCCAAGTACAATTTCACCCGCATCTGCCATTCGTCTGGCAATAATAAGAATTTCTTTTTGTGCCCCCTCAACCTCACTGAGTTTAGCGGGACCACTGGCTTCCAGGTCATCACGTAGTAATTCAGCAGCTCGTTTAGACATATTATTGAATATCTTATCTTGTAGTTCTTCGTCGGCTGCTTTCAACGCAAGAATAAGCATATCTGATGAAACCTCTCTAAGTAGCGCCTGAATACCACGGTCATCCACACTTTTTAGATTATCAAAGATGAACATAAGATCCTGAATGGTATTTCCAAGATCTTCATCAACTTCTTTAATAGACTCCATCAATTCGCTTTCAATACTACTGTCCAAGTTGTTCATTATTTCAGCAGCAACTTTAGTGCCGCCCATATCTTTACTTTGCGAACCCGAGGTACCCGAAAATTGTTTTTCCAGAATATTGTTTAACTCTTGCAACGCCGATGGCTGAACGGTATCTAATGCGGCAACGCGCATCACAACATCCATACGGACTTTTTCGGGCAGGTTAGTTAGTACTTCTGCCGCCTGATCACCATCAAGATATGCTATTACGATCGCTTGGATTTGAGGGTGCTCGTTGCGAATAATATCGGCAACCGAACGAGGATCCATCCACTTTAAAGTATCGAGACCACTGGTATTCCCGCCCAATAGAATTCTGTCGACCAGTGAGCCGGCTTTGTCTTCACCCAGCGCAGCAACCAGCATATTGCGGATGTAGCCATCGGAGCCGACACCTAACCCTGTGCTTTGACTAACATCGTCCAGAAAATTGCTCATTACTTGTTCGACATGGTCTTGCGGAACATTTTCCAAGGTGGTCATTGCCGTTCCAATTCGTTGAACTTCCTTCGGGCCTAAATGCCTTAGCACCTCGGCAGCTTCCTTTTCTCCTAGCGACATCAACAAAATAGCAGCCTGATCAAGTAGAGGTATGTTTAACGCCTTCTTTTCACCTTCACTCACTAGCTGCTACCCACTTTTTAACCACTTGCGCCACCCTGCCTGCATCTTCTGCTACCAAACCTTTTACCGCATTCAATTGTTGATCATAATTTTCATTTGGACCGGTCAATAATAAATTCTCTCCCCCCGACAATGTTACTGTTTCGTCACCCAGTTCACCACCTAAATCGCCAGACAATTCACCCAGTGCACGCTGAGCTTCCATCTCTCTAATGTCTTGTGCGTTATCCGTTAAACTTCTCATAACAGGTCTTAGTAAGCCGAAAACGATAAATAAAACAAATAGACCACCAAAGACTTGCTTTGCAGCACCCATAACCCAAGGCTCTTGCCAAATAGGTGTTTCTTCAATGGGTAATTCTTCAACAATTTCCTTTGGGATAAATGCCGAATTAACAATATTAACACTATCGCCTCTTGCCGCGTCGTATCCTACCGTATCTCTTATCAGTGTAGTCAATCGATCCAAAACCACTTGATCGACAGGAACCGAAGATGACTCTCCATTTTCCGCATCAGTTGTTACCGTATTATCAACCAAAACGGCAACGGTTAAACGGCGAAGACGCCCGACCTGATGCTGGGTATAACTAATGGTTCGATCGAGCTCATAATTTCGTACCGACTGTCGCCGGCTATTGTCTGAAGTATTGCCGTCCGCGGCACCGCCCGGTGCCGTTGTTGCTCCCGGCGCAGGCGGCTGATTGCTTAAAGCTCCAGGTATTCCTCCAGCACCTCCGCTAACGCGATTTTCCTCGACCGTTTGTTCACTTCTAATGGCAGGTAAGTCCGGATTAAATAGCTCGTCGGTTTGTTCTACTTTGGTAAAATCAAGATCCACGCTAACTTCGGCTCTAAAACCATCTTCACCGAGAACGGGTTCCAATATAGAACTAATCCGCTTCACCAATCGTGATTCGTATTGCTGCGTATAATCCAGTTGCTTATTCGCAACAGCCAGCTCTTCATCAATTTCAAAATTAGACAAAAGATTTCCATGCTGATCCACCACCGTAACCCCCTCCAGCGGTAATTCCGGGATACTGGAGGACACTAAATTTGCAATGGCCCGCACTTGGTCGCTTTTGACACCTCCGCGATTATAAAGAGACAAAAAAACGGACGCTGAGGGTCTACGTTTGTCACGTATGAAAGCTGACGATTTGGGAATAGCCAAATGGACACGCGCGTTTCTTACTGACCTTATGCTGGAAATGGTTCTGGCAAGCTCACCTTCCAGCCCTCGCTTAAAGCGCGCATTTTCCATAAACTGGCTTGTTCCAAGCGGCTGCTCCCTATCGAGCATTTCCAACCCGAAGCTACCGTCGGGGGAAATACCTGCGCCAGCGAGTTTTAGCCTCGCATCATAAATTTGAGCGGATTCGACCAGTAAAGCACCAGTTTTTGGATCAACTTTGTATTTAATTTGATTAGATTCAAGCGTATTTAAAACATCTGTCGGGTCCATTTGATCTAGGCTTGTATAAAGCGGCAAAAAATCCTCTTCCTGCGACCATAAAACAACAGCAAAACCTATCGCGATGCTGGCAGCCAAACCAATCATTAAGCCCGCTTGTCGAAGTATCCCGAGGCCACCTAAGCCTTCAAACAAATCGCTTTGACGTGATACCGAAGCTCCCTCTCCAACCTCTGCAGGTAAAGCTGCCATCGTAAAACCTCTTTATTAACTACTACGTTTCTGCTTTTAACTACGTGTATCGTTCTTTTAACTACGTGCTCAGTTTTTGTCTTTCAATTTTCAGCTAATGAGCCATAAAATGATCTATATCGGCATATTCATTACTGTCTGATAAGCTTCTACCAATTTATTTCGAACCTGTGTCATCGCTTGAAAAGACACGCTGGCTTTTTGCGAAGCCACCATCACTTGAGACAAACTCACCGATGGATCTCCTAGTTCGTAAGCATTAGATAAAGCGGCAGAGGCTTTCTGAGTATCGTTCACAGAATTAACGGCATTAGAGAACATCTCGTTGAAATTGGGAACGCTATTAGTCGCACCGACACTGTTGTCTGTTTTTACACCTAAGGCTGCTTCAATATCAGAACGCGGCTGGATTTCATTACCAGCACCTGCTTGTGCTTTCATCTCACGCATTTGTGACAGTAAATTGTTAACATCCATTCGATTAGTAATCATCGCATCACCTTTTATTGCCTTTTAGCGGTGTATGTTGTTTTTCTTCGCAACAAATACACCTACTGACGTCAAACATCCGACATATTTTATGAAGCACCTAACATCAAGCTTACAAATATTGACGTGTCTTTGACTATAATTAGCCTATCCTCTTGATCTATCAATGAATAAGCAGGAAGTGGGCCAACTGTACGTCGTCACGTTTATATCGTTGCGGCATTTTGTGGACGCGACAGGCACAGGGAGATTAAAAACCATCTGAGGTACTTAGAGTCGCTAGACATAGAGTCGCTAGACACGAGCATTTGCAGCTGAGCTATCATCACCCAGCAACGACGCATTACTTTGAGATGGGTAGACTTGAAATGGACAGACGTGAGATAGATGTGAAATTAGGAGAAAAAGAGGCAAGCGTTAGGAGAAGCCGTTGACTAACAACAATCCCTAACGCTCGTTAACGCTCTAACTGAAGATATGTTAGCGTTTACGTAATACCAGACTTCCTATTGAATAACCTGCACCAAATGAACAAATAACACCGGTATCGCCTGCTTGTAAATCTTTGTGGTGAAGATTAAAGGCAATTAGCGAACCCGCTGAAGCAGTATTTGCATATTGATCCAACACAATCGGAGCTTCATCTGCGGTCGCTGGCCGACCCAGTAGACGCTTCACGATCAAAGCATTCATATTAATATTTGCCTGGTGTAACCACCACCGAGTTACGTCGCTCACAGTTATGCCTAATGCGTCTATTTGACTTGAAATATGCTCTGCGGCCATAGGGCAAACCTCTTTGAATACTTTCCTGCCGTTTTGGATAAAAAACTTGTCTTCTCCATACGGATCGGTGTCGTCGACATAGGACGTGTATCCAAAATTGGATCGAATATTATTGGAAAACGAGGTAACCGCCTTTGTATCAAGAATTTCATAACTATGTTCCGACTGACAGGAACTCGCTCTTTCTACGATCGTAGCGGTAGCAACATCGCCAAATATGAAGTGACTATCGCGATCCCGCCAATTATTTTGCGGTGAGGTCAATTCCGGATTTATTGCGAGTACACATTTTGCGGTCCCCGCTGAGATCATTTCATAGGCTCGCTGCAACGCGAAGGTTGCGGCAGAACAGGCGACCAACATATCAAAACCAAAGCCTTCTATCCCCAGCTCTGCTTGTACCTCGATGGCAAGTGCGGGGTACGATCGTTGCGTGTACGCACAGGCAACAATGACGACATCGACGTCCTCAGGTTTTTTATTCGCAGCCTCCAACGCCTTTTTAGCGGCATTAACAGCCATTTCGGCTTGATGCGACACTTCTTCATTACTGCGAACCTCCAATATCGGCCGCATTCGGTTTATATCGAGAACGCCTTCTTTCCTGTAAATGTAGCGGTTGTTGATTCCCGACGCTTTATTAATAAATTCAGCGCTAGATAAAGGTTTAGCTTCGACCTCCCCCTGTTCAATGCCAGCGGCATTTTCCGCGTTAAATTTCTCTGCATAACCATTATATGCAAGTACAAGCTCATCATTAGAGATGGTGTAGTCAGGATTCCACAAGCCCGCACCACTGATGACTATCGGATCGTTCGCATTTGCCATAGTTATATAACTCTCTTTTACTGCTATTCATGACTAGTTATTTTATTAGAAACAACAACTTACCAGCACTTTATAAAACATTTATCACTCGCAACTCTCGGCGTTTACGAAATCACAAAAACGGCTTCCTGGAATCGAAATCATACTCGCCGAGCTGCGCTAGAAATATATGAGAAAAATCGCGAATCCGGACTGCAACGGAGACCACAAATGAGCCGAACTTCCGGTCCTGAATACTACGTTAGTCAATCAATTTTATCTACATCATCCATGCTGTCGCCGTCCAATATTATTCGACACCCAAAAGGCACAAACACGATTTTCGTAAGATCGATGAATTTAACACACCGCCTTTAAATTTACCGAGGGTCTGCCTTGGTCGCAGCTACGGTCCCGTTCACCGAATTGCGGTTGTTCTGAAAAGCACAAATGAAGATTATAGCAATAGACGATCTTCCGTTTTTTAATTCCTATCGTACGAGTACTGTCGATAAACAAAAAAACTCACAATCCAAGAAAAATTAAAAGAGAATAGAGATGAGTCTTACCGCCAATGGTGAATTATCCAACAATCCGGACCTTAGCTCCGAACAAGATCAGCCGGCACATTATCAAACTGCCGACGAAGACCGAATATCACTCGCGCAAAAGCTTATCTATGGATTGGGCGCCTTTGTCAATAATTTGCTGGCGGCCGCTATTGGCGGCATGGCGATTGTTCTCAACCTCGGTTTGGGAATGAATCCAGCGCTCGTAGGATTATTAGGTGCACTTCCGCGTCTGACAGATGCAATTACCGACCCCCTCATGGGATATATATCAGATCATACGAAATCTAAATGGGGCCGGCGCAAGCCGTATATTTTTTGCGGTGCGATAGCGGCTGGGATTATATTTGCACTGCTCTGGCAATTGCCGGTAGGAAAAAGTGACAGCTACTACTTTTGGTTTTTCCTCGGCGGCTCTCTCATTTTCTATCTGGCGTACACCGTTTTTGCGACACCCTGGGTTGCGCTTGGCTATGAGCTGACACCCGACTACCACGAACGCACTCGCTTAATGGGAGTCCAGAATTTTATGGGACAGTTAGCTTATCTGGTGTCCCCCTGGTTCTTGTGGATCATGCAGTATGACCTGTTATTCGATGACATCATGGTGGGAGCAAAATGGCTCGCGATAGTCATTGGCGCTTTTACCATTTGTGTCGGGATACTACCTGCAATCTTTCTCAAAGAACGCAAGCAGAAACTACCGTCCACCGGGTCTGCCGATACACACAATAGCCATCAAAAGAACACGGCGGAGAAAAAGGAGTCCCGTGGCAGCCTTGCAGATTTCTTCAAAGGCTTTGTCGTCACCCTCAAGTTCAAGCCTTTTTTGAGCCTGTGCGCAGCAACGTTCCTCGTCTTTAACGGTTTCATGCTAGTATCATCTTTCCAGTTTTACGTGATTATCTATTATGTCTTTTCGGGAGACCAATCGCTAGGCGCTGAATACGCCGGTTGGGCTGGAACAGTGTCCGCAATTGCCACATTTTGTGTCATCTTTCTTGTCACCCGTTTATCTACCCACATGGGCAAACGAAAAACTTTTTTTATTTCCACGGGCCTTTCTATTTTTGGTTACAGTTTAAAGTGGTTTTGCTACTCACCCGCCTACCCCCTGCTAATACTGCTCCCTGCCCCTTTTATTGCTTTTGGCCTTGGCGGGCTCTTTACCCTTATGGGATCAATGATTGCGGATGTCTGCGATATGGATGAGCTGGAAACTCAAGAACGAAGAGAAGGTATGTTTGGCTCAATCTATTGGTGGGTCGTCAAATTAGGTATGGCTGCGGCCATTGCAACGGGTGGGTTTCTTCTCAATGCCACTGGCTTCGATGTAGCGCTGGGAGGTAATCAGGCATCCAGTACCATATTTTGGATGCGGGTATTCGACGTCATAATACCAGTGATAGCCTCAGCAGCGGCCATTTGGGCAATAGTGCTATACCCCATTACTGAAGAAAAAGCCCATGAGGTAAGGCTGGAATTGGAACGCAGACGAGGTAACGCGGCGTAAAATGTTCTTATCAATAAGTTAGCTGGGCCCACGCCAATAGGCATGCAATCTTGTTCAGGCCCGGTCGAGAATTCCAAAAAAGTGTGGAAGCTTATCTTTTAAAATCAGCCACACAGCTACGTCTTTAGCGGACTCGTAACAGGGGCCGCTTACTCCTACTAGAAAGCCCACTAATCGCTAGACAGAAAGGATACGATTACGGCACTTTGTGTTCTGAGGTGTTTGTTGCAACAAGATGGGCATTTAAAACAGAAAAAAGACCCAGAATTCCATAATCGGAATCCTGGGCAAAACGGACGCATTAGGGATTACGTCAGATAAATCGAATATTGAGAGGCTCCGTCATGCTCCTGACAGAAAAACCAGGAACGAACGCTTACCCAAGATGGAATGAATAATGAACGGGCTGATTATCCGCCAATCGATCTATTGCGCCTATATAAATGCGGTTAGGCGGACTTTTGTTGCGGTAAGCTGGAAAATATCAGAGACTGCAACTATTTTGACCATGGGAAGACATCATTACTATCCAAGCTTTCGGTTTTCACCGAGTGACTGAGGCAGCGAGCATAAGACATGACTAAACTATTGCCCGCAGTACCTATGTGGCACGGTGTCGATACAGATACTTTTCAGCGGGAAATCGCGCCACTGAATAAACCAGCACACTTAAAATCGCTAGTCGGTCATTGGCCGGCGGTGATAAATGGAGTCCGCTCTCCTTTAGATTTGGCCAATTATCTTAAAAAGTTTGATAATGGTAAACCGACCTCCGCCGTCGTGGCCGATCCGTCTGCAAAAGGCCGCTTTTTTTACTCAAACGACCTGCAGGGAATCAATTTCAAACGCGCACAGGTGACACTAAGCATCGCCATTGATCGTTTACTCAAGATCTTCAATCATGCAGACCCTTATGCGATCGCCGTTCAAGCCATATCCATAGCCGATACTCTCCCGGGGTTTATTGAAGAAAATAGCCAACCACTGTTAGATGAGTCGGTCCCGCCAACACTATGGATGAGTAACAAAAGTGTGGTCGCGCCGCACTATGATATCTTCGACAATATTGCCTGCGTGATCGCAGGAACTCGCAAATTTACGGTTTTTCCCCCCAATCAAATTAGTAACCTCTACGTGGGCCCCATTCTCGATGCACCCGGTGGCGTGCCAATTAGTATGGTCGATGTAAGACAGCCAGATTTAGTGCAGTTTCCCAACTATTCTAAAGCTTTGGATGTTGCTCAAGAAGCGGTTCTGGAACCGGGGGATGCTATTTATATTCCAGGACTCTGGTGGCATGCGGTAGAATCGTTAGACAAATTAAACGTACTGGTTAACTATTGGTGGGGTGGAACGTCGGACAATCTCATTTCGCCGAACGACAGCCTTTTGCACAGCATGCTGACCATTTCTAAACTAAGTCCTTCCCAGCGCCAATCATGGCGGGACTTCTTTGACTACTACGTTTTTCAGACTGAGGGAGACCCGGCAGCGCATTTGCCGCAGGACATAGAAGATATCGTGACATCTCTCAGTCCTGAACAAAAAGAACGCGTTTTATCATTTCTCTCAGACCGCTTGAAATAACTTCAGTGCTTTCAGCTTTCATCAGCTATGGCTCGCTCAAGCCGTCTAAAAAAAGACGATTCGTATCCGAAAAACAAACCTGAACAGGAGTTTCGTTTGACCTCGAAACATCGCCGTAGGAGTTCTTGCTGTTACATATTAGGAGACTTGCAATAATGATCAATAAATCTCTGATGCGACGGTAACTGACCCACTGTTCGTGTGACGTTTTCCTTAATGTCATGTAAAAAGCGCTTGAGCTCTTCGTCGTTCATCATATTCACAATCGGATGATATTGCTCCGGCATCAATCCCTGTCCCAACATCACCTGGACCCACGAATTTTCACCAAAAAGTTCGGTCGGCACTTTAAATACTCGGCCCGTTTCTTTGAATAGATCGATCCGATGTTGCAGTGATTCCGGAATCTGCATGTTGCTACAATGACGCCAAAAATGGGTATCGGAACGATTTGTTACATTGTAATGCAGAACAATAAAGTCTCGCGTGTGCTCAACTTCGTACTTCATTTGCGCATTAAACTCGTTAACATCGGGTTCGCGAATTCCATCGTAGGGAAACATTTGCATCAATCGGATGATACTGCGTTGAATCAAATGAATACTGGTAGACTCCAAGGGCTCAATGAAGCCGCTGGAAAGCCCCATGGCAACCACGTTTTTGTTCCAGTGCTTACGTCTTGTTCCGGTCCTAAATTTAATGACCCGAGGCTCTGTAATCGTTTCCCCCTCAATATTATCTTTCAAGGTACTAATTGCCTCGTCATCCGATAGATAACGACTACAAAAAACCAAGCCATTACCCACGCGATTCTGCAGAGGGATACGCCATTGCCAGCCCGCATCACGGGCTATCGAACGCGTATAGGGTACTGGCTCACTAACTGTTTTTGTTTGCACTGCAACCGCACTATCACAAGGCAGCCAGTGTGACCAGTCATCGTAACCGGTGTGTAATGTTTGTTCGATTAATAGACCTCTAAACCCAGTGCAATCGATAAACAAATCGCCCTCAATTTTCCTGCCGGATGCCAGCATCACATGCTCGACAAACCCTGAGTCGTGATCGGTACCCACCTCGGATATTTTCCCCTCTACCCGTTTAGCACCACTCGCTTCGGCAATACCACGTAGATACTTAGCGTATAAACCGGCGTCGATATGGTACGCATAATTAAGTCCCTGATTGGGCACAACAGCAAATTTGTTTTCCCTCGATGCAACCAGCTCTGAACAGTATTCACCAAACTCTTCACTAATCCCTAGCTTTTTGCCTTTAAGCCAAAAATGTTGGAACCCTGCAGCCCAGCAATCCTTACCGGTAAAACCGAAGGAGTGAATATAGTCCTCGTTAACATCTCGCCAGTTCTCAAAAGAAATGCCCAGTTTAAAGGTCCCATTAACAGCAGCCATAAATTCCTTCTCATTGATTTTCAATAGCTCGTGAAAAGTCAATAAGGTCGGTATCGTAGCCTCTCCGACACCAACTGTCGGAATTTCATCCGATTCGATCAGGGTTATATCCAGCGTCTTACCTAACAGCCTTGACAGTGCAGAGGCTGCCATCCATCCTGCTGTACCGCCGCCGGCTATTACCACTTTCTTTATTTTATTATGCTCCAAAACAATACCTCGCTTGCTCAGTTTTTAGGTAATTTTCCCAACAAACATCCGTCTACTGATTCAATTTATTCAACAACATGGCTCTTAACTTTCTTGCAGACATTTCGTCCACACCTGACAAAATACCGCGCGCGTTCTCTGGTATATGTTCAAAGGATTCTACTCCCGGATCAAATACATAGTAGTCAAATAGGTTCTGCCATATCTTACGTTGCTCCGGAGGCAAGCCTTTAAGACCCAGTAGAGCATGTTGCAATACGTCGAGAGGAGGCCCCATATACTCTGGGGTAGAACGCCACCAGTAATTGATCAATATGTTCAGAGAGTCTAAGGATTCAACATGATGCCACCACATACTGGGTATAAAAAGCGCATCCCCGGGCTCCAGATCCACTATGATTGCCGTGTCTAGTGCGTCCTTAAACTTTGGGAATTGTTCAAAGTCCGGATCTTTAAAATCGACCAGACTAATGGGCTGTCCAGAGGGCGTAAAATCCAATGGTCCCACATACAAATTATCAAGTTGGTCCGGGGGAAACAGAGTAAAACGGCGCCGACCTAGTACACAGCAAGCTATGTTGTCGGGAAAATCATAATGAGCGGGTATAATGCTCTGATTACCGACCCAAACACTCACCAGGGGATTAAGGGCATCTAATCCGAGGTCATTCTCTGTTCGCAACCCGGGCAGCCAATTGTCGACCATTGTCGACCCAACGTAAATCGTTGGTGGCGCGGCGCTATGTTGATGATCCAAAAGCTTGTCGAAAATTTCGGTGAGACTGACCCTCACTCGATTGAAATTAAACCCCGTAAGATCGTCATTGTAAAATACTCTGCCCTTATTCTCTTCGCTACCAAGATAAGCTGTTAGTGGGGCTCCGCTATAAAATTGTTTCACATAATCGATAGCGCTAAGTGGAGAGTCTTTACCAGCCTTAACGAGCGGCCAATCGGAAACTAGCCCCCGCAAGACAACGGGTTCGGAGGATGTCAAAATATTTTCAGGGATCGCATTAGAGCGACAGTCCGATACTTCTTTGACCCCTCGATTAGAACTCGACATCATTTTCCACTAGTCACTCAATTGCCTGCTCTTTACAGCGCTTGTCTATTTTTCTTCTCGATCAATGTCTTTATTCGCGAATGTGATGCAATAATCATAAATAGCGGTTGCAAGCAACCGTTACTGTTCAACTTGCCCAAAGCTTCTCCATCCAAGTTTTGGAGCGTTTCTTCATTGATTGTATAGAACCCCAATAATTGGTTTTTAGTCCCGTCATTTAAGGTCACTTCCATTGTAAATGACTCTATCAATTCATATTCTAACAAGGTATTCACAAAATCTTTGTTATTGTTGTAGCCATTATCAATGGCTTCCAAAATATCGCTCGTTTTCTCCAGATATTCAGAGCGGCCGCCATGCTCTAGAAAAACACTTTCACCCTCGGACTCGTTAACTCTCGGACTATCCATATCAAGAGACACGACACGCTGTTTATTCGCGGCGCCCTGCTCGCCTTTGACTTCCTGAAAGCCGATCAGAAACGGGTTTCTTTGAATCATTAATGGCACATAAGAAGCGTCCCAGCCATCATCATTTAAAAACAGATTCTCTTTTTCCTGAAAACCAAATAACGCAACCGGATACAATTGCCCCGTGTCGGCATTCTTTTGGAAGAAAATCGGGTAACAAGATTGAATATTTCTAAACTCGAAAGGGAATGTCATCGCAAACATCACGTTATCACCGTACTCCGCCGATCGGGTGTTGATAATTTTTAGATCTTTGTGATCAACATTATTCAGCAGTACGTAATTGGTCATAGTGGCTCCTAAAAAAAGTTAAAAATCTTATAACAATTGAATCTTATACAAAGGCAATCTTATACATGGGGAATCATATTTTTTGAAACCCGTATTGTTTTATTTTATTGATCAATTCTCGATTAGTTGGCAGTGACCCTAGCAGATTTAGCGTTCTCTGCGCATTTTCCTGAAACAGGCTATTAGCGTTTCGCATTGATTTCGTCGCTGATGTCGAACGCTCAGGGTGATTTTGAGTTTCAAAACCCATACCGTACAGTATGTATTGAAAGCTGGCCGCCGGAAACAATTCATCAATTAATGGCGCGTCGAGATGCCAGGGAACTTGATAGCGCCACAAACTTAACAATTCCTGTAAACTGTCCGGTATCGAAGCTGATTGGCCATTATCTCTCCAATACGCCGTATCTTGCCGCTGGGTCAATACGTAATGTAATTTCAGAAAATCGATAATTCGCTGCCAATGATAGAGAAATTTTTCGTTGAAGCGTTTGCTGACAACATCCATTACCTCTCGATTGGCTGGAAGTTGTTCGCTGATCATTTTCGCAGATTGCTCTACCAGCGCTAAAGCGGATGCCTCCAACGGCTCGAGAAATCCAGCTGCCATCCCTACGGCCACACAATTTTTATGCCATAACTTTTGGCGATGCCCGGGATTGATTTTCAACTTACGCAGTGAAATCGAGTCAGAATCGACACCGAGAGATGTTTCAGATAGATATTGGCGCAGTTCAACTTCGGCGCCTTCGTCAGAACTGTGAGTAGACGAATACACATACCCCACACCTCTGCGGGTCGGCAGCCCAATGTCCCAAATCCAACCCGCTTTCTGCGCACTCGATAAGGTGTGAGAAGCAATTGCATCACTCTCGTTTTGGTAGGGAACCTGTACTGCTAAAGCAGTATCGTTAAATAGGAACTCTTTTTTGCTGCAAAACTCGACACCGAAATGCTGGCCGATCAACAGAGCAGCGAATCCGCTACAGTCAATAAAGAGATCTCCCGCCACGTCGAAGCCTGTCGAAACACTTACAGACTTAATATCACCCGAATCGCTTGAGTTAACCGCTACCACGGTATCAAGTAAATGCAAGACTCCCAGTTTTTCCACGCAGTGTTTTCGCAGATACAGTGCAAATTTCCCCGCATCCAAGTGGTAGCCGTAATTGACATTAAAAGCGTATTCAGGAGTCGATATGTTTTTTGGAGCCAGCCCGCGGTTACAAAGTTCCGTCTGCGGACAAACAGCCGCGGCAAAACTAATCTGTTCGCGAGCCGCTTGCCAGTAGGCAGCCAAGTTAGTATCTTCAAAACCATGAGGCGGTGTAAACGGGTGATAGTAACGATCGTCCTTAGCACCGTTTACCCAGCCGGAAAAACAGGATCCCTGCTTAAAACTGGCCTCACATTCTCGAAAGAAGTCGGTCTCAGAAATCCCAATTTTTTGTAATGTCGACCGCATTGAAGGCCACGTACCCTCACCGACCCCGATGGGATTGATGTCCGGAGATTCAATCAAGGTGACCTTGATTGTTGATTCGGGTTGCTGACAGTGTTCTGCGGCAATGACACCAGCGGTTAGCCATCCAGCCGTTCCACCACCAACGATAACGATTTGTTTTACCGCATTAACCATAAGTTTCAACTAATCACATCGTGTAGCATAAATATCAGCGCCGTAATTCGAGTTACTGAAGCTTTGCACAAATTACAGAAAACACGAATAACTATCAGGTTTATTTCAATAAAAGAAAAAAAAGCCACTGAAATCAATGGCTTTTTCATCTTTTCTTACACTTTACCAATCTGTTTAATCAAATGTATAACGGAATCCAACGTTGTAACGAGCTCCGCCCTGACTGGCAAACAAAGTTTGTTTCTCATCACGACCATACACATGCCGACTTTCATCGGTAATATTTATACCCTCGACAAACACGGTTATGTTTTCGTTGTACTCGTAACTGGCATTGAAATCCCATTGCCCATACTCGGCTACATAGGTGGGTCCAAGACCGACGTTTGCCTGACCGGTACCCGCCAGAAAATCGTCTCTCCAGCTGTAGGCCGCTCTTACTTGTATACCGTCCTTATCATAGAAACCAACAAAGTTTGCGGAATCACCGAGTCCCTCCAGAACAAACTGCTCGGCAAGACTGTTATCGTCGTAACCGACATCGGCATCAACCAAGGTGGCGTTAACAATAATGCCAAAACCGGTTTCGTCAAAGTTGTGCTGAAGAACGACTTCCCAACCATCCATGACTGCATCTTCAGTGTTAACAGGAACGGTTACATTGAAATTCGTTGGGCCATCGCGACCGGCCACACCGGTGATAACGCCATTAACTGCGTCTACGCCTGGTTCTCCGGCAAAATTTGCCAACATATAATTAAAGAGAGTACCTGAATCAGAGCTACCCGTTGCAGCAATGGCTTCTTGAAAAAGCGGTCCATTAGCCGGATGTGCCAGGCCAAATAGCGGCTCGTCTACAAATGACGTACCGATATAGTTCTCCACATCTTTTCGGAAAAAACCGATCGAAGCATAACTTGACTCCCCATAATAGTATTCCAAAGACAAATCAAAATTTGTCGATTCGAAAGGTATCAGCGCCGGATTACCCCGTGCGCCATTGCCGCCGTTAGTACGTATCGGATTGACGATTGTCACACCGCCCTGGATATCCGCATAATCTGGACGAGCCATACTTTTACTGTAGGACGCTCTAAACACGATATCGTCGGTTAAGCCAATATCAAAATCAAGATTGGGTAACCAATTATCGTAACTTCCCGATAGTTTAGAGAAGTCTTGTAGGGTAGCGCCGTTGGCATCCCTTCCGGTAACCGCTGTAAATTCATTACCACCGTACCATTCAACACCCGCATAGGTTGGAACCAATGCTTGAGAGTCAACGTCAGTATCTTCGTAGCGAACGCCGAAATGGGTATTTACCGGCATACCTTGAATCTCGTAGCTAAAGTGCACCTGGAAATAGGCCGCTATAGCGTCTTCCTGTGTTCTGCGGTCGGTAGAGAAATTACTCGATGGACAAAATCCTGTACCACAATCACCAAGATCGTTAGCAACAGACATCGGCGCATCGCCTGAATTCTGCAAAGATTCCACGCGAGCAATAAGATCATCGATATCGAAAGTGAAATAGTCGGTATGACGTCTATCATCGCTGCCGCCTGAAATATCGTCAAAATCCCCTGCTGAAGACGTGGCGGTCAATAGGTCTGAAATTGCGCCTAACGGCGTCTGCGCACTCCAGGAATCACGTTGTACGGTAGCACTAGCAGAGCGATTGCTTACCTCGGTAGTTTGAATACCAAAGTCAATGCTTTCAACTCCATTGTCCCAGTCAAATTCATAGGTTCCGGACAATTTCAATTGCTCGATGTCCATCACCCCGATTTTGTTTTCGAAAACACTGCCGGTAACAACCATATCATCTTTTCTAAGGGGCCCGGATAAACCCAATTGCAATACAGGCAGCTCACTGTCGAAATAGCCGGTTGTTCTATCCCGGGTATAACTGGCTATCGCCAATTGTGATGAATTACCGTTGCGGCTATCGGGTTTAGATTCCGCATCAGAATCATGGTAATCCAATGCTAAGGTCAGATTCTCGTTGGTTCTCCACTCAAGGTTAAAGCCGACAGACGTATTTTCGTTACGAACGGCATCAGTACTGCTTGCCATCGACAAATCAGAGCCACCGAGATTTTCTGTATAAACCAGCGGTGAGGCGATTGGACCATCTGTCCATTCAGATTCCTGCGCATCAAAGTTAAACCAAGCGGAATAGTTACTGTATTTACGCTTAGAAGTCATTTCCGAATAGGTGTAATCCAGCGTGGCGGTGATTGAATCTATGGGCTCCCACTGTACAGTTAGCTGGCCATTGGTGCGGGTGCGTTCGAACTCGGCAAGTTCATATCCGATGGTTTGTGGTACCGAATAAATGTCACTGGCGCCCGGCCGGTTTACTTGTGCGGCATTTTGTGGAATACCACCCCAGGTTTGCGGCGTAGCACTGCCCCAATCGCAACACTCCACATCGCCAGAAAAGGTGCGCCAACCGCCAACACTCGCCGTGTTAACCCCATTATTCAAATCTTGGTAACTTCCGCTCAAGGCAATACCAATTGTGTCGTCGGCAAACGTGTCTGAATACAGACCAGATACTTCAGGCGTCATGCTATCGCCATCATCGGTAGACGTATCATGTACGCCTTTAATTCCGACTGTCGCAACTCGTCCCGGCGCTTCTAAAGGACGGATAGTTTTTATATTAATGGTAGAACCGATTCCACCAGTCGGTACGTTTGCCTTACCGCTTTTATAGACCTCTATCGCTGAAACACCCTCAGAGGCGAGGTTTCCGAAATCGAATGATCGACCCGTTTCCTGCCCATTTTCAATACTCGCAGTCGGCATTTGACGGCCGTTCAAAGTCACCAAATTAAAACTCGGACCAAAACCACGAACAGTCACTTTGCTGCCCTCACCATTTTTTCGGTCAATGGTGACTCCCGTTATACGTTGTAGGGATTCTGCTAAATTGCTGTCGGGAAACTTACCGATGTCTTCAGAGGAAATCCCATCTACTACACCTGCCGCGTCACGCTTTAAATCCATTGAACGCTTCAAACTACCGCGTATTCCAGAAATCACAATTTCTTCAATGACTTCGTTGTTTGCAGTGTTAGCTGAAGTCGGCTCTTGGGCCCACGTTTGTGCAGAGGTCCCTATCAAGGCGAGCGCTATACTGCTAGAGATTAGATTTTTCTTAAATTCCATTGAGTGTCCCCTACTTATTATACTAAAGAGTTAGATCCGCGAGCTGGAGCCGGCAGATGTAAACTACGCCCTCAACATATCAAGTGCTAATAATTTGCGGCAAACGGGACTTTCAATGCGATGAGGTGGGCGAACTTCTTTTATAGGGAAGATGGCTAAGAAAAATGGTAATTGGATCGTGAATCTAAGAGAAGATCAGACAAAAAACACCCATCACAACATAAGAAAAAGTCTCCTACGCTATCTCAACAGGGTTTATAGTACGCAGGCCTATTTAAAAAAATTCTCGCTTTTGCGAAATTCAATGCAATGACAGCGACTCTATCTGACAATAAGTTACAATCGCTTTATCGCAATCTAAACAAACCGGGGATAGCGAAAAATGAATAAAAACAACCTTAAGTCAATACCTTACAGGAAAGCATCACCTACCCGACTAAAGCGGCATCGATTATCTGCACACCGGTAGTAATGTTTGAGGAACTCACTACTGCCTCGTCAAATTCATATTCGTTTCTTTCGCCTTCTCTATCAATGGGAAGATTTTCGAAATCAAACAGATTCGCATCGGCCAATTGACTAGGAGAGATATTTTGCGTCGATCTGAATATATTCTGTATTCGGCCAGGGTGCTGTTTTTCCCATTCCCGCAACATGCCTTTAATATTTTGCCTTTGCAAGTTTTCCTGTGAACCACACAGATTACACGGGATTATAGGAAACTCCCTATGTTGCGCGAGCCTAATTAAATCCGCTTCGTTGCAATAAGCTAAGGGTCGAATCACCACATTACGGCCATCGTCTGATCTCAGTTTCGGCGGCATCGATTTTAGACGACTACCGTAAAACATATTCAAAAATAATGTCTCTACCATATCGTCACGATGGTGACCCAAGGCAATTTTTGTCGCACCTATCGTTTCAGCAAAAGAGTACAGCGTGCCGCGACGCAGGCGCGAACACAAGCCGCAGGTAGTTCTACCGACCGGTACCTTCGCCTTAACAACACTGTAGGTGTCCTTATCGATGATGTAATAGGGAACATCAATAGCACTAAGATAATCCGGCAATATATGCTCTGGAAATCCGGGCTGTTTTTGATCCAGATTAACCGCAATGACTTCGAAGTTAACAGGCGCAGTCTTCTGTAAATGGATAAGAATATCCAACATAGCGAAAGAGTCCTTTCCACCCGAGACGCACGCCATTACAACATCACCGTCTTCAATCATCTTATAGTCCGCAATCGCGTTACCTACGTGCCTGCGAATACGCTTCTGTAATTTGTTAAATTCTGTCTTGGCTTTCTGATCAAGTTTCATTACGTCAATGTCTCGTCCGATCGGGTCAGACTGCTTGGCTTTAAATTTAAGATGGGTGTTATGGAAATTTTATCTTTTTCGCTTGAAGGTCATCGTGGAACAAAAAATAGCAGCTGATTATCCGGTTGATCGGCCTTTACTTGTGACCATGGAGCATTTTATCGATTTTCTTCTGGAAAATCTCCAATTATTCACGTCGTTGACTTTGTCGCGGAAAAACCGCGAAGCATTCACAATAGCACTGTTGATTCGTACGCAGATCCGGCAACAAACGGTAGCGCCGAATCACGAGACCACGCGAGCTGCAAATCAAGGGAGAATAGCGGCAATAGACTTCTATGGCACAAAGGCTTTGTACAGCAGCTACACTGCTATATCACTCTCAAAGCAAGCCAAATTCAGCTGCCCAAACCGCCGCTTCCAGCCTGGACCGTAATTTCAATTTTTTAAGCAAATTTTTGACGTGTACTTTAACAGTAGCTTCCGCAATACATAGCTCAGACGCAATCAACTTATTCGCAAGCCCTTTCGCAATCAACTTGAGCACCTCTTTTTCTCTTATCGTTAGTGTTGCCAGGATATCATTATGCCTTGGCGCATCACTGCGCAGGCCCGCGGCGAGCGCTTTACTCAATTGCGGACTGACAACCAATTGCCCCTCGAAAACATGTCGAACTGCGGCGACCAATTCTTCAGGCTCTGCATCTTTGAGCACATATCCGTCTGCGCCGGCACGAATCGCGGCGATAACATCTTCATGATCATCAGAGACGGTTACCATCACAATACACGCAGTCACATCCTGTTCCCGTAACTTATAGAGCGTCTCGATGCCATTCATTCCCTTCATATTTAGATCGAGTAAGATCATGTCGGGGGCGACACTTTTAACCAAAGCACAGGCCTCTTCCCCACTATTGGCTTCACCGACGACCTGCATACCGTCGTACAGATCCAGCAGCTGCCTCATGCCCCTGCGCATCATGGGGTGATCATCGACTAAAAATATTTTCATCATTTTGGACCAATTACCGCTGTATTCAGATTACTTTTATGATTGTGTGAATGTCACTTTTTGCTGTTCTTCGATTCTCTCAGATTGAAACAACAAACTGATTTCTGCCCCACCCTCGGCACCATTTTTAAAGGAAATTTCTCCACCTAAAATACTCGCCCGCTCTCCCATAATCGTTTTTCCAAAATGATTGGGGCCACTTTGTTCGCCGCTAAAACCCACTCCGTCATCGCTCACACTAACATGAACTTGTCCCTCTGAATTTAACCCCGCGAACACTTGCGCACTGCGTGCATTTGAATGACGCATAACATTTGACAACGCCTCTCTCACAATTTGCAAAACATGAACTTCTTCATTCGCCGTCAAGGGGAAGTTACCCAATTCGTAAATGAGCTTAATCTTCAGGTGTGCTTTTTCAGAAAACTCTTTCGCTGTCGTTTCGAGAGATGATCGCAACCCCGTTGCATTTATCTGTAACCGGAACGTGGATAATATCTCCCGCAACTGTCCGTAGGCTGAATGTATCCCAGTGCGAATTTCGCTCAATGCACCTTCTAATTCACGAGCGTCTGCAGATTGGTCTTGAAGCAACTGAAACCGGCTGACCTGTAATTTAGTATAAGACAATGATTGCGCTAAGGAATCATGTAATTCTCGGGAAATGGCTGTTCTCTCCTCCATTAACGTTAAACGCTGCTGCTGGTCAACCGTCGCTTCATGGGCGATCGCTGAAACTATCGTATCAACCAAAGCTGCGATCAGTTCTTCTTGCTCACTGTCTAATGATATTCTTTCGGCGTTAACAATAACAAGAGTCCCATATTCGTCCTCGCCTCGAATCAGTGGATAAGAAAGATTCAGACTGGAACTTTCAGGAACATCATCTTGCCAACCTAACAAAACACATGAGCGTAATCCAGAGGACACTAAAAACGGATGCCCTTTTTTTTCTCGCATCATATAGATATCTATCCGCTCGACATCAAGATACTTCTCGAGACTTTTTAATGTTATCTCCAGCAATAAGACAAGATTCCCCCCGGAACTCAATCGCCGTGATGCTTGATAAAGAAGCCGTAAGCCTTGTTGGATTTTTTCTAAATCACGAGTTTTCTCTTCAACGCTGCTTTCGAGCCGGTGGTACATCGCATCCAAACTATCGATCATCTCATTAAACGTTTCGACCAACTCAGATATCTCATCATCACCTCTGCTGTCTAACCGGGAGCTAAAATCGCCTTTTCTAACCCTGGAAGCCATGGTGACCATTGCTCTAAGGGGTTCAACAATCCGATTAAAGACGTAATAAGATACCGGTAAAACGATGCAAACTGATAGCAGCAGAAAAATACCTTGCAGCAAACGCTGCAGTCGAAATTTATCCTCAGTCTGTAATTCGAGCTCCTTTACTAAAACGTCGATCGTCTCAACAAACCCTTCAACCTCCATAAAAAGATCATCGTTGGAATTCTTCAAAAGCCCCGGCTTTACCAATTTCCACTCTTTTTCAACGTTCAAGAAAGCTCTTTGCAACGGCTCATTTCCGGAGCGTTCAATATGGTGACCCAAGACTGGAAGGTCCAATATTTGCTCAAATTCTTCGATATCTTCTCGCAATTGATCATGTCTTCCGGAGAATGCTTGATCCGCGCTCTGCATAACAACGATCGAAACCATTCGATAGCTTTTCATTCGTAAAGAACCCGCCAAATTTATCCTGACACCGTCATTTTCAGAGCTTTCTGCGATTAGAAATGATAACAGCATATTGATAACAAACAGCAGTATGACAACGACCAATGCAATTCCGGATCGAGCAATTAAGGACTGTTTTTCTTTAATTATGATTCTCCCCTGATCGATATGACTCCACTAATGTAATGCCCCAACAAGAATACTACCACTTAAGGAGTAGCCGATGAGCTATTTGGTAGTAAGGACCCTTGAGTATTGATCTGTATCAAGTTGATAGGACACATCCACGATTATGGTTCATAAACATTTATACGAACAGGGGAATCTTTAATGTCTTGGCAACAGCAAAATTCGGAAAAAAAGAGATATTCAATTCCAATAGATGCGACGTCAACGGAATCCCATCTAACACGATCACAATTGCAGTTTGGAATTCGCATTTCACAAGCTAGAGGGGCAAACAATGACGGATATTAAAAAATGGGATGTTGAAAACGAAGAGTTTTGGGAAAATACGGGTAAAAAGGTTGCCAGCCGCAACCTTTGGATTTCCATTCCGAGCTTATTGTGCGGCTTTGCCATATGGCTTTACTGGGGAATAATAACAGTTCAGATGCTGAATCTGGGGTTTCCTTTCGAAAAATCCGAATTATTCACCTTAATGGCAATCGCCGGTTTGACAGGCGCGACCCTGCGAATTCCCAGTAGTTTTTTTATACGAATATGCGGCGGTCGAAATACCATTGTCTTTACGACTGCATTGTTAATGATCCCAGCGCTCGGTGCCGGCATGGCACTAAAAGATCCCAATACACCCTTATGGGTTTTTCAGGCACTGGCACTGTTATCGGGATTTGGCGGCGGCAACTTCGCCTCTTCGATGTCTAACATCAGCTTCTTTTTCCCGAAAAAGCAACAAGGTCTAGCGCTGGGTTTAAACGCCGGTCTGGGAAATTTTGGCGTGACTACCATGCAAATTCTCATTCCCTTAGTCATGACTTTTGGCCTATTTGGTAGCTTCGGCGGAGATTCATTAGTCCTTCAAAATACCTCCGGAACGCTTATTGGCAAGATTCCAGCCGGTACTGAAAGCTATATTCAAAACGGCGGTTTTGTTTGGCTGCTCGCACTGATTCCGCTGGCGATCGTCGGTTGGCTTGGCATGAACAACATTCGTACCGAAGAAGTATCTCCGGATGCACCCAATCCAATTACCAGCTTTATGATTATCAGCGGCATGTTATTAATCGGGTTTGTTACAGCCGCGGTGGGGTTGTGGCTATTGCTACCTGAAGCCGCCAACGGATCCGGCTTTGGCGTGCCTAAGGAAATTGTCATGGTACTTGTCATCGGGTCGACCGTATTTTGGCTGAAAGCACTGCCAGGCGCTATCGGATCCAGCTTGACTCGTCAGTACCAGATTTTCAATAACCCGCATACCTGGATCATGAGTGTTCTTTACACGATGACTTTTGGTTCTTTTATCGGATTTGCGGCGGCCTTCCCGCTAGCCATCAAGGTTATTTTCGGTTACCAACATATAATGGTCGACGGCATCATGACCCACGACACGGTCAATGCCAACGGCCCCAGCGCACTCATGTACGCTTGGATGGGTGCTTTTATTGGCGCTTTGATTCGTCCTCTTGGTGGCTGGATAGCGGACAAGATGGGTGGCGCCATGGTGACCCAAATCTGTTCCGTATTCATGGTAGCGAGTGCTTTAGGTGTCGCTTATTACATGAAGGCGGCCTATAACTCTGCAACTCCGGAAGAGTACTTTGTACCCTTCTTCCTTCTCTTCCTGCTGTTATTCGCCGCGACAGGCATCGGTAATGGCTCTACGTTCCGCACGATCGCAATGGTATTTCCAAAAGAACAAGCGGGCCCGGTACTGGGTTGGACGTCTGCAGTAGCAGCCTATGGCGCTTTTTATATTCCCAAGGTAATAGGCGAGCAAATAAAAGCAACAACACCTGAAGTTGCATTGATAGGATTCGCCGCTTTTTACACCGTCTGCATAGGCATCAACTGGTGGTTTTACTTGCGTAAGAACAGATCGGAAAACTTAACCTCCTGCCCAAAATGCGGAGAAGAGTTTTCATTGAACAAAGACGGAGAGTTCTACAACCCTTAAGACGGCATTTGGCTTCGACACAAAGCGTCTCCATCATTTTAGTGTGTTAAAAAATGGGAGGCGTTAGCTCAAGACATAACTATTAGCGTTAGCCGAACAACACTTTGGCTAATACATTATCGAAAAGTACGTAGTGAACGGCTTCAAATCAGCTTGACGATTTGCAGGCCCTAAAAAAAGAGAGCACACCATGAGTCACATTCTCGATAAACTCAGTTTTTTTAATCGCACAAAAATTGGCGAATTTTCCGAAGGGCATGGTGAAACGCGCAAGGAGAGTCGTGAGTGGGAAAATAGCTACCGACAACGTTGGCAGCATGACAAAGTTGTTCGGTCGACCCATGGCGTCAATTGTACTGGGTCCTGTTCCTGGAAAATCTATGTAAAGAACGGACTAATTACCTGGGAAACTCAACAAACGGACTATCCTCGAACACGTCCTGACCTACCCAATCATGAACCCCGCGGCTGCCCACGTGGAGCAAGCTACTCATGGTACATCTACAGCGCCAACCGCTTAAAGTACCCAAAAGTTCGAAAACCCTTGCTCAAATTATGGCGCGATGCTCGCAAACGTTTTGATAACCCGATCGACGCATGGTCGTTTATCGTCGAGGATGATGAACGGCAAAAATCCTACAAGAGTAAACGTGGTCTCGGAGGTTTTGTGCGCTCCTCCTGGGATGAAGTCAACGAGATTATTGCAGCCGCCAATATCTATACTGCGAAGCAGTATGGCCCCGATAGGATTATCGGATTTAGCCCAATACCGGCGATGTCCATGGTTTCCTACGCGGCTGGGGCTCGCTATCTTTCTCTCATTGGCGGGGTATGCCTAAGCTTTTACGACTGGTACTGCGACCTGCCACCCGCCTCTCCAATGGTTTGGGGGGAGCAAACTGATGTGCCAGAATCGGCCGACTGGTACAACTCTAACTATATAATTGCCTGGGGATCCAACGTTCCACAAACAAGAACACCTGATGCGCATTTCTTTACCGAAGTTCGGTATAAGGGCGCAAAAACTGTATCAATAACCCCAGACTATTCAGAAGTAGCAAAGTTAACCGACATTTGGCTGAATCCGAAACAGGGAACCGACGCAGCTCTCGGCATGGCATTCGGTCACGTTATTCTTAAAGAGTTCCATTTGGAAAAACCCAGCGAGTATTTCACTGATTATGTGCGTCGTTACTCCGACATGCCAATGCTGGTTATGTTGGAAGAGTACGAAGGAGAAGTACTCAAGCCGACCCGCTTTATCCGCGCCTCGGACCTTGCAGATAACCACGGACAGGAAAACAACCCTGAATGGAAAACTATCGGTGTCGATGAACTATCGGGCGAGCTAGTTTCTCCACAAGGCTCGATCGGTTATCGCTGGGGAGAACAAGGAGACAATATTGGCAAGTGGAATATAGAAGCTCGGGAAGGCAAAGACGGGAATGAAACCAAACTACAGTTGTCGCTCCTTGATAACAATACACCTATTGCCGACACACCAACCGCTTCCGTCGCTTTTCCACATTTTGCCGCAGACGAAAGCAACGTACATTGGGTGTCCTGTGAACACGATGAAGTTTTACCCCGCAATGTTCCTGTTCGCGATATTACGCTCGCCGATGGCAGCAGTGTCAAAGTGGCAACTGTCTACGACTTAACAATGGCCAACTACGGAATTGACCGCGGCTTAGGTGGCGAAAATGTGGCCAGCAGCTTTGATGATGACATACCCTTTACTCCGGCTTGGCAAGAAAAAATTACCGGTGTTAGCCGCGAAAAAGTCATTCAGGTTGCTCGTGAATTTGCTGATAATGCTGACAAGACCGAGGGTAAATCCATGGTCATTGTTGGGGCAGCGATGAACCATTGGTATCACATGGACATGAACTACCGAGGCCTGATAAACATGCTAATCATGTGTGGCTGCGTAGGGAAGTCAGGCGGCGGCTGGGCTCATTATGTCGGACAGGAAAAACTCCGACCTCAAACTGGATGGTTGCCACTAGCGTTTGGATTGGATTGGAGTCGCCCTCCTCGCCAAATGAATGGCACCTCTTTCTTTTATAACCATAGTTCGCAGTGGCGGCACGAGAAAGTCAGTATCCACGAAGTTCTTTCGCCCATGGCGAACCCGGACGAATTTCCTGAAGCAATGCTGGATTACAATATTAAAGCAGAACGGATGGGATGGTTACCTTCCGCACCGCAATTGAATATGAATCCACTGCAAGTGACCCGCGATGCGGAAGCAGCAGGAAAGGATCCGAAAGATTATCTCGTTGAACAGCTAAAGAACGGCGGCATAAAATTCGCCTCCGAGCAGCCAGACAACCCTGATAACTTTCCTCGAAATATGTTTATCTGGCGCTCCAATTTACTGGGCTCTTCCGGAAAAGGTCACGAGTACATGCTTAAGTACTTGCTTGGAACCAATAACGGAGTAATGAATGAGGACAATGGCAAACGCGATGGCATTATCCCCAAAGAAGCTGAGTGGGTCGACGATGGCGCAACGGGAAAAGTCGATTTGGTTGTAACGCTGGATTTTCGCATGTCATCAACCTGCCTTTATTCTGATATCGTTTTGCCGACCGCTACCTGGTATGAAAAAGACGACATGAATACCTCAGATATGCACCCTTTTATCCACCCTCTTTCGAAAGCGGCAGACCCCGCATGGGAAGCGCGTAGTGACTGGGATATCTACAAAGGTATCGCCAAGAAATTCTCCGAGCTGGCAGAAGGAAATCTGGGCGTCGAAAAAGATATCGTTACCGTACCTACGCTTCACGATACCCCGGGAGAATTGGCACAGCCTTTTGACGTACTGGATTGGAAAAAAGGCGAATGCGAATTGATACCGGGGAAAACTGCTCCCAACATAATGGTTGTCGAGCGGGACTTCCCAAACACTTACAAGAAATTCACGTCGATTGGACCGTTATTGAAAAAAGCGGGGAATGGTGGCAAGGGGATTTCATGGAATACGGACGACGAAGTCGATCTTCTCGGACAGCTGAACTACACCGTTACCGAAGACGGTATCAGTGAAGGTCAGCCGCGTATTGATACCGCAATTGATGCTGCCGAAATGATACTGACTTTGGCACCTGAAACTAATGGTGCCGTAGCAGTGAAGGCCTGGGATGCTATCGGTAAAATCACCGGAAGGGATCACAAACATTTAGCTCTACCAAAGCACGACGAAAAGATTCGATTCCGCGACATTCAAGCACAACCACGGAAAATAATTTCTTCACCTACCTGGTCTGGACTCGAGGACGAACACGTAAGTTACAACGCTGGATATACCAATGTTCACGAGTATATCCCGTGGCGTACGATTACAGGACGCCAACAATTCTACCAGGACCATAAATGGATGCAGGCCTTCGGTGAACAAATGATCTCCTATCGTCCACCGGTCAATACCAAGACGATTGATTTCGTCAAAGGTAAACGACCTAACGGCAATAAGGAAATCGTCCTGAACTGGATCACACCTCATCAAAAATGGGGGATTCACAGCACCTATTCCGACAATCTGATCATGCTAACGCTCAACCGTGGCGGGCCGGTAATCTGGCTTTCGGAAATAGATGCTAAAGATGCGGGTATCGTCGACAACGATTGGCTGGAAGTATTTAACGCGAACGGCGCCGTGACCTGTCGAGCGGTTGTTAGCCAGCGCATCAACCAGGGAATGACGTTGATGTATCACGCACAGGAGCGAATTATTAACGTACCGGGGTCCGAAACAACCGGCACGCGAGGTGGTCATCATAATTCGGTAACGCGAATTCTAATGAAACCGACTCATATGATTGGGGGTTACGCACAACAGTCCTGGGGGTTCAACTACTACGGCACTGTGGGATGTAATCGCGATGAGTTTGTTGTCGTTCGGAAAATGGACAAGGTTGATTGGTTAGATGACGAAACCGAAATCGGCGACGCCCTGCCACAACCACTTCCACAAGACATTTAGGAGTCAGCAACATGAAAATAAGATCACAAGTCGGTATGGTGCTGAATCTTGATAAATGTATCGGGTGTCACACCTGTTCAATCACCTGTAAAAATGTGTGGACCTCTCGCGAAGGGATGGAATACGCATGGTTTAATAACGTCGAAACCAAACCGGGTATCGGTTATCCCAAAGAGTGGGAAAACCAGGATAAATGGAACGGCGGATGGATACGCAATGCAAACGGTTCAATTAATCCAAAGATTGGAGGAAAGTTTCGCGTACTCGCTAACATTTTTTCCAATCCCGACCTTCCACAGATAGACGACTACTATGAACCGTTCGATTTTGACTACCAGCACTTGCATACTGCTCCTGAACAAAAACACCAGCCAGTAGCGCGACCTCGTTCTTTGATTGACGGGAAGCGAATGCAGAAAATCGAATGGGGTCCAAACTGGGAAGAAATTCTCGGCGGTGAATTTTCCAAACGTTCTAAGGACAAAAATTTCGACAACATGCAGAAGGAAATGTATGGTGAATTCGAAAACACTTTCATGATGTATCTGCCTCGCTTATGCGAGCATTGTCTCAACCCAACTTGTGCAGCGGCTTGTCCTAGTGGTGCGATTTACAAGCGCGAAGAAGACGGTATTGTGTTAATCGATCAAGATAAGTGTCGCGGCTGGCGCATGTGTGTCTCCGGTTGTCCCTATAAGAAAATTTACTACAACTGGAAGTCCGGAAAGTCGGAAAAATGTATTTTTTGTTACCCACGTATCGAAGCTGGAATGCCAACCGTTTGCTCTGAAACCTGTGTCGGTCGGATCCGCTATTTGGGCGTTTTGCTGTACGACGCCGACAGAATTCAGGAAGTTGCCAGTACGCCTTCAGAAAAAGATTTGTACGAAAAGCAACTGGAAATATTCCTTGATCCGAATGATCCCGCAGTTATTGCGCAGGCGCGTAAAGACGGCATCGGTGATTCCGTTATTACGGCTGCGCAACAATCACCGGTCTATAAAATGGCTGTCGATTGGAAACTGGCACTGCCTCTGCATCCAGAATATCGCACCTTGCCGATGGTCTGGTACGTGCCTCCTCTATCTCCCATTCAACACGCGGTTGATGCCGGCCACTTAGGCTTATCTGGCGTTATTCCCGATGTAGACTCACTGCGAATTCCAGTTAAATACCTCGCCAACCTGCTCACAGCGGGAGAGGAAAAACCGGTCATTTTGGCCCTAAAACGTCTTCTTGCAATGCGTGCATACAAACGCGCTCAAAATGTGGAAGGCGTTGAAGATTTGGCGGTATTGGAAGATGTCGGCTTAAGCAAACTTCAAGTCGAAGAAATGTACCGTTATCTGGCGATCGCAAACTACGAAGATCGTTTTGTTATTCCGACCGCTCACCGCGAAGAAGCGATGAGTGATGCCTTTGCGGAACGTGGCGGCTGTGGCTTTACTTTTGGCAATGGCTGTTCGGATGGTGAAAGCGACGTCAATATGTTTGGTGCTAAGAAAAGTAATCGTCGAGATATTATCGACACCGTTCAAGTATGGGAGAACTAGAAATGCATATTATGAAAGTCATTTCTCGCCTGATGGATTACCCGACGGCGGAACTACAGGAACATAAAGACGAGCTGATCTCCTCTATTAGGCAATCTCGAGTCATTTCTCCAGAACAGCGCGAAGCGCTGGTAGACCTGACGAACAATATTTATGACCGCGAATTAATGGATGCTCAAGAAATTTATACCGGGCTCTACGACCGAGGTCGTTCTTTGTCACTTTTGTTGTTTGAACACGTACATGGCGAATCTCGTGATCGTGGACAAGCAATGGTAGATTTGATGGCCCAGTACGAAGCAGCAGGTTTTTATATATCAGTGCGCGAGCTCCCGGATTATATCCCCTTGTTTTTGGAGTATTTGTCTGAAGGTCCCGACATTGAAGCTCGAGAAGGTCTGGCTGATATCGCGCATATACTCGGTCTGTTAAGTGCGCGCTTACAAGAACGTGATAGCCATTACAGTGCTCTTTTTGCAGCTTTGTTGCAAATCAGCGGCCAAAATGTCGACGTATCGGCTTTACGAAAGCGAGCAGCAAAGGAAGAGCGAGACGACACACCAGAGGCGTTAGACCGAGTGTGGGAAGAAGAAGCCATTACATTTGGAGCGGACGACAGCCAGGAAGCCTGTCCGTCACAGAGCGCATCGCTCGCTGCCGCCGCCGCCGCTGACCTACCTCTGCAGGCCGATCCCATTCACTTTGTGAATGCCAGTAAAACACCGTCTTCTACTGTTCAACAGTGAATGAGGAATTAATGATGAATCTCAGTAATGCACTTTTATTCGGCTACTACCCCTATATAGCTCTGGTCATTTGTATTGTCGGTACATGGGCCCGGTTTGATCGTGAGCAATACACCTGGAAGGCTTCTTCCAGTCAAATGCTGCGCAATAAAAACATGCGGCTCGGAAGTAACTTATTCCATATCGGAGTCATTTTCGTGCTGTGTGGGCATTTTGTCGGACTACTCACACCCCATGCAATTTACCATCATTTTATCACCACCGAAAACAAGCAGTTGCTAGCAATGGTCTCCGGTGGTTTTTTTGGTCTCATCTGTCTCGCAGGTTTATTAATACTACTGCACCGCCGCTTAACGGATGACCGTGTAAATGCCAACTCAAACCCCTCTGATGTTCTCGTTCTATTGGTATTACTCGCACAGCTGTTGTTAGGACTGTCTACCATTCTAGCCTCCACGCAACACATGGACGGGTCTGTCATGGTAATGTTAGGCAATTGGGCGCAGAATTTGGTCATACTGAACCCGACCGCAGCCGCCGAAGCTATCCAGCCAGTCGGATTAGTTTACAAACTGCATGTATTTTTGGGTGTCAATCTGTTCGTTTTATTTCCCTTCACAAGATTGGTACACATAGCAAGTGGCGTTAGCGCACCGCTTAAATATTTAACTCGCAGCTACCAAATTGTTCGTCAAAAGTAAGTAGCCCTAGGATGTTTTTAACTCGGTGCAATAGTAGTGAAGATTGGTACACAGAAATCGACGCAGCGTATTTTTCGGCGTGACTATTGCACTTGTCCACCCGCACATTAATTTAGGTATTTCTTATGAGTCAAACCTGTAGCCAGCATACGCCAGAGACGGCGGCAGATATTTCGTTTCCTACAGTCACTGTCAATGGCCAGGAAGTTACTGCGGCGGTGATAGCCGGCGAAATGCAGTACCATCCGGCAAGATCTGCAAATGAAGCGCTGTTAGAATCAGTTCGTTCACTAATTATCAAACAACTACTGCTAGAAGAGGTTAATGGCGTCTCCGGCAGTACCGATAGCGGTATCGACGACGGTACTCACATTACCGAAATCGATAGCGAAGATATTGAAGGTACAATTAGTCGGCTACTGGAGGAAAAGGCACTGCCAGCTATTGCCAGCGAAGGTGAATGCCGTCAATACTATCAAATGAATGAAGCTCGATTCGTTTCAGAGCCTCTGATCGCTGCGCGACATATTCTGTTACCCGCCGCACCCGATGACATGGAGGACCGCGACAAAGTGAAGCGGCAAGCCACGGAAATTCTGCAGCAGTTACAAGACGACATCGGGTGTTTTGCAGACTTGGCGAAACACTACTCTGTGTGCCCATCCAAAGAAACTGGTGGTTCTCTGGGCCAGCTTAGCCGAGGACAAACCACGCCTGAATTCGAACGGCAGGTCTTTAGCCTACCTGAAGGATTAGCTAATTTCCCTATTGAAAGCCGCTATGGATATCATCTAGTAGAAATCGAGAAACGCGTTGAAGGTGAGCAACTGCCTTTTAACATGGTAAAAGCAAAAATAAATCGATATCTTAACGAACGAGCCCAACGCAAGGCCATCAGTGTTTACATTCGAGAGTTGATCGATAAAGCAACAATCGATGGCGTTGAAAAAGAGGCCATTTGTCCAAGTTTTGATAACAATTGATGGACAATAATTGATGGATAACAATGGGCAGTTCTAAATTCGGCATCGCCATGGTGTTGGCCTTCTTCCCGAGGGCTTATTAACGGGTTACGGGAATAGACTTGCAGAAGCGAAGTATTTTGTAGTGCCAATTCGCCCATAAGACAGACTTTGAGTCTACATTGGGTAGAATGAAGGAGGCCACTACTATGCCCCTACGACCTTGATATCCCAGATATAGTAATTGCTAATCCTGCACCAAGCGCATTCAGCTAACAGCTGGGATGGCTTTAGGAGAGGCGTTGCGTACAATTAGGAGTGGAAATTTAGGCGGCAAATCAATAAAATGAGCGCCCAATTTATTGGAGATCAGGTTTAGGGCGAAGAAATCCAGGCATATTGCTGTACGGTTAGCTTACGAAGCCGATTTTTCTCAATCGGTGAGCGAACCCGCAGCACTAAAACTGACCTAAACTAAGAATCACAAGCACGCTCAACAAAATAGGACAAAGCAATGAAACAACCCGTACGCGTTACCGTTACTGGTGCAGCTGGCCAAATAGGCTATGCACTGTTATTCCGCATTGCCTCCGGCGCCATGCTGGGCGACGATCAGCCTGTTATTTTACAATTGCTCGACATTACACCGGCAATGGAAGCCCTTGAAGGCGTTAAGATGGAATTGGACGATTGTGCATTTCCACTACTCGCAGGTGTGGTCTGCACAGACGACCCCAATGTTGGTTTTAAGGATAGCGACTATGCCTTATTAGTGGGTGCTCGGCCACGTGGTCCAGGCATGGAAAGAAAAGATTTGTTAGAAGCCAATGCGGCGATTTTCTCCGTACAGGGTAAAGCCATTGATGAAAACGCCAGCAAAGATATAAAAGTACTTGTTGTTGGCAATCCTGCAAATACCAACGCTCTTATTACACAGCGTAATGCCCCGAGTATCAATCCACGTAACTTCACAGCGATGATGCGTCTTGATCACAACAGAGCAAAAACACAGATTGCGCAAAAAGCCGGTAAAGCGGTAACGGACGTCACTAAAATGGTGGTGTGGGGAAATCATTCTGCCACTCAATTCCCCGACTTGTATAATACTAAAGTTTCCGGTTCTGCAGCCATCGATCAGGTTAGTCAGGAATGGTATGAAAATGATTTCATCCCCACCGTTCAACAACGTGGTGCGGCGATCATCAAAGCCCGCGGCGCTTCTTCTGCGGCTTCAGCGGCTAATGCAGCTGTCGACCACGTGCGCAGCTGGGCCCTAGGAACAGACGGCGACGACTGGGTAAGCATGGGTGTATACTCCGATGGATCTTACGGTATTACGGAAGGACTTATCTACTCATTTCCTTGTCGCTGCGACAATGGCGAGTGGACGATTGTTCAAGGCTTGCCCGTCAACGACTTCAGCAGTGTGAAAATGAAAGCGACCGAAACTGAATTAACCGAAGAGCGCGATGCAGTGGCACATTTGCTGCCATAGCATTTGTTGACATAACATTTGTCAGTAAATACTTAAAGCCGCTGCCTTGTCAGCGGCTTTTTTTTGTCTAAAAATCGTCTTCCCTGAACAATCCCGTAAAACAGACTCAGCTTGAGACTCTTATCTTCAACGCACGCAAAGACACTTCCGCCTTGCAAATAATAGTCTGAAATTTCTGCCCTGATAGACGACACACTGACAGTCAATCAAACACCGGATATTGATTGATTGTTTAGGTGGAGAATCCAATCCATCTGATGCTAGGATACTGATAAACACAAGGCAAAAAAGTTTAAAACAATGAGGTCTTTATGGCTAACGATGACATTTCGAATGAAGATACTTCGATACAAGAACGGCTGATCAAAGCTGCGATGCACTTTTTCCTCAACGACGACTACCACCGTGTAACCACACGAAAAATCGCCGCCGAAGCCAACGCCAATATCTCAATGATTCGATATTACTTCGGTAATAAAGAAGGTTTATACGAGGAAATGATAAGACGTACTCTGTTACCGATGATCAACTCCATCGACAGTATTTCAATGTCCTCGAGCGAAGGCATCGCAGATTTTTTCAAAACTTACTACCGTACAATGACCTCCAATCCACAGTTTCCCGCCCTGATTCTAAAAGTTCTGGCGTTAAACCAGGGACCGGGAAAGCGATTTATCTTTCAACTTTTAGAGCGCGGCCGTACCCGCGCCAACGCAATGGTCAAAGACCTGAAAGTGCAAGGTAATACTTCACTGCCACTCGACCCTGATGTTTTACGGATTTCCCTCGTCAGTCTCGCGATGATGCCCATGCTTGCAAAAAATATTTTTGAAGAGCAGTTGGAAAACGAAATCGACGAAGACTTCTTGAACCGTCTGGCAGATTTTAACGGCCAGCTTTTATCAAAATGTCTAATTCCGTAGTTAATTCTCTTAATGTTATGACGTGCATTTTCTAAACCGGAAACCTAAAAGCATTTCATCGGACACGTGAAATGGTGCGGCCGGCGAGGTGCGGCCGGCGAGGTGCGGCCGGCGAGGTGTGGCTGAACAGGTACAGCTGAACAAGTGCGGCCAGACCAGCCCCTTTCGAAAAAATGCTACCCATAATTGTTAGGCAGAAAACCCTAACTACCTAAAGACGCAGACAACTCTATTAAAAAAAGTAATTGCAGCGTGAGGCACAATATGAATTCCTATCAAATGAATAGATTCCGCAACCGGCGTTTTAAGTGGTTAATGAAAATCTCCTCCTGGATAAGCGCACTACCTCGCAAGGTAACGCCTGCACCATTTGCGCTTATGCAAATGGGATCTGTGTTCTGGCAATCTCGCGCGCTGTATGTGGGAACAAAACTAGAGATCGCTGACGTACTAAAAAATGATACAAAAAACACAGTAACTATCGCTCAAGAATTACAACTTCATGAAGATCACTGTTATCGCTTAATGCGAATGTTAGCTTCGATCGGCGTATTTAAAGAAATTTCACACCGTGTTTTCAAAAATACAAAAATGTCCAACTATCTACGGAAAGACAACAGTCAAAACGTACGGGCAATGATACTGATGCACAATTCACCAGAAATGGTAAAACCCTGGCTCGAACCCTTGGAGGATTGCATTAAGTCCGGTGACACGCCTTTTGAGCAAACTCACGGGACCGGTCTTTTCGATTATATGAATGAAAACAAAGCATTTGACTCCTTGTTTTCCGAGGCAATGGACACGGTAGAAGCACTAACTGAAAATACCTTTCTGAATGACTTTAACTGGTCACGGTTCAACAGAATAGTCGATCTCGGCGGATCAAAGGGCAGCAAGTCATTGTCGATACTTGCTGCCAATCCCGAAATGAGCGCATTAGTTATGGACCGCCCCTCGATAATTGATAATGCTGAAAAATTTTGGGCCGGCATAATTTCACCTCAAGTTTTGGAGCGAATTGACTTTCTCGGTGGCGATATTCTTGAAAAGATTCCAGACGCCGTGTCCGACCAAGACCTTTTCCTGTGCGTGGCGGTTTTTCATGCCCTTGATGACAATGCATGCCTTAAGGTACTTCATAATATTAAAATTGCCATGAACGGGATCAAAGCGACATTGGTAATCGCAGATGCGGTTGCAGAAGAAGTGGGCATAGAGAAGAATGTTGCGTCTTTTGACATGCAAATGCTGATCGGTTGCCAGGGACGAGAGAGAACACTGACGGAGTGGAATTCACTTTTTGAAGAAGCAGGGTTTTCTCTAGTAGAACTTGTCGACGCCACGACCTTCGCCAAATTTATTGTGTTACAAGTTCGTGAATAGGGGAACCCACACGGTCAAAAAGGACCCTGTGGTTTTTCAGTCAATTTTCCTCCGACCCGTAGAATCCCAATTAACTTTAGAAAGCTATATGAGGGGCGCATCAGGAAAGATAATTTTGACAGGATCCCCTTTTTCAACGGTCGCTAAATGAAGTAAAAAGCTACCTACACCGGCGGCACCCTGCATATAGCCGGTTTGATTTTCGACGAAGTCCGGCCTCGCACGATGCTCAGCTTGCGGCCAATATAGATTAGACGTTACATCGTCTTTTTCACTGCGACGGATTATTTCAGTGCCTGTCCGCAAAGCGAGGTCCAGGTATTTTTCATTTTGTGTATCACGATATAGAAACAGGGCGTGGTCGCCGATTCCCGCGTCACAACAACACTGAGAAACGTTATTCCAAAGCCCGTCTCCCCGCTCCTCGGGCGCCTTAGTTGCAATAAGTCCGTCAGTTAAACCTTGGCCCCACTGGTTCCATTCTTGCTCGCCCGAAATATCACTCAGCAAACGAAACAAACGGGCAGTACCTGGTGGTCCATGACATTGTCCGAGATAGAACCGCCCTTCTCCATCTCGTGCCATCGTGTGGCGTACCAAGTGTCCCGTTCCTACTGGACTCGCAATCGTTTGGAGATAAGCTGCAGCTTGAGTTGCAGCAGAAAGGTATTTTTCCTCAGGGATATGTTGATAAAGGCGCGCCATCAAGTAACCCACGCCAGCGCCGCCGTGCGCAAAATTTGGCGCCTCAAACGGAAAAGGACAATCACTCATGAGCCCCCATGTCAGCCCCCCTTCTACTTTCGTCGCCACATCTAACAAACGATCGCAAATCGATTGCGCCCAATCGAGAGCCTGCTCGTGTAAACCCTCTTCATGTGCGTATATTAAGACTAAAGCGGCACCGGCGGCTCCGACCGAGGTATCAAAGATCTCTCGTTTTCCGGAAAAACCAGTAATGTCGGAAAAAGGCATTTCCTCGATAAACCCAATACCGCTACCCACTGTTGTAGCTTGGGCACGAAGTTTATCCAGACAATAGATAGCCGCATCGCGAAGTTCAGGGACATCACAGTGTTTGGATATTTCATTGAGCGCAAAAGCATAACCGGGCCAGCCTGTTAACATTGCACAGGACAAAAAATCCTTGGAGCGTAAATAGAAATCAATATCGGCTCCGGCAGCCCTTGCCGTATCTCGGTAAGAGACATCTCCCGTCGCCAGATAGTGCTCCGTCATGAACAGCGCGATTCCCGCAGACCCGTGATAAAGATCGCGCCGTACACCTTTTGGTTTTTCTGGAGTTCGGCTCCAACAAAGACCGTGCTCAGTCCTCTGCTGAAACTGGTTGATCCACGCTGCGGCGGATATTGCGCTATCGATCGCTTGTTGATGCGTCATCATGGGGACCTTCCTGGAATCTTTTTTTCACAGTATATGGCAAAAGGCAGGTTTTCAAAAGAGACTTATCCGAGGATTTCCCCCACGGTTCGCAGGGCCATAAAATACGGTGTATTCTGGAACCGTGTTTTAATCAGGTACAGTTTTTTAGTCAGGAAAGGTGTCTTAGTGAGGAACAGTTTCCTAGCACGGGACAGTGTTACCAAGACCCTCCCGATAAGACTTATGCCTCAGCCGAAAAATGAACTAACCGCGAAGACTGACGGATGCTAGCTTTTCGAAGTAATCCGGAAACGTTTTAGCCGTACAACCAGGATCATTGATTGTGACCGCTTTATCGCTTAGAGCGACTAGGGAAAAACACATGGCCATACGGTGATCATCATAAGTATCAATGGCCGCCTCCCTAAAAACCTCTGGGGGTGATATTTCTATGAAATCTCTTCCCTCGACAACCTCTGCGCCAATCTTGCGCAACTCTGTCGCCATTGCCGCTAAACGGTCACATTCCTTTACCCGCCAATTATATATGTTACGAATCGTAGTTTTTCCTCGCGCGTACAATGCGGTTGTAGCTATAGTCATTGCTGCGTCGGGAATATGATTCATATCCATATCAATTCCATTGAGCTCGCCGCCATAGGATGCTTCGATATAGTCCTCTCCCCAATCAATGGAAGCCCCCATAGCCTCTAACACTTCTGCAAAACGAATATCACCCTGTATGCTCTTCTTGCCGATGCCCGAGACTTTGATCGTTCCGCCCTTAATAGCACCCGCAGCTAAAAAATAGGAAGCTGAGGACGCATCGCCCTCAACCAATACTTTCCCCGGCGATACATAGGACGAATTTCCAGAAACCCGAAACGTCTGATAGTTATTGTTTTCAACAGTAATACCAAACTGGCTCATAAGATTGAGAGTAATATCAATATACGGCTTTGAAACCAATTCGCCTTCAATAGTAATTTCCGTATCTTGTGCCGCTAGGGGCGCAGTGAGTAGAAAAGCCGTTAAAAATTGGCTGGATATTTCCCCATTGATGGTAACTTTGCCGCCTTTTAAGCCCCTACCCACAATCTTCAAGGGAGGATATCCCTCAGTCTTTTGGTAGTTGATTTCTGCACCGGCCTCGCGCAAGGCATCTATTAAGGCGCCTATGGGGCGTTCTTCCATCCGCGGCTCGCCCGTTATTACGAACTCGCCCTGACTCGCTGCCAACGCTGCGCACAAAGGTCGCATGGCGGTACCGGCATTCCCAAGAAACAAAGTCATCGCTTGTTCGCTAGAGAAAGCACCACCCAAGCCATTAACGACGCAGCGGGTATTATTGTCTGTTAACTTATAATCTACGCCGAGTTGTGCAAGCGCAGTCAACATATGCCGAATATCATCGCTATCCAGTAAATTAGTGATTTCTGTCGTTCCTTCGGCGAGCGCGGCGAGCAGCAACGCCCTATTGGAAACACTTTTCGACCCCGGCAAATGAATTTCCCCATCGATTTTTTTAATGGGTTTCAAAATGAGACTTTCCATAAATCTTTTCCGTTTTGTATGTGAACGAACACAATAGTCAATTTCGCGTTTAGGCAACTGTTGCCCGCCCGGTCACACTTTTAGAGGTAGCTGAATTAAAGGCTGTTAAACATTCCGCGGCATTATACCGCATTTCAATGACAAATTTTCCCAACAACTTTGACGTTGGAAGATAACATATGATGGGCGATGGCTATTACTGTAGAAAAATGGTGTCCTGCAGACTAGCAACATCTAACTATCGGAAAACAATGACAGGAACAACGATGCTATTGAATTATTTCCATGTACTCGATCATTAGCTGCAAGGATTCTTTTCCTCGATATTCATTTACATCGAGTTTAAAAACCGCTCTTATCTTTTCCGCACGTTCGTTCGGCCAAATCACAGGATCAATATTAAAGGCTATAGCGTCGACTGTATTCTTTCCAGATATATCAGTCGCCAGGACCAATTTTAAATGCTTCTGTCCGACTATGCGCTGTGTAACGACAATAAACTCTCCATCAAAGGCCGGCTCTGGAAAATGTTGCCCCCAAGGCCCTGCTTCTCGTAACTCTGTCGCTATTTGCAGGTTAAAATCCTGCTCGCTCAACTCTCCGTCACTATGCAACACCGCCTGTAAATCGCCCTCCGACAACTGTCGTTTAACCTCCTCATCGAATGCTGAGGAAAAGGTTTCATAATGCTCTTTCTCGAGGCTCATTCCAGCCGCCATCGCATGCCCCCCAAACTTACTCAGTACATGGGGATATTTTGACGCGATGGAATCCAGCGCATCGCGAATATGGAAGCCTGGAATGGATCGTGCGGACCCCTTTATTGATTTATTAGAATCTTCGTTTGCAAAAGCGATAACAGGACGATGATACTGGTCCTTAATACGCGATGCCAGAATACCAATAACACCCTGGTGCCAATCGGGATCATAGAGACACAAGCCGTAGGGTAATTCCCCCTCCTTAATATTGATAGATTTCAAACTGCTTAATGCTTCCTGTTGCATCCCTGATTCAATCGCTTTTCTATCCTGATTAAGGTCGTCCATTTGAGATGCAATTTCTTGTGTTAGATATTCGTCATCAGAAATCAAGCATCGAATGCCCAGGCTCATGTCATCCAGTCGACCCACAGCATTTAAGCGTGGACCAATAGCAAAGCCCAAGTCGGAACTAACTATTCTACTTATGTTGCGCCGAGAAACATCCAGCAGAGCCCGAATCGCAGGTCTCGTTCGGCCGGCTCTAATACGTCTTAGTCCTTGAGCGACCAAAATTCGATTGTTCATATCCAAAGGGACAACATCTGCAACCGTTCCAAGCGCAACCAGATCCAGATAATCAGCCATCCGAGGTTCTTCTAAATTACGCTGGCTAAACCAATCGCAAGATTTTAACCGACTCCTAAGGGCTGACATCACGTAGAATATGACGCCAACGCCTGCCAGGTTTTTGCTGGGAAACTGACAACCAGGTTGATTGGGATTAACGATGGCCGCCGCTTCTGGAAGTTGTTTACCCGGTAAATGGTGATCGGTCACCAAAACCTTGATACCTGCTGCATTAGCCGCCAAAACGCCATCGACACTCGATATTCCATTGTCTACGGTGATGATTAAATTTGGATTCAGACCTTTGGCAACCTCGACAATTTTTGGCGTTAGGCCGTATCCGTATTCGAAGCGATTGGGTACCAGAAAATCGACATCTTTTGCACCCATTGCCCGTAGTGCCAAGATTGCTAAAGCGCTGCTGGTTGCTCCATCTGCATCAAAGTCACCAACAATAAGAATTTTTTGCTCCTCTTCCAATGCCTCTACGATTAATGATAAAGCGCCATCGAGGCCTTTCAAAGAATTAGGGTTCAGTAAACGATCGAGATCGGTAACTGTATCCTGGTCACTAAGTGCGCCACGACTAGCAAAGATATGCTGTAATATCGGAGGGTATTTATTACTAAAATGGCAGTCATCTAAATCTATTTTCGATCTTCGTTGGATTTTTTTTATGGAGGAGGACAAAAATATACACCTGTTTCCGATAAACCAGAGAAATTATTCGAGTGGTTGCACGCTGAATTTTTCTCCTCGTGAAACCACCCCATGTAAACAAACTACGGATCTACGAAGAAATATGCTCATTCATGAACTGATGGACTTTACTCAAATCGTTTTCAATAATGTCCACTCGCTCCTCATCACTAAATAGACTAGACATATGATGGGGTAACTCTGGTTCATGCGGAAATCCCGCCTTCATTACGGCTTCCGGAAACTTTGCAGGGTGAGCAGTCGCCAGAGTTATCATAGGAACATCGTAACTACGACGTACTTTTCTCGCAGCCTCAACACCAATTGCAGAATGCGGATCAAGAAGATATTCGTTTTTTTCGTAAACATCTTCGATCGTCTTAATTGTTTGTCCGTCGTCAACAGTGTAACTGTCGAAAAGGCCATTGAGACTCGCAAAAGCAGAATTCGACAATACAACATCTTCTGACTGAAATCGCGTCATTAAGTCACCAATAGCCAAACCGTCGCGATCATAGCAATCGAAGAGAATACGTTCAAAATTACTTGAGACAACGATATCCATGCTCGGCGACAGCGTATGTTCCAAGTCGTGTTTTACGAAATCGTTGTTGCTAATGCACCTATGAAGAATATCGTTAGTATTGGTTGCGACAATCAACTGATCAATGGGTAAACCCATCTTAGAAGCCAGATATCCAGCGTAGATGTCACCAAAATTGCCTGTGGGAACCGAGAAGGCGACCGGACGCATGGGTCCACCCAAAGACAGTGAGGCATAAAAATAGTAGACAATCTGAGCCATGATTCTCGCCCAGTTTATCGAATTAACAGCAACCAGCTGACGATCTTCCGGCAAAAAGCTCTTGTCATTAAAACTGGCTTTGACCATTGACTGACAATCGTCGAAATTTCCTTTAACGGCAATATTGTGAATATTATCGGCCAGTATTGTGGTCATTTGACGACGCTGTACTTCTGACACGCGCTGATAAGGGTGTAAAATAAATATATCGATGTTGTTACATCTTTTACAGCCTTGAATTGCAGCAGATCCAGTATCTCCGGACGTAGCGCCCATAATAACGACTTTCTGATGGCGCCGCTCCAGTACGTAATCGAGCAACCGCCCCAACATCTGCAATGCAAAATCTTTAAATGCTAAGGTCGGACCTTGAAAGAGTTCCAGTACCCATTCGTTATGGTCTAGTTGTACTAACGGGGCAACAGCGGGGTGACGAAACTCTACGTAGGTATCATCGATAATCGCCTTTAAATCATCAGCGGGAATACATTCACCGACAAAAGGCTGAACTATCTTGAAAGCCAATTCGGAATAGTTCAAGGTTGTCCAGGAAGCGATTTCCTGCTGAGAAAATTTCGGCAGCGTTTCCGGTACATAAAGCCCGCCGTCAGGCGCAAGCCCTGTTAACAAAACCTCTTCAAAATTTAACGCGGGTGACTGACCACGGGTACTAATATATTTCATTTTTCCCTACCGTTTTTCCAAAATATCTGTGTAATTTGTCCAGACCTTAAAGATCCGATGTCGTGTCTTTTTGATTGCGTGTCGAGCCGGTGGCTTATGGCATGATTAAGTAAACGACTCAATCGATCAAGAACTTGAAGACTCATTCGATTAATAAGTTGACGACTCCTGAGACTAAGAAGTTGACGACTCCTGATACCAAGAAGCTGACGACTCATCCTGCCAGTAAGTCGAAGACTCCTGCGAGCAACTACGCAGCACTTTTTAGCCGAGTGACTCAACGCGAATACGCGTGACTTCTCCAGCAATATTTTCCAACGCTTCTATTTTTGAAATTGCGGAAATTAATCTACTTTCCAACGATCGATTGGTCAGGATTATCAAGGGCACATGCTCAGCTAGCGTAGCCGGCGGCTTCTGGATAATGGCCTCGATACTGATCCCACCATCAGACAATATTTGCGCAACCTGAGAAAGTACTCCAGGCTTATCTTCGGCAGACATTCTCAAATAATACGCCGTTTCGATTTCATTGATTCCAACTATGGGCGTATCGTTTAAAGCATGTGGGTGAAACGCCAGATAGGGAACCCTATGCTTAGGATCTGCACTTAAACTGCGAGCGATATCAACAATATCAGCGACCACCGACGAAGCCGTCGGTTCTGCACCTGCTCCTGCACCGTAATACAAAGTCGGGCCTACCGCATCACCCTGTACCAATACCGCATTCATTACCCCGTTAACATTTGCAATGAGACGTTTTTCGGGGATTAATGTCGGATGGACTCGCAACTCAACACCATTATCTGTTTTTCTTGCAACGCCCAGATGCTTAATGCGATAGCCCAGCTCCTCGGCATAACCGACATCTTCTATGGAGATTTTCGTAATCCCCTCGGTATAGACCTTTTCAAACTGCAGCGGAATTCCAAAGGCCAGTGAGGCAAGGATGACCAATTTATGAGCGGCGTCTATGCCTTCAACATCAAAAGTAGGGTCGGCTTCCGCGTAACCTAGATCTTGCGCTTCTTGTAAAACATCTGAAAAATCTCGGCCTTTTTCGCGCATTTCTGTCAGAATAAAATTTCCGGTTCCGTTAATAATACCAGCCAACCATTCGATTTTATTCCCTGCCAAACCTTCACGAATGGCTTTAATAATGGGTATGCCACCCGCCACAGCAGATTCAAAAGCAACACATACGCCGCTCTTCTCCGCCGCTTCAAATATTTCATTGCCATGCTCGGCGATCAACGCTTTGTTGGCAGTTACCACGTGCTTTCCCTTAGCAATGGCAGCCATCACTAAATCTTTAGCAACCGTTGTTCCACCGATTAATTCAACAAGAATGTCGATATCAGGGTCTTCTGCAACGGCAAAAATATCGGTGCTTACCTTTATTCCATCAATGTCAGCGCCTCGCCTCGCTCCAATATGCGCTACCACTATTTCACACCCAGCCCTCGCAGAGATTTCTGCTTGATTGCGTGTAATAACATTTAGAGTTCCACTACCAACTGTGCCTAGACCACAGATACCAATTTTCACCGGGTACAATTCTTTCTCCCTTCGCAATAACTATCGAACAATTGCAGTGTTCGAAACACCACATTTTAAAAAAGAAGTGATTGTATTTCAGCTAAGCTCGCAAAGCCATCGCGCCAATACACTTCAGGAAATTTTTCTCAAAAAAAAGGCGCCACTGGCGCCATTTTTATAGTCAATCCGTATATTATTTTTTTGCTGCAGCATCTTCTTTTCGTTGAAGCTCTGCGGCGATTACTGGATCTACTTCCACGCCCAATACACTCGCTAGTCGCAAGGTAGGAATGTAGCCAGGCATTAAGCGACCTTTCGACGTCACCAACGCCGGTGTACCCGTCACGCCCATTTTCTGGCCCAAATTATACTGGCTTTCAACCGGATTATTTGCACACACATTGATAGGGATAAACTGACGATTTTTTAATTTCGTTAAAGAACTTTGTCGATCATCGGCACACCAGGCAGAAGCAATTTTATTGTATGCATCGGAACCAACGCCCGCTCTCGGGTAGGCCAGATAACGAACTTCTATACCGACGCGATTCAAATCAGGCACTTCTTTATGCAGCTTTTGGCAATAGAAACAATCGACATCGGTAAAAACGGTTAATGTGGCTTTCGCGGGCAATTTCTGAGGAGAGAAAACGATCATGTCTTCAGTTCTTACATTCGCTAAGAGCGACATTCTCTCGCCCTCTCGTACCTGTTCAGCCAAATTGACAAACCCACCCGGCTCAACACCATAGATATCACCCAATACAAAAAACTGGCCGTTGGCACTGGTATACAGAACGGGTCCACCGGCCACTTTAACCTCATATATATTATCGATAACACTGGGCTTTATCGACTCGACCACTATATTTGGGCGACTCATTTTAAATGCGCTACGAATAGCCATCTCTACTTCATTCGGCGTGGTAACTGACGTTTCCGCGCTCATACCATTCACTTTTCGATCGTTTGCAGAATATCCCGTCAAGGAAAATGATAAAAACAGAAAAGTAACAGACAAGTTCAGTAACAGTTTCATTCGATAATTCTCTATGTAATTTTTAGAAACCTATTTAACGACCATAACGATGAAATCAATTACGATCCTGCAATAGCCAATTGTATCAACTTTTCGTTTAGAAAGCAGGCTCCCAGCAAGGTTCCTCGAAGAAGCATCTCTAAATCCAATAAAACACAAAAGGGGGACTATCAATACCGCCAACTATTCAACAGTGACTATCATCCAGCGCATTGATAGATTCGTTGATTAGCTGCCGCTAAATCGGGAGCTGGTACTAAGCTTTCAGTCTGTGCGCTGTTACGCCTAATCTATTAGGGTGCTCATCCCCGAGGATGATGTTCCCCATGTAAACTCTTCATTCGAGCCCGGGCAACATGAGTATAGATTTGAGTGGTGCTCAAGTCACTATGCCCGAGTAACAACTGCACCACCCTTAAGTCAGCGCCGTGATTGATTAGATGAGTAGCAAAGGCATGGCGCAGCGTATGCGGAGACAGCGGCTTGTTAATCCCGGCCCGGGTAGCGTACAACTTCACGCGGTGCCAAAATGTCTGCCGGGTCATCATATTCCCTCTTTTCGATGGAAAAACCACCTCGCTCAGCTTTGCTCCCAACAATAATGGACGGCCCGACTGAATATACCGCTGCAGCCAGTGCAGCGCCACTTCACCGGTAGGAACCAAACGCTCTTTACTGCCTTTACCCATCACCCGAACGACTCCCTGCGACATGCTAATTTGGCCTAGCTGCAGAGATATTAATTCCGTCACCCTCAACCCAGAAGCATACAGTAACTCGAGCATCGCTCGATCTCGCAACTCTAAGGGATCATCCGTGTCGGGTGCTTCCAACAAAGTCTCTACATCTTCTTCACTCAATGATTTTGGCAAGGGACGTCCGAGCTTCGGGCTATCGATATCCAGTGTTGGATCGACAGTTATGATCGATTCTCGAACCAGATACCGATAAAACCCCCGAAGACAAGACAATAGTCTCGCCGTTGATCTAGCCGATTTTTTTGTTTCAAGCCGGCGCGACAAATAAGCAATGATATGACTCTTGTCGACTGTCACCATCGTTTGACCAATTTCTGTAAGCCACTGATCAAAATACTTTAAATCTAAGCGGTAGGACGATAGCGTATTTTTACTTAAACCCTTTTCCATCCACATAGAGTCCAGAAAACTATCGATTAGAAGATTGTCACCGCTGCCAACATCCATTACTAACGCCTATATAACGACCTTGTGAAAATGCTCGGATTACTCGAACTCGGATTATCAACACTCTGGCTTTAAAGACAATGCTTGTCAAAACAGACGTTGTCAAAACTATTGTTGTCAACAACCCATATTGTCAAAACAATGGCCGCCAAACGTAGGATGACAAATGCCGAATACAAAAAAGGCAGCCAATGGCTGCCTTTTCAATTTCACTTGGGAGATTGTAGCCCAAATCTTACCTTGCCAATTTCTCTTTGATTCGAGCTGCACGGCCGCTCAATTCACGCAAGTAGTAAAGCTTCGCTTGACGAACATCACCACGGCGTTTAACCGAAATGCTCTCAATCAACGGGCTGTAAGTTTGGAACGTTCGCTCCACACCGACACCGTGTGATATTTTACGGACTGTAAACGCAGAATTCAGCGCGCGGTTACGCTTGCCGATTACGACACCTTCAAAAGCCTGCAGACGTTCACGACTGCCTTCTTTAACTTTAACCTGAACGACGACAGTATCGCCTGGGCCAAAATCAGGTATTTCTTTACTCATTTGTTCCGCTTCAATTTCAGCGATAATTTTGTTGGTGCTCATAACTGGCTCCTAAAATCGATAGCTTCACAGCTATGCATATAGTCTAAATGTTTAATATCCACACTGCTCGCTAACTCTCTGATTCTCTCACAAAGTCAGCTAACAAGTTTTTCTCTTCATCAGTCAATATCCGCTGCTCAATAAGCTCACGGCGTCTCAACCAAGTTCGCCCTAAAGACTGTTTCAGTCTCCAACGACGAATGTTCTCGTGATCACCACTTAACAAAACACTCGGCACTGCATACCCGCTGTCACTGACTGGTCGAGTATAGTGTGGACAATCAAGTAAACCTGAATTACCACTATCAGATTCGGTGCCAGTATCAGCAAATGAATCTTGTTGCGCAGACAAATCGTGGCCAAGGGCACCAGGTATCTGTCTAACCACTGTATCGATCAACACCATCGCAGCCAATTCACCGCCACTCAGCACGTAGTCGCCTATTGACCACTCTTCATCGATTTCTGACTCGATCAGTCGCTCGTCTATACCTTCATAGCGACCTGCAACCAATATTAACTTTGTCTGCCGGGATAATTCTTTTACACCCGCCTGATCAAGCTTACGCCCCTGGGGAGATAAGTAGATTACTCGACTATCTTGACCCAGTTCGTCCTTCGCCGCTCTAATCGATGCGCGCAAAGGATCAATTTTCATTACCATCCCCGGTCCGCCACCATAAGGGCGATCATCGACGGTTCTGTGTTTATCCTCGGTATAGTCTCGAGGATTCCAACTTTGTAGGCTTACTAGCCCCTTATTGACAGCTCTGCCGCTTATACCATGATCGGTAACGGCACAAAACATTTCCGGAAACAGCGTGATAACACCAAATTGAACCGCCGCCGCACCCATTTATTTGCCCGTAAGGATTCTAGAAACTATCCAAATAATTGATAGCACCCTAGAAAACATGCCACCAGAAGCAATAATCTTTGTCACAAACCCGGGTTTAAAACTCCGGATCCCATTCAACTCGAATTATTCCCTGACCAACATCGACACTTTTGATGACCTGATCTTTTATCCAGGGAATCAGTCGCTCTGACTGGTCAATACTACCTTCGCTTTTACGAACAACCAACACGTCGTTAGCGCCGGTTTCCATCACGTGGTCTACTGTCCCAAGTAACAGATCTTGCCCGTTCGATCCGACCGTATAAACCTTCAAGCCTTCAAGCTGATACCAGTAAAATTCACCGGCACTGAGCCTAGGAAGCTCTTCGCTACGCACGGCAATATCATGCTGACAAAAGCGTTTTGCTTCATCACGATCACTAACACCATCAACTAGGGCAACCAAGCCTTTACCGTGCAACTTTATCGATTCAAAGTCCACCGGTTCCCACTGATCACCCCGATCCAGATAACATTCTTGATATCCTAGAAAATTCTCAATAGGATCCGTATAAGAATGTATCTTTACCCAGCCTTTGACTCCGTACACGGTAGTGATTTTACCAATCACTACCATATCATCGGGACTCGTTGGCGTTGGCATATCGCTAATTAGGCAGCTTGTGAATCTAAAACGAGTTTAGAAACACGATCAGACAATTTTGCGCCTTTGCTGACCCAATAATCTACGCGCTCCTGATCAACACGAAGACGTTCTTCAGCACCACTAGCTGTTGGGTTAAAGAAACCTACACGCTCAATGAAACGACCATCACGAGATGTGCGGCTATCACTAACATTCAAGTGATAAAATGGGCGCTTTTTAGAGCCTCCACGAGATAAACGAATAGTTACCATTACGTTCTATTTCCTAACAATTGGGCGCCCTAGTTATCAGGACGCACAGAAAAAAGTTTACAATCCGGGTGAATTAGCTCCTCCGGAAAGGCGCGGTATTCTACTTTAAAGCCTTTCAATTTGGAACCACTATAAGCGTTTTTTATGTATATTTCAGGCACTTAGGCACTATATGTGGTGTCATTCGCGACAAATATGCGAAATTTTCCACAACAACACCCCAATCTGGCCATTATTGACCGGGAAAGCCACCTCCGCCGGGTGGCATCATACCACTGAGGCCCCGCATCATATTTGCCATTCCACTTTTAGTTTTCATTTTCTTCATCATCTTCGCCATCTGTTTATGTTGCTTGATTAAACGGTTCAGATCTTGAATTTCCGTACCCGAGCCCTGGGTTATTCTCCGCTTGCGGGACCCATTAAGTATCTCCGGCTTCTTGCGTTCCGCTGGTGTCATCGAATTGATGAGCGCCTCCATACGCGTAAACATTTTAGAGTCCAATTGACCTTGAGCCATTTGCGACATTCCTCCCATCCCGGGAAGTTTATCCAACATGCCGCCGATACCACCCATGTTTTGCATTTGTGTCAGCTGATCGCGTAAATCCTCCAGATCAAACTTTTTGCCTTTCTTTATTTTCTTGGCGAGTTTTTCTGCCTTTTGTTTATCGAGCTTCTGCTCAGCCTCTTCAATTAAAGATAGGACATCACCCATTCCCAATATTCGAGAAGCTATCCGATCGGGGTAAAACGGGTCGAGTGCGTCTACTTTCTCTCCAACCCCCATGAACTTAATCGGCTTTCCAGTAATATGCCGCACAGAAAGTGCTGCACCACCGCGGCTATCGGCATCTGCCTTGGTTAATATCACCCCGGTTAAGGGCAATACGTCGTTAAAGGCTTTTGCTGTGTTGGCTGCATCCTGGCCCGTCATTGCATCGACGACGAATAGCGTTTCAATGGGATTAACAACAGAATGTAATTGTTTAATTTCAGCCATCATTTCTTCATCAATTGCCAAACGACCGGCAGTATCGACAATTAGTACGTCGGCGAATTGTACTTTCGCCTCTGCAATGGCCGCGTTGACAATATCGACGGGTTTTTGCTCAATGGTAGAAGGAGAAAAAAGCGCCCCTACTTCACTCGCAAGGGTCTCGAGCTGTTTGATGGCAGCAGGACGATAAACGTCGGCACTAACGACCATCACCTTCTTTTTTTGTTGATCTTTTAGATAGCGAGCCAACTTTGCTACAGAAGTTGTTTTACCGGCTCCTTGCAGACCAGCCATTAAAATGATCGCTGGCGGCTGAGTGGCCAAATTAAGCCCTTCATTGGCCTCGCCCATCACTTTTTCAAGCTCGTCATTGACGATTCTGACAAACATTTGCCCCGGGCTCAGACTTTTACTAACCTCCTGTCCCACCGCACGCAGCTTTACGGCTTCCACAAAGTCTTTTACGACTGACAAAGCGACATCCGCCTCAAGCAACGCCATTCGCACTTCGCGCAAGGTTTCCTTAATATTATCTTCCGTCAGACGTGCCTGACCGGTTATGCTACGAAGAGACTGGGATAATCGTTCTGTTAAATTCTCAAACATGTCGAGGTCTTCTTATGAAGTGTCGCAATGGAAATAGAGCCACCAAACACGGCAACACTTGTTAGTTTCAGGGTTAAAATGCAATAGCCGCTCAGTATACCTGAGCAAACTCGCTGAGCCAAAATCATCGCGAGCGATAACAGCAAAAAATCGAAATAAATAAAATTTGTACTCGAATTGATCGTATATAAAGAAAACTAAAGAATCCGGGTGTTACACTATAACTACTTTCAATAATGGGCTTAATTACATAACTCGATGATCATATCAGCTAACGTCATTGCTATCTGCTTTTATCTATTTGCGGCCATCTATCAGGGTAAATACCTGCTCAACAAGTCGACAAATCCTCCGCGCGTAGAATGGCTTTTTAGTATGGGGCTGATCGCTGCTGTCGCACACGGATTCAGCGCTTTTCAAACTATCTATCACGATCAGAATTTGGACCTGGGTATTTTCCGGGTATCTTCTTTGATATTTTGGTTTATCACAACCATAAGCCTGATTAACATAATGCGACGCCGCGCCAGCACGATACTTCTGAGCTTTCTGTTTCCATTCGCAGCATTGTCGATCATCGCCTCCACCCTGGCATCAACCCCACGAGAACTCTCTTCCTCAATCTCGCCAGGCTTAGTCACCCATATTTTATGCTCTATCCTGGCCTATAGCGTCCTAACAATCGCCGCTATACAAGCAGCCATTTTGACCCTGCAAATACACGAGCTAAAGCAGCATAAAATTGCCGGGATTTTGCGGGCGATGCCGTCTCTGCAGACAATGGAACAAATGCTGATAGAAATGATATGGATTGGCGTCGCCCTTTTAACAATATCGCTTTTATCAGGCATGTTATTTATCGACGATATTTTTGCTCAGCACCTAACCCACAAAATAGTCCTCAGCAGTATTGCCTGGCTTATTTTCTCCGCGTTATTGTGGGGCAGATATAAACTTGGCTGGCGAAACCTAACAGCCGCGAAGTGGACCTTCGGAGGCTTCATTTTTCTTATGCTAAGCTATTTTGGTAGTAAATTTGTGCTCGAGCTAATCCTCTAGCCATTTTGATCTATCCGCCGTGCAAGAGCTGCCCTATAAATTCGCTCCCAGCCCACAAATTGACAGTGCACAACTAAGCATTTAATCGGTTGCATCCGAGTAGTTTTTTCTTCACTATTAGCCCCAATTCAATAAGACAAGGAACAACACTCGTTGGACGAGTTACCCGTAGGCCTCCTTTTTACTATTCTGGCCATATTAATTGTTTGTTCTGCGTTCTTTTCTAGTGCCGAAACAGGCATGATCTCGCTTAATCGTTACAGACTAAAGCACTTGCGCAAGCAAGGACACAAGGGTGCCCGACGAGCCAGCCGCCTGCTAAAAAGACCTGATCGACTCATCAGTTTAATCCTAATCGGCAACAACCTGGTCAACTTCATTACAGCGTCTTTATTTACGGTTGTCGCGATTAGGCTGTGGGGCGATGCCGGCCTTGCGATCGCACCTGTTATTTTGACGGTTGTCGTTCTCATTTTTGCAGAAATCACTCCCAAAACGATCGCCGCACTGCATCCGGAAAAAATTGCCTTTCCCGCCAGCACTATTTTGTTGCCGATGATGAAATTGCTCGGCCCGCTCGTTTGGTCAATTAATTCAGTCACCAACGGGCTGCTTAAATTACTGGGGATTGACCCTCATCATAACGGGAACGAGCAACTCAGTGCCGATGAACTAAGAATAATCGTTGGAGACGCGGGGCCGCACATACCACAACGACACCAGGGTATGTTACTCAATATCCTCGACCTTGAACAAGCATCGGTCGAGGATATTATGATTCCCAGGAATGAAATACTCGGGATCGATCTTGACGATAGCGACGAGGTCTTGCTAGACCAAATGCGTACACTGGAAGTCACTCGCATCCCCGTATTTCAAAAAGATATTAATAACATTATCGGTATTCTTCACCAGAGGAATGTAAGCCGAATCATTAACGAACACGGCGCAATGCAACGTGAGCAATTAATGGAGGTGATTCGTGAACCCTACTTCATTCCTGAAACCACACCGTTGCACACCCAGCTTTTCAATTTCCAAAAGCAAAAACGACGAATTGCAATCGTTGTAGATGAATACGGTGTGGTACAAGGAATTGTGACACTGGAAGATATTCTCGAAGAAATTGTCGGCGAATTCACCTCAAACCTTTCGGATCAATCGAAAGATATCTATATGTTAGCCGATGGTTCTTTAATGATTGATGGAACTGCGACGATTCGCGAGATAAACAAAAACCTCGATTGGGAGCTACCGACCGAAGGACCGAAAACACTCAATGGATTGCTGCTGGAAAAGCTGGAATCTTTTCCCGATGCAGCAGTTTGCGTACAAATCGACCAATATGATTTTGAAGTCATTGAGGTCAAAGAGAATAAAATAAAATCCGCAAAAGCTTCGATGCATAAAAAAATAGAAGAATAGCCTTATTTCCAGCCATTCCAAAAAATCTGAATGTACCCAGCTTCGGCGATAACCAACCGTTAGAGAGAATCTACAACTTCTTGTGCCGCGAAGAACAAATACTTGAACGGATCATCAATTACTTCAACCAAGCGCATAAAAAAGCTACAAGAGTAAATGCTTATTCATCTTCCTATGGCGTTTCTTTACGCTGTCCATAACTACTTTTTTTTCCTGATTACTAAACACTGACCAATCTGTTATCTCTTGTGCTGAACGATAGCACCCCTGACAAATATCGTTTTCATCTAGAAAGCAAATGGAAACACAGGGCGACGTAATGGTCACCAATTCTTCAGCATCAGACGCCGCCCCATTCAGCCCATCCATTTTATACGAACCCACTTCCGCCAAAACACCTTCTCCACAAACTGAAACAGTAAAACACCAAACACAAACATACTCGCCAAACACTTCTCAAAGCCCTGTGATTTTTTTGGCCGGTGCATTAGCAAAACTCTAACACTCTCGACACAATTCAAACAAAGACAGCTCAGCCTATTCGACTTGTTTCCGACGCAGAATTAAACCTTGCGCCGGCTAACAGTATCTCTGTTTGATCTAAAAACCTCTCGAGTTGTCTTCCTTCAAACCGGCTTTAAATCGCTTACCGTTCTCTACATAATGCTGAGCTTGCAGTTCCAGCATTTTCCGTTGTTCTGGCGCTAACTCTCGCTTTATTTTTGCAGGGGAGCCGACCACCAGTGAACCGTCCGGAATCACCATATTTTCTGTTATTAGTGCATTGGCACCAATAATACAATGTTTGCCGATTTTCGCGCCGTTTAATACGACAGCATTGATGCCGATTAAAGTGTAATCGTCCACCGCACAACCATGAAGCATCGCCTTATGGCCTACTGTCACACCTTTTCCCAATGTCAATTTGTACCCGGGATCGGTATGCAGTATTGAGCCATCCTGCACATTGCTACCATCACCAATCGCAATCAACTCAGAATCTCCGCGAATGACAACATTAAACCAGATACTCGCATCAATACCCACGCTGACATTACCAACTACCGTGGCATTGTGAGCGATATAACAATCACCCTTAATATTCACCTGTGTTTCATCAAGACTAAATAGCACTACTATCTCCTTTTTCCTCGGTTCAAAATTCGTGTAGAAAGTTTTTGCACGCTGTTATTTGCATCAGTAATCCCGCCATGCAACGAAGCAAAGCGGGTCGCTCATCTTAAAATGTAAGGCCGCCAATAATTAGAGAGTTTATCTGTAAGAAGCAAAACCTCCCACAAAAGGCGGAGCCACCGGTACCAATTGCTTAGCGTGATCGGGCGCAGTAAGCTTCAGTTCTGAATAAAATACGGTGTTCATCAAATCAACAATAACAAGCGCCGTTGCCCCAAAAATAACTACCTGTTTTTGAGCCGCCTGCCCTTTTTTCACTCGGAGCTCACTGTGCGTTAAGGTACCGGGTTTTGATTCTCTAATTCAATTCCCTGGGAAGAATAAAACTCTCGGGCGTAAGTTTCCAAATCGTCGTTTTCTATCGCATTACGTATATTACTCATGTGCTGCTGGTAATATCGAAGATTATGAATGGTATTCAACTGACCACCCAACATCTCTTTGCATTTGTCCAGGTGATGTAAATATCCACGACTGAAATTTTTGCAGGTATAACAATCACAATTCGGATCGAGTGGCTCGGTACTGTGACGGTGCTTTGCATTGCGCAGCTTTACAACACCGGCGGAAGTAAACAAATGCGCGTTGCGAGCGTGACGAGTCGGCATGACACAATCGAACATGTCGATCCCGCGCATTACTCCCTCCAATAAATCCTGCGGCGTTCCCACTCCCATTAGGTAACGAGGCTTTTCTTCCGGCATTTTAGGTGCCACGATATCCAGGACTTTCAGCATTTCGTCCTTCGGTTCTCCTACCGACAATCCGCCAATTGCGAAGCCATCAAAATCAATAGCTTTTAGGCCATCGACTGACTGCTGCCGAAGATCCTCATACATTCCACCCTGAACTATCCCAAATAAAGCCGACGGATTTTCGCCGTGAGCGACCTTGCTACGTTCCGCCCAGCGCAAAGAAAGCTCCATTGAATCTTTCGCCTGCTTGTGGGTCGCGGGATACGGCGTACATTCGTCAAATATCATGACGATATCAGAGCCCAAATCACGCTGTACCTGCATGGATTTTTCGGGATCGAGAAACACCTTCGACCCATCAATAGGCGACTTGAATGCTACCCCCTCTTCTGAAATTTTCCGCATATCGCCAAGACTAAAGACCTGGAATCCACCTGAGTCCGTCAGTATTGGCCTCTTCCATCCCATAAAGTCATGTAGCGTCCCCGTATTATCGGGACCATGAGCCTTTACCACTTCAGTACCCGGACGCAACATTAAGTGAAAGGTATTGCCTAGAATTATTTGCGCACCAATTTCCTCGATATCTTTTGGCAGCATGCCCTTAACCGTACCGTATGTCCCCACCGGCATAAATGCGGGAGTCTCGACGGTACCGCGAGGAAAGTTAAGTCGACCCCGGCGTGCTCTACCCGCTGTTTTATCGAGCTCGAACTGCATAAATGTTTTACGCTCTATCACTATAGACTTCCTTCAACATTGGCCGGTAAAACAAACATCGCATCACCGTAACTGAAAAACCGATAAGCCTTTTCTACTGCTTGACGATAGGCCTCTAAAACAAGCTCTCTTCCGGCAAAGGCGCTAATCAGCATTATTAGCGTAGATTCCGGCAAGTGGAAATTCGTTAGTATTGCATCAACCGACGTAAATCGATAACCCGGGTAGATAAAAATATCACTTTCACCAGAAAACGGCCTTAACACACCGCTACGGGAGGCGGATTCCAGACTTCGTACCGATGTTGTTCCGACCGCAATAACCCTGCCTCCCCGCGCACGGGTCGCATTGACTTGATCGACAACATCTTGAGAAACCTCAATCATTTCCGCATGCATTTTGTGTTCAATAATATTATCAACCTTCACCGGCTGAAAAGTCCCTGCACCAACATGCAGCGTTACAAACGCAGTTTCAACGCCCTTTGCTTTACAGACATCAATGAATTCAGTCGTAAAATGTAAACCGGCCGTTGGCGCTGCGACGGCACCCGGCGCCTCATTATAAACGGTTTGATAGCGCTCGCGATCCAGCTCTTCATCCTCTCGGTCAATATAGGGAGGTAACGGCATGTGACCGATTTCATTCAAAACAGGAATAATATCGTCACCGGAAACAAGCTTCAATTCGAATAGAGCATCTCGACGCCCCAATACTTCAAGTTCCGCTTCAGTATTATCTGTGGAAGCATCAGCCTGCAGCAGTATTTTTGCACCGGCCTTCGGCGACTTACTAGCTCGCACATGGGCCAAAAAGGTCGTTTGGTCTAATATTCGCTCTACCAATACCTCAACTTTACCTCCCGTTTCCTTGCGCCCCCATAATCGGGCGGGTATGACCCGGGTATTATTAAACACCAATAAATCGCCGTCGTTTATCAGGCTTAAAAAGTCAGTAAACGTCCGGTCATCAATGATGCCGGTTTGACCGTCCAGCACCATTAAACGGCTATCAGTTCGCTCAGCGGTCGGAAAACGCGCAATTAGCGAGTCGGGCAGAGTATATTTAAAATCGGATAACTTCATGATGAAATATTAGCGAATCGATAAGAATTTACAGGCGCGCAAGGTTATCGTAAAACACAAACGCAAACCAGTAAATCGGCTTGTAATTGAACAACTTATATTACTGTAGAAAGCCTTTGACCTTTCGACCGGTATTGATATAATGCCGCGCTCACGTAGCAATAGCCTCGTATAAAGCTTAGTGCCAGAGTGGTGAAATTGGTAGACACAGGGGATTCAAAATCCCCCGCTAGCAATAGTGTGCCGGTTCGAGTCCGGCCTCTGGTACCATTTATATAGACAGTCGTTACTAACATTGAAACCCATGTAAGCGCCTTATAAGCAGATCACTAGGCAAATTCACGGTAACAATGTTTTCCCGTATTGAATTTAAGTAGTAAAAACAGCCTAAACAGCTGTATCAAGTAAACCATCTTACCGCCAACCCGTCACATCTAACAACTGTATTCAGCACTACGGAATCCAACCTCCGGAATCGGTGGCGGACTTTAGAATACCCGCTCATTAGCATTTCGCCAATCACCCGAACAGACAATAACACTAAGCAAATTTAAATTGTCGGGAAGTTATGTCAACCACTTCTCTCCCAATACCGTTCTTACACGCTTTACTTCGAAGTGACTGATAGTACCGTAAGGTTTTCCCGTGGCTCGTTCTACCATCGGAGCAGGACATACCACATTAATGCGCGAACTTGCGCCAATATTGCTAAGGTGTTTTGGAAGAAGGACATCAAATGCCGCGTTAAATGGGTCCGTCGCACTGCTGTGAGTCTTTGGATTATGGCTCAGAAGACCAGTGATTAAGGTAATCGACCTTCAATCCCCTACTCATGTAGGGGTCATTTGCGCTGACAACAACTAGATAGATTAGCGGATATAACAATTGTTATTTTCTACGTGAAATGATCTCTAGCACATTATTACGTGGGTCGATTATCTGTAGTAAATCAATGCCAAGTAGTTTGTCTTTCCAAATTCTTCCCGCTTGTATTCCTGCATTCACTAAACAAGCTTTCAGTTGCGGTAAGTCGGCATTAGTATAGAACCCAAATTTGTTAAAGCCTATCCACTGTCCCTCTTTAGATTTAGGCACAAGATTTGTTCTATCGATTGCATCATCTCGAAAGAAAATCTCAACCACAAATTCATCCTTTTTCATTAGCACGCCAGTGACACTGCCATCAGGAAATGTAAACTCTTTAACCAACTCTAGCCCAAATGTTTCTTTGTACCAACTACCTAACAGACTGTCTTTTTTGTCTGTAAGAGCAATAAATCCAGCTTCCATTTTGACCTCATCAAAGCAAGATTCAGCTTGCGCTTGAGCACTAGTATTCACCGTCAATAAACAGAGGTAAAGGACACGGAGAAAGTATCCCGGTTTATTGAACCAATTTGAAACAAACGATTTCAATTGAAATAGAGCTGTGTTCACGAATTTACTCCAAAAATAATATTTGCAAAGCGATTAGCGATGATTAGACGTTAAAGCCCCACGATCATAAGTCGCAAGGTTAAGGACACAAAGTAAAAAGCGACGAGCTGTTACTTATTTGAGATCAGTGGCCGAAGGTGAACATGGGAATACCGATAGCAGGAATTTGACTTAATGTAATCATTCACACTGACAATAAAACACTTAACAGTGTATGTTTCATTTTTAAATTTTCTTTTTGCCTTTCGTAGCACTTCATCGATATCTTTTTGCCGCTTTTTACGGCTGGAGCATAAGTGGAAAAAACGCTCTTTCTTTGGCTACTTTAAACGAAGATTTCACAGTACGGCAACCGCTCTCTCCATTTAGGCAGGTACCAACGAGGATTCAGATGGTTAAAAATCATATTCGGAAACGCCCTCCTTAGCGAGTATTGACGGCGGCTACCGGATTGAGCTGAAGTGCCATGAAAACGTGCAAACACAGTTGATGGCCAAGATCGCTAAGGCTAAGCACTAGCCTGAATTTTCCACAGAGAGGGAGAAAGGGAGAGAGCAGGAAGCGTGCAGACAAGTTACCTTGCCCCACGCTTTGTTGAAGCTACGATACTCGAAGTTTACTTTCGAACATACTCCACTTTCCCGACGGAAATAAGGGATTCCACGCAGTCGCGAATAGAAATATCCAGTGGACGAAATTCCATATCCAGGGTTTCTCGAATGCGATCATTGCGCAATTCGCAGCCACCCCAAATCGCCCGAAACTCAGCTTCTTTTGCCTTTACCTTGTCGGGCAGTGGGTCGACGAGTTCCGCACCAGCAAACCCTAACTCTGGAAGGAGACGGTCAATGCTGGCGCAGACGTCTTCGACATTACGGGTCTCTGTAGACCAGGCAATAAAACGTTCGCCGTTATTCACATTCACGCTTTCCAGCATTCTAATGTGCGCTTCTGCAACATCTCGAACGTCCACGGTGAACCAGGCGCGATAGGCACCCATAACATTCTGTGAATACTTACCCAAAAGCATGGTCTCAATGTGATGCTGCCAGGGGCCAAAGTTTTTTTGGTGTGCAGACAAGATAGGTCCAACATTATCACCGGGGCAGCAGGTGATGGCGTCCCAGCGTCCGCTTTCCTCGGCCGCATCAGCGAAGGCGCGCTCAGCTAGAACCTTACCCATGGAATAACCCTGTCCACGGTTGGTCTGACGATTGGGGTTTTGTTCATCGGGGTATCGTCCTTCATACAGTACGGGGCGCCGGACCAGCTCTTGCACATCGGTTTCGGACATGACCGCTGCGATGCTAGAGGTCACTACAACACGGTTGACGGTTTCTGACTGATTGACACTGTTGATGACGTGATCACAGACCATCTTGACGTAGTCCATGTCATCGTAGGTAGAGACGTGGGACAAGTGCGCAACACCCTGGCAACCTTTGAATATTTCATCGAAGCAGCCTGCTTCATCCAGGTTTGCCGAATGCAGTGTCAAACGACCAGATACATAGCCCGGCATTTCTTTGAGAAATCCGACCTTCTCGTCGTCGTTCGCATCCCGAACGCAGGCACGCACTCGATAACCTTCTTCTAACAGTTGGTGTACAAGCCATCCTCCGATAAATCCTGCGCTGCCTGTGACTGCGACTGTTCCGCTTTTAGGTATTGGTGCCATCAATTTTCTCCTGATGTGACTTATTGGTTGATTACGTAATATTACTTGAGCTGAATAAATTCTATTTGAGCACAGTTTCTAACGAACTAGCTATCGGTCTTTTTGCGTTAGAGCTTTGACCGAAAGAGATCAGCCGAGCGCTGGCTGTATCAAACTAAACAGATTGCCGTCTGGGTCTTGAACAAAGACTTCAGTCGACTCATCTGTTTTTATGGGCTCCGAGAGAATCTGCACGCCGTCGTTAACCAGTCGCTTGTAGCCCTTGTCTATATCCAACATCTCAAAGGCAAACTTCTGATAGCCAATTTTCTCAAAGGGGCTACGTGCACCGAGCTCTTGTGTCACCGTGCTTACAAGCCCCCAGAGTTCTGAAACCCATATTGCCCAATTCGATCCAGGGTGCTCGACTATGAACATTGTCGTAGTCTGCGACTTGATCAAAAGTTGGAGCGGCCGCTTTTTTGGCCCCGCGATTGGGATTGAAACCAAACAGGTTTCCGTAAACATCTACGATGTCAGTCGTGATCGTGCGATACCAGCGCAACATGCGCCAGCCAGACTTCAGCTTCAAAACGAGGATTAACTAAATGCTCCGCTTCAAACATGATGCCATCTTTATCGCGACTATAGAGTATACGACGAAAAACGTCCCCCTTCCCCACTCAACCTAGCCTACAAATAAGCTAATGGCCACGGCTTGTCGCTCTATATGCCGCCTACAGCTACTATAAATCCTACATTGCCTACTTTTCAAAGAGTTTTTCTGTCCAAATTTGACGACTCAATAACCGAACCTGCAGGACAGCAGTCGGTATGAAAGAGGTGAACCTTGACGAAGTAAAGCTCGGGTCAAAATGAGCTAAAGGAATCACGTCAGGGCAAGACTCACTCGTAAGCAGACATAAAATTGTTCCGAATCTACTGACGAGTACAGATCACTTAGTGCCAACTTCGGACTCTTGAGGAGTATGGCTCTGGAATTTGCGGACATCGTTTACGTCTGCTGGGTATCGGTAGAATAATCGTCCGCATGCGTTCAACCTACCCTAGTAAAGTTGCAAGCTAAGTTCCTTTTGCAGTTACTTAAAGGAAGGAGTGAAGGAAAAATACGCTTTCAGAGCAATCTTAATTCAAAATTGATTGCAAACCAATGCAAATTAACAGCCCCTTCACTTCGAGTTACAAACTATACTCCAGACTGAAGTATAATTCTCGGCCTCTCGCCGGCGACCCTTTCTCGAGTCCAGCAGTAGCGCTGAAAGTACTGTAAGATTTATCAAGCAAGTTATTAGCAGACAGCGACAATGTAATTTGATCGTTTAGCGCCCTATACAGCGTAGCATTGAGCAGAAAAAAACTTGGGATTCTTGACGTTTTAGCCAATACTTCATCGGTAACAAACCCCTCTACTTGGCTGTGATACCAACCACTAATGGTGGCATCCCAGCGATCCCAACTATAATTAAGTGCCATCGAGAAAGTCGTTTTTGAAACGCCTAAGCTCATATTTTTATTGGCCCGGGAAAAATCTGATCGTAGTGACAAACTGTCATTGAAGTTATAGGCGGATTCTATTTCGAACCCAGAAAGGATTTTCTCGTTAGTATTTTCTGGTTGAAAGGAATTAAACCCACTCACAATATCTTCAACAGATGTTAACGCAATAGTGTTTTCTATCCGGCTCCAGTAGTAAGTAACTGACGTTTCCAGTGCTCCCCATCGTTGTTGCCAGACTAAATCGACGGTTTTGATTGTTTCTGGTTTGAGATCAGGGTTTCCTATTGCACCCGTCGCTATTAGAGCACGAGTTTCAAAAAGCGTTGGAGCACGGAAGGCTTCTCCGTAGAGTAATTTCAAAGAAATATCGTCACCCATGTGATGAACAATTCCACCGCGAAAGCTTACATTTGAAGAGACATCGGAATAATCGTCATAGCGAACACCCGCGGTCAATAGCCAATCTTCCGAAAGATTATGCTGATACTGCGCATATGCACTGTTAACGTACCTAGAAGACTTTGGTACTAAAGGCTGCCTATTTCCTAAGAAGTAAAATTCGCCACGGCTAACCCCACCGTTATTAGGTATCCACTCCAAACCGCGGCTTTCGACATTTACGCTTTGATTCCAATTACCTTGAAAGTTGATTTCATCAGCAAATGACTCTCTGTACTCCACTCCCAATATAAGATTGTCACGATAGTAGCCACTAACGCTTAGGTTTCGTGACTCGATTTGTCGATAGTTACCACCCACAAAAGGCTCGTCGGCACCGTTACTCCACCAGTTGACACTTGCGAATGCGGGAGGCATTTGTACAATTAGAGCAGATTGCTCGCTTTCAATGATCTGTAAGTTTAATTTCAATGTAAGGTCTTCATAATCCTGATCATAATTGAAATTCAAATAATCGGACGTAATTTCATATTCATTGATGTCTTTATAGTGACCCGCCCAAGGAAACGCTTTTTCCTTAGAATAATGTCGGCCTAATTTCAATCCGAAACCTTTATATGCCAAATGAAGTGAAGCTGTTTCACCCTCAGATGGATCCGATGCGGGAAGTGATTCCCCAAAAAACTCGAAAAATGGATCATAGTCATCTCCGTCTTCTCTATACTTTTCGGCATGAAAGCTATAGCTAAACTCGTCTCCTCCTTGAAATCTAATGGCGCCGCGCTTATGCCCAAAACTCCCCGCTTCAACGGAAACACTTTGACCCTCTTTTTTTGACGTCAGACTAATAACACCGTTAAATGCATTATCACCATATATAGCAGAGCCAGGGCCGTTGATTACCTCGACACGCTCAATATTATCTAAACTCAGTGACTTAAACATTGCGAAAGCATTTCCCGATACCGGGTCGTTAAGCCTCATTCCGTCTAATAGAACTAAAATGTCATTATTATCTTGCGACTTTCTACCTCGAAAAATCACCACCGACTCTAATCCGTCGCGATAATATTGAGCACCGGCGACAAAATTCACCAAGCCTTCGAGACGGCGAATGCCAAGTCGTTGCAAAGATTCAGAACTAAAGGTTTTTACTTTTGAGGGAGCATCAAAGAATGGCTCGTCTTTGAGAGAGGCCACGGAAACTTGGACAGAAAGAAGCTCCTCTAGACTTAGTTCAAATATGTCGCGAGCTAACAAATAAGAACTATTAGTCAGGATCAATAATAAAAGTAGAAAAGTTTTTGTCATTCAGATAATCATCTCAATTAATTGATGGACAAGCTTAAGATTATGATCCACTTTGCTCTAAACTATGGACTTAAAAAGCCCTAAAGTCATCAAAATTTAAAGCTCCATATGTGCCAACAACAGTCATTGCTCTGGCTGGTGATGGGATGCTATGTATGATGGGTATCGACCCGAATCGGTCTTTGTTAAGTTATAACCTTGCGACCCGTCAGAGTATCACCAGCCTCCCGAATGCTGTTCAGTGCTTCAGTTCGCATGTGTTCTTCCAGTGCTGTATCCAGACCCCACCCACCCATGAACCGTTGCGCTGCAGAAGCCACATAAACTTGCCAAAGCGCGAGACGATCGCAGTCGACAATCCGATGTTTGGCGTAAGCCTGAGTGAAGCGCTGCATACCTGCTTGGCCGAACTTGTAGCGCAGTTCCAACCGACAACACGCGACATCCGACAAAGGATCGCCAAACGCGGCATCCTCCCAGTCGAGAATCGAGACGATAGAACCCTGTCGCCAGAGCAGGTTTTCTGGCCAAAAATCTCCATGCAGGAGCTTCGGCAATCCCAGGTATTCCGTCTCTGACAGTGACTGCAGATGAGCAAGCAGATTCTCCCATTCATTCCCTTTAGGTAGATAGTGGAGCACCTCGGGGAGCGGGTCGTTTCGCATCGGCAATGTCGGTAGGTCTGATGTAGGAAGGGCGTGAATCGCTGCAAGTGTATCTGCCATCAGATCAATGCATTGACCATTTTGCGCGACGGGAATATTGCTAGTTCCTTCGATGAACTCAATCACCAGAAACGGATCGACTAGCAGACTTCCGCTCACGTCGACAAGCAACGGCTCAGGTACTGATATGCTACTCTTATGCAACGCTCGCAGCAGTTGGTACTCCAACTCGGCAGAGTGACCAGAATGCGAAGCGCCGTGTGATCGCAAGACCAGGCTAGTTGTACTGCCGTCAAACAATTTCAGATCAAGTCGATGAACATCGGCTGACACCCCTCCCATGAGGCGCACCACGCGCTCCACCTTGGAGCGTGGGAACAGATCGGCGACGATCCTTGTATATACGTCGTAACTCATGAGTCTATTGTGCGTTTATGTATGGTCATTGGGTCAGTGAACCAGTCATTTGGTCTAGTGATGAAAAGTGGATAGCGAGTTCATTGTCCAATGCTAATTTATCTCTTGGGTTCACACAATCCCGCCCGCTTTACGGCGGTATGCAGCCATTCACTAATGCTACATTAACACTCACAGTAATGTCAGCTCCGGCTGAAAAGCGCGCTAAAGGAATAATTCCAGGCTATAAGGCTCACTGTACACTCGTTAGCGGACGTAACAACACGTAAAATAAGTCGAAGCGGATAGCTCGCTTTGCGCAAGGAACGGAACTTAATCGCCAACTTAAGTCATCACTGAGGTGTATGTTAGTAGCGCACGTTTGGATTTGCGCGGGAAACGCCATTCATAACGCGATTGCGATAGTTGTTTACTACCCCTTAATCTCTTCATGTTTGTAGAGGCACGATTAATTTGTCTTTGTATTCGTTTATACAATTTGGTAGCCTCTACGCGCTTCGAACGACTGTTAATTTTCTAAACCGGCACGATAAAAATTAGGTGTTTACATGATTGGATATACCACGTTGGGTTCAAACGATTATAGAAAAGCTGGCGAATTTTACGATGAGTTATTGAGTGATTTGGGCGCATCGCGCATGATGGATGATGATCATATAATCGTATGGTCGGCGGGTAGCAGCACCGGTATGTTTGCTGTTATCAAGCCCTTCAACGAAGAACCTGCTACTGTCGGGAATGGTACTATGGTGGCATTGCAGGTAGACAGCCCAGATCTGGTCGCCAGTTTACATGCCAAGGCTTTGACATTGGGAGGGACGGACGAGGGCGCTCCGGGCCCCAGGGGTGATAACGGGATGCACTTTTCTTACTTTCGTGATCTCGACGGGAATAAGTTGGCCTTTTATTCCTTGCCCGCATAAGGAAAAATAATTGTGCTTCGAAAATCGGGGCACAAGATTCGTCTATTATATGCCGTAGAAAGTATTGATTCATTCTCATACTACTTCCTGAAAGACTCAATTAGTTCAACAAATGACGACCTATAATGCGCTGAAACTGGTGCTTCTGGCCACTCTGGAAATGCATTGTTAAAGATTCTATCGCAAATAGTGGCCTATGATAGAACCGTCATTATTTGGAGCATGAACGTGACAACGGTTTCCTTCAAGGGTCGGCACATTCAGAAGGAAATGATACTGCAAAGCGTCCGTTGATAATTGGCTTATGGATTGAGCTATCGGGACATCGAAGAAACAATGCAGGAGCGCGGTTTTGAAGTTGATCACAGCTCCATCCATCGCGGGGTAGTTCATTATGCACCACTACTGGAGAAAGTATTTCGTCAGTAAAAGCGAATACTACTTTCTTAGAGGCAGTCCAGCGCAAGCAAGCCTGATTCAATCAACATCATATGCAATTTTTATCATGTGTGGATCACCATTCGAGGGAATCGCTCAATATCCAATTCGGCGTTATTGCTCCACACAAAGTCCAATTCGTCTCGCAACAATCGTTCATTGAGTTGGTAATTCGGCCTCACTCATATTCAGCCAGAACCTCAGTTTTTCGACCAATGCGTCTTCATCGATTGGCTTGGACAAGTAATCACTCATTCCAGCCTCAAGACATTTTTCACGATCACCTTGCATCGCATTAGCCGTCATGGCTAAAATCGGAATATTTTGATTCCTATTCAGGGCAACCCCATCACGAATCTGGGTACTACATTCATAGCCATCCATCACCGGCATTTGACAATCCATCAAGACCAGATTGTACGGATCGCTTTCAGGCGCTTTGCTTAGCGTGGTTATTGCCTCTGCCCCGTTATTCGCTATATCAACGATAAAACCTAGATCCTCCAAAAGACCAGAGGCCACGATTTGATTAATACGGTTGTCTTCAACGAGCAGGATTTTCGCCTTGGCTCGCGACGCTTCTACCGCAGACGCCACTTCTGAGCCAGATCCAGATCCAGAGCTTGAGCCTGAGCCTGAGTTTGAGTTTGAGTTTGAGTTTGAAGCTGTGTCAGTCCGTGTGTCTACGTCTGCGCCTGCACCCGCCAGACTTTTCAAATAATGATGAGTAACTAACGGTTCTGCTTTATCTAATGCCTCACCGCCATCAGCGAGCACCAATAGAGAATTGTATAAATCGGAAAGCGTGACAGGCTTCGGCAAATATCCACGAAACCCAAGATCAGCAAAATACTTTGCATCTCCGCGAGAATTATTCGATGTCATAATTATAAGTTTAATTGCTTTATGACGAGCATCGTTGAGAATACGCCGCCCTAGTTCTGCGCCATTTATATCAGCCATTTCCATTTCTATTATTACGATCGAGAATCGGGCGTCACTATTGCCGAGTAGTACCATAGCAGCTTCGGCATCACTAGCTTCTGTAACAGGCGCCCCCCAGCGCTGTAACTGGTCGCGCAGCGCCGTTCGGGCCGTTGCATTGTCATCCACAATAAGGATATTAGAACTCTTCAAATCGACTCGTGGTAACACCGCTTGTACGGACTCACTTTTTTCCAACTGGATAGAAAACTCGAAGCGGCTACCCTGCCCTTCTTCACTGCTTACCTGAATGTCACCATCCATTAACTCGCAAAGCTGCTTACAAATTGTCAAACCTAATCCGGTGCCGCCATATTTGCGAGTCGTAGACGCATCGACCTGCGTGAAGGAAAGAAACAACTTGTCTATCTGACTTTCTGAAATGCCGATGCCTGTATCTTCAACAATTCCAGTTAAGCGCAATTGACCACCCACCTCATTAAGAATGATCTTAACGAGTATTTCGCCGCTCTCGGTAAATTTTATGGAGTTACTCACCAAATTGGTAAGAATCTGACGAATTCGCCCCGGGTCACCTCTGACACTTGTAATGCCGACCTGCGAAACATCCAAAATAACTTGCAGTCCTTTCTGTTGTGCCGACACGGCCATCACTGAAATAAAGTCTTCGAGATGGCTTGTCAAATTGAAATCCAACAACTCCAACTCCATTTTCCCCGCTTCAATTTTAGAGAAATCCAAAATATCGTTTATTAGCGATAGGAGAGAATTTGCGCTGGACATGGCGAGATTAAGATAATGATTTTGCTGCTGATTCAGCTCGCCGCGTCGGGACAGCAAATTCAACATTCCCATCACACCATTTATTGGAGTGCGAATTTCGTGGCTCATCCCCGCTAGAAACTCAGATTTTGCGCGAGTTGCACTTTCAGCTTTTTCTTTTTCATCTTCAAGCTCCCAGGTTTTCAGCTCGAGATTCTGCGCATATTTCTCCAACTTTCGCTCGACACCTTTTGTGACCGAAATATCTTCGATACAGACGAAAAAACCAAGAACAGCACCATCGGATGATTTATCCGGGGAATATGTGCAGTTTAGCTGATGAACCTTTTCATCTGCAAAAACCATTTCCGCCTCAAAAGACGTTGCTTCGCCAGCCAGTACTTTATTAACGTGAGACTCAGCAATACTGATTAAATCGCCACTGACCCCGTCCAAAAATGGCCGATTTTTAAATGCCTCCAATTCGAGATTAAAACTACGCTCATACTGTTTGTTTACAAATTGATAACTTGGGACCGTATCGACATACGCCAATAAGACTGGTACCGTGTTAGTTATTCCGTCTCGGTGTTTTCTTGTGTCAGTAAGTTCCTTTTCACGCATCTCCCTCGATCGTGCGGATTCATTATAGCGCTGCGCAAGAATCCCTAACGCATCGGCACTGTGTACCGGCAAAGGACTAAAAGAGTTGTTTTCATTGCGCCGATCAATTGCTCTAATCATGCGGGACAAAGGATTTAGTAGTATTCGAAACTGCACAAAATAACTCGCGATAAGTAGCGTTAATATGCCTCCAATGAAGATCGCAGCCAAAAATAACCCGTCATTTTTTGACTCTTGCATAATACTACGTTCGTCATAGGCTACGAGGATAACAAACGGACGTAGGCGATTGACTTCAGGGTCGATCAGTGTCGTCGGCATTACATGGTAGCGAATGCCATCACCACTAGCTGCAACCGTTCTTTTCAAACCGTCTACTTTGAATTGCTCTAACAGTATCTTTTCGCGTTCGTTCTTTAAATCCCGTGCTGACTTATCAATTTTTGAAAAGTCGTTATCAGCAATAATTTCATCCGACTTAACGTTTATAATTCTAATATGAACAATGTTGTCGCGTACCGCGAGGCGGGCTATAGCACTCTGTATATGACCACGATCGGTGCTCGTTTCAACAGCCATCACTAACCAACCGGTGATATAACTTAGTTCGGTCTCTATTTGTCGGCTAATTGAATTTTGGGAACTGTAATTAAATGCCACACTACTAACAGCCAAAACCAAAAAACTAATCGCAATGATGGCGATATTTAATTTAATAGCGAGCGATGACTTAAACCGGTCAAGCATACCCATACCAATGATAGTCCTGAAATTAGGCGTTTAATTTTTCAGTTTGTACAACATATTAGGCAGCTTAACGCAGTCAGTTTCGAGTGAACCAACATGAACCAAAGCCTCACATACACTGCGTAAATTATCTTCCAATTGGCCATCTGGTTGCAGCAGTGCTTTTTGCTCTTCTATATCCAGGATCACTAATTCGTCCTGTAAAATTGCCTGGAAATCCTGCGGAGAGATATTTTCTCGCGCCGCCATAATCTCAATGGCCTCCTCTGGGAATTCCACATAATACTTTTGAGCCATCTTCCAGGCGTCGTGTAACTGTCGCACCAGCTCTGGATTGTTTTTAAGCGCGGATTTCGAAATAGAAACCACATCAATGACTTCTTTGGGAATCTCGTTACTCGTAAAAATACTGTGGTAATCTTTATTTTTGAGAATTTCGATAGAAACCGGTGGATAAGAAACAAAGGCGTCAATTTTACCCCCAGCTAACGCACTTTTCCCTTCAGACTGTTCGACATTGATTAAGTTAACATCATCTAAGGAAAGAGCTGACTTTTCCAAAGCCCGCTGCAACATAAAGATTCCTAACGAGGACACTTCGGCCCCTACGTTTCGGTTGAGTAATTGGCTAACATCGTCAATGTCTTTTCCGGCCACAATCACGTCGGCCCCACTAGAGTAATCGGTTACCATGACAATATTAAGTGGTTCGCTACCCAGTACTTGAGCCTGAACGGATTCAATCAATGTACTGGTAAAGCCATCGGCATATCCGTTCAAGTACGCTCGCTGCGCATCTGCCAGAGAGCCTAATTGCAGCAATTTAACATTAGCACCAACTTCGGAAAAAAACTTCTTTTTCTCAGCCAAATACAACAGTTCGTACCCTGGCCAAGGGTTGATCGCAATGGTTACCGGGCTCTTTTCCTCTGGTGAACAAGATATCAACACAAAGGCCAGTAAAGTTATTATTATTCTGCTATACATAGTTCCCCTTATAAATCTATTCGGTAACGATCTAGGTAGACAAAACGACCGGTAAAGGTCAGTTTAATCAAATCAAAGTCGATAACATAAACGGCAAACTTACGATGTTCTCGCCAGTTTTATCCCAGGCCCAGCACATCATCTACATCAACGGTATGCCATTTTCCAATACAGCTTCTCACGCCCCTAAGATTCAACTTACTGGCCTACTCTTGCAGCCGTACACAATTTCTTCCATCTGCCTTTGCCGTATACACGGCACTGTCAGCACGATTAAAAAGTTCGTCGAAGCCAGTATCTTTTTCCTGCAAAGATGTAACGCCGAAACTCGACGTTACTGTAATTCCATTGGGTTTGAGTTTTTCTATATCCGCACATAACCGCTTCATTTTCGCTACACACGATGCGGCGTCACAATGATCGATGATAAGTACAAACTCTTCCCCGCCAAAGCGAGCAACCACGTCCTCTTTCCGGCAAAATTCTTCCAACAAACGAGAAAAGCCAATTAGTACCTCGTCACCAAAATCATGACCATACTGGTCGTTAATATTTTTAAAATGGTCGATATCCAGGACAACTAAACTTAAGGGATTTTTATGGCGTTGAGCGTTGGCAATTTTTTTGGGAGCGATGTCCATTAGATAGTGGCGATTATAAAGGTCAGTTAGATGATCCCTTAAGGCCATTCTCTCCAGAGTATCACTTTGACGTTTAATGGTGACATGGGTCTTGACTCGAGCTTCTACAATAATAGGCTGAAAAGGCTTAGTAATGTAATCGATTGCGCCGAGCTCGAATCCATACACCTCATCTTCTATCGCGTTTTTACCCGTTATGAAGATGACGGGGATATTTTCGGTAGCCGAATTGGCTTTTAACTTAGCACATACCTCATAACCCGTCATTTCGGGCATTTCGATATCTAACAAAATTAGATCGATCTCCGAATCTGCAGACGCCAGCTCAAGACACCGCAAACCATCTTTTGCGACTTTAACCTGGTAGTCGCCCGCAAGTAATTGGGCGAGCGCCTGAATGTTGGCGGGTGAGTCGTCAACAATGAGTATTGTAGGTCTTTTTTCAATCAAGAGGTTCTATCTACTCTGATGAACGTGCGAGAGCAATACCCTCGGACGTTGCTAACTGTTCCAGGGTTTTTAAGGCAGCTAAATTATCAAACTGGCTAATGTGGCCCCGCAAAGATTCAAGCAGCTCTATTTTTTCGGGCTCTTGTAGAAACGGGCTTAGCTGCTTTAGTTCAGTGGGGTCAACGTAATCACTATTCCTTAAACGCTGCGCAAGCTGACTTAAAAATGTATTGAGGGAAATAGAAGGAACTTCCTCCTCAACTTCTGTTGGTTGCCCTGCATTAAATGCGTCAACTTCTCTTTGAAGCAATTGTGTAAATTCACTATAACTGCGTTTTAACACGGGATAAACAGCAGCGACATCCTCTTTATTATCTGTCGATGCCGCTAGTTCCAAGCCCTCGGCCGCCTCCTGCAATTGATGCGCGCTCAAGGTACCAGCAACCCCTTTTAGCGCATGCCCCATAGCACGCAAAGTCTGCTCATCGCCATCTAGCAAGGCTTGATCTATATTTGTCATGTAGCTCGATGTTTCGCCCGGGAACATTTCCACCAGCATCATCAGTCGATCAACACGTCCCCGCATTCGCGATAGCGCTTGTTCTTTATCCCATACGCTCTTAGAACTCAAAGAATACTCCCCCTACCACAGACCAAGTTGTTTTATTGATGGCTCTCCAAGTCTTTCAGATCAACTTGCCTTATTCGAAAATCGAAGCGACTTAAGAACATTTGACTAAAAACTTTCGATGACAATCACTTTTTCAAATATTTGTTTTCAATAAAACACCGGATATATTTTCTTCTACCTTAACCATAGCACTTTTCAACCAGGTATCTCCCTATGTTTCCTATGGGTAATACCTCAACGGCAGCTTCCTGCTGTATGGCGACTCGCGGCATTCCCCATACCACTGACGTTTTCTCGTCCTGCGCTATAGTTACCGCCCCGGCGCCGCGCATTTTACCGAGGCCACTCGCACCGTCGATTCCCATACCCGTCAATAAAACGCCAATCGCCTTCGAGCCACAAGAGGCTGCCACCGAATCAAACATCACATCGACCGATGGTTTGTGGCGATTAACAGGCGCACCGTCATTTACAAAAGCCTTCAATATTCCAGCTTCACGGCGTATCTCCATGTGAAAGCCACCATGGGCAACATAGACATGATTATCTTTGAGAACCTGTCCTGAATCACAAAACTCCTCGACCGTCAGCTTCACCAAATTATTCAAACGTTGAGCATAAGACGCCGTAAACCCAGGGGGCATATGTTGAACCACGATAATAGGTGGCATATTTTCCGGAAGTCCGCTGAGAACGGCTTTTGTTGCTTCGGTACCACCTGTTGATGCACCTATAGCAATAAGTCTAACTTTATTGTTCAGGGCTTTACTCGGTAATGGCTTGATAGGCTTGGAAAATTGTTTCTGATTTATATTTCCTTCTAATGCCGAGATATTTACCTTGCCTGCACTCTTAACCTTGCTAATAATATCCGCACTCAACATGCTGAGTTCGTTTTTTACATTCACAGTCGGCTTGGACACAAAATCTACGGCCCCTAACTCAAGTGCCTCCATCGTTGCGTCCGCACCTTTTTGAGTCAGCGTTGAGATCATAACGACAGGCAACGGCCTAAGCCGCATGATATGCCCTAAAAACGTAATACCATCCATTCTCGGCATTTCAATATCGAGGGTCATCACATCAGGAGACAGCAATTTAATCTTTTCACGCGCATCATAGGGATCGTCGGCAACACCAACCACTTCAATCCCCTCGTCGGAAGAAAGAATTTCGCGTAACACAACCCTGATCAGTTCCGAATCGTCTACAATAAGAACCTTTATTTTTTTTGCCATAAGCCTCGTCTGTCACTCTCAATATACGTTAAATTTGAACAATGCCGTCTCGACAAATCTCATTACAACTACTGAATACAATAAGATGTAAGCTATTTGGCCTAGTGCTAACGAACACAACTAATATCACTGATCTGATAATAGTCTGAAGCTTAAATCTTTACCAGCCATGCGAATGAATTCGGCTCGCTTACGAAGAAAATAGGTATCTCATTCTAATACCGGCCAATCTGCCAATAGCGAACCGATCTATAGCCAATCATTTTCACGAGCACTCAAGTGCTCGTGTCCTGGACAATCCTTTACGTAAACAGGCTGCAATACCCCGACTTGCCTGAACATGAACGATGCCAAAAATTGATTTTCTATATGCCCGCGAATAGTTATTTTCTCGCAGAATGCCGCCGGGGCTTCAATTAACCTTTCGTAAAATAGGTTAATTGAATTCGCTTATCTATACATGTTCATGGGAGGGCTATATGAATTGGCTTAATGGGTGGGACAAATGGGTGGGTTAAATAGAAGAACTATATCAGAACATACGCAGCCGAATGCACGAACAACGCAAATACTGAACGGCAACTCGCGTCACTATTTGGGTAATCACCCCCCATTTACAGGCGACAACCACTCACAACTCTGTACGCTACTAATTAACAATTGAGCCTGTCTTCCACAGCCGCGCCACCTTGAGCGTTCGTTCCTGTACCAAACTAACTTTCACTGTTGCCTGAAAGTAGCCACAATAAACCGGCATCGATGTCCGACTGTCTGAATCCAGTCACTGCCCTTAAGCCTATCATATCTGCGGGTCTCGATGAATACCACAATAACTGGCAACGCTATTAAATCGACATCTTAATAATAAAATAGCGGAACAGGTAGCTGGACAATAACTTGAATCAAGCCTCCTTTCATACAGACATCGCTGTCGCAAGCACACTAATATCGCAATAGAAAACCAAGCACAATGACAAATATTCAGTTACCCATGTCCTGAGTTTCGAACGTGAAAAATACAGGAAAAGCACCGACAGATTCGACCACCTATACCGAGACTGTTAGCCCAATTGATAAATCTACTTACGCCAAATTGATCTCACATACCTGACTTTTTATAGGAAAGTAGAATAAGCAAACCCTCAGCAAGCGAGTTTTTCCGCTAAACTTACCTGATAGGCTACATTCTAAATAACACAATGATTTTGTCTGAGTCCGCGAGAGGGTAAATCCTGTGTTTTCGTTTACTAAACTCAACCATAAGTTGATAGCGGTGTTTTTGACCGTGGCGTTAATTCCATTAACCCTGTTCGCCATAGTCAGTATTACGACGGCCACCGATGCCCTGAAAGCTCAAGCTTTTAATCAATTAAATTCAATACGCGCTATAAAGAACGTCCAAATTAGTGACTATATACGGTCAATGGAAACTTCTTTATCCATCCTTCGTTATGACCCCTTTATAGCCCAAGCGTTACGAGAATTCTCGGCTGCGTATACCGAAGCAGACGAAAGTATTAGCGATGGTGAGTGGAATCGTCTGGCAGACAAATACGGCAAGAGAATCGCAGAAATCACTAAAGCTCAGGAATGGTATGATTTTTTTATCGTTCACACTAACGGAACTATTATCTATTCTAACGCGCGAGAATCTGACCTCGGAGTTACAATTCCAGATTCAAATTTGCGTGACTCAAGTATCGGACAGGCGTTTGACAATGTCAGAGGTCTGAAGACAAAAGATATCGCGCTCTCAGACTTTGCTCCCTATAAGCCGTCCAACGACGAACCCGCGGCCTTTATGATGACGGGAATTACCGGCAAAGAAAGCGGGATATTGGAAGGCTACATCGCTTTCCAAGTACCCTTGGACAAAATAAACGAAATAATGCAACAACGAGAAGGAATGGGGAAAACCGGGGAATCATATTTGGTAGGCCCCGACAAACTTATGCGTTCGGACTCCTATTTGGACCCGAACGGCCATTCAGTTCAAGCGTCTTTTGCAGGTACAGTAGACCAGAACGGCGTTGACAGCGACGCCTCAAATGCAGCACTGGGTGGTCAAAGTGGATCTGATATCATTATCGACTACAACGGTAATCCGGTGTTGTCCAGTTATAGTCCCTTAACTTTCGGCGAAACACAGTGGGCACTATTAGTGGAGATCGACGAGGCCGAAGCATTCGCCCGGGCTGATGAGCTATTTAATATCGCGGTGATTCTGGTGATTTTTTCAGCAATTATGATAATTGTCATCGGCTATTTTGTGGCACGCGGTATTAGCAGGGCAATTACAAATGTGGCAAGCCTTGCTTCCTATATTGCTAACGGAGATCTTACCGTCGATGTAAACATAACCGAGACAGACGAAGTCGGTATTTTACAGACCGCGATGCAAAGTATGGTAAAAAAACTGCACACAATGGTCGTTCATATTTCTAGCTCTGCAGCCCAACAAGCAGCGGCTTCTCACGAACTCGCAGTCATCACTGAAGAAACGCAAAAAAACGTTCTGGAGCAGCATCGAGCCACCGATCAGGTGGCTTCGGCAATAACCGAAATGAGTGCTACTGTTGAGGAGGTATCCCGAAATACAAACGATGCAGCTCAAGCTGCCAACCATGCTAGTACACAAGTAGAAAACAGCACCACTGTCGTCGATGAAACGGTTCAAGGGATTCAAGACCTTGCCAATGAACTAAACAACACGATGGGGTTGATTCAAGAGCTAGAGCAGGGAACAGCAAATATCGGTAGTATTTTAGATGTTATCAAGGGCATCGCAGACCAAACCAACCTTCTCGCACTAAACGCGGCAATTGAGGCGGCAAGGGCTGGCGAACAGGGACGAGGCTTTGCTGTCGTCGCGGACGAGGTTCGATCACTGGCCCAAAACACCCAGAACTCCGCGGGTGAGATAGAGAGCATGATAGGAATACTACAATCGGGTGCAAGCTCTTCTGTCAGCGCGATGAAAAACGGCGCTGGACAAGCGGAAGCCATCGTTAAACAGGCCGAACGTCTCACAGCTACGCTATTGCAAGCGCGAGAATCCGTCGACAAGATAACCGAAATGAGCGTACAAATCGCAAGCGCAGCCGAACAACAAGGTGCTGTTTCTAACGAAATCGGCAGAAATGCCAATGAAATAAGTCAGAAATCAGAAGAAACCAGCGAGGGAGCAAAACAAATTTCTTCTGCCAGTGACGAACTTGCTAAGCTTGCCACCGACTTAAGTTCTCTTGTTAGTCAGTTTAGAGTATAACTACTGGTGATGGATTCGGAATGGTATATAACGCGAAAGGACCGCATGCAAAGGTTGAAGATCTATTTCGAGATCGAAGAATTTTTTTCAAGACCTAGACGACCCAGACCATAGTTGATCAAACACCTTTTTTCTTTGTCACCTTCACCGGCTAACGCTTTGAGGTGGTCGATAAAATCGTCGAGTTCAAATTCTACAAGCTGTGCTAACTCCAATGCCTCGAAATGTAACAACCACTCATCATTCGCTCCTCGTGCAATCTCGTCTAGTAGAGACTGTACTGAACTATAGAATCGGCCGTCCAAAGCATCAGATGCCGCTACCGCCTCTCGGAAGTGTCGAATTTGCTGATACGAATGAAACAACCCTTCTGTCACCTCATCGTACTGACATCGACTCTCTGTTGACTGTGGCTCCGGCTGGAATATCTGGAAACGTTCTTTATCTGCAGAACCGCCATACAAAGAAACAACCTCCTCTCCAACGGCCATGTCGTAATCCCCCCACTCAGGTTGGAATAGCAGATTTCCGACACGATCGGTGACTGTACATTCCTGCAGGCTGAAAACGAGGTTTTTGTGATGGCGTCGAAGAATAGAACTCAGTACCCCGCATACATTAATCCCAGACAAAAACTCCAGTTTTAAGGGCATACCAATCTCTACCTGATAGAGCTTCAACTCATCGATTGTATAATTTGACAAACACCTATCCAGCGTTTTTAGACCACCCACCGGACATCCGTAACCACTAGCGTGGTAATTAATTCCATGTCCAGGCAGCTCGCACCCTTGATAGGACAATTGGCTCGGGCCGGTCGTATTAAGATATACCGTATTGTTCATTGCGTCTTTAACAACTCGACTAAATCGACCGGATATTTCGAGCCCGGAACTCAATTTGGCCGTATTAACCGTCTCTGAGGATATGGCTTTTTCAAGTGACGCTGTGCCACCAGTGTTTGCACACATTTGGCGCGCAAAATCTTCTAACACCTGCGTAAGGTGACGACAGGATTTCGTAACAAATAGTTGAGGTTGCTCCGCGGTAATATCATAGGACGTCAATATAGAATCGACCGTTAATGGCCACTTCTTTACTCGACCATCATCGAGGCAATTAACACTTTCACCGAGCGATGATAATAATCCGGCTCCAAATATTTGATAGTCATCGACCTCACCCACTAGCCCGTATTCGACAGTCCACCAGTGAAAACGAGCCAGTAAAGCCGCTTCTGATGTCGAGTCATTAGCGGCTATCGCCGCGGCCAACGCCTGCTCTGCCGAGTCGATATCCGCAGCTGTCGAACCGACGGCTTCCTTTACAATCGATAAGCGCCGAATCGCTTCATAAACATTCAAATCGTCAATGGTTGAAACTGCCTGCATTCCTAATTCCCCAATACGTTGCAGGAACTCAGAATAATCAATATCAACAATGAAAGGGGCGTGTCCAGCGGACTCGTGGATAATATCCGGGGCAGGTGTATAAAGCATGTGTTCTACCGATCGAATATCGACGGCAATGACCAGGACCTTGTGAGCCTGAAATTCCATGAAAATAGCTGGCGGCAAAAAACCATCAACAACCACCGCCCTCCAACCGAGTACATTCAGGCAATCATTCATTTCTTCTATGCGAGGTACAGATTCGAAATTTATCCCGGCTTTCGCCAATCCTTCCAGGTACACGGGATGAGCGCTAAAGCTGAGGTTATCCTTTAACTGATGCAGTAAAAACCGCCAAACAGCTTGGTCTCGCGGCGTGTAAAGACTGTAATCCTGAACCGCAACAAAGGGTCGTAGGTGAACGGGTAGACTATTTATTGTATCTTGCTGAGTATTCACCGCTAGTCTATTTCACTCCTGTAGGCCGATGTTAACTTCGCTATAGTAAGCCGATAACAATGAATTTACTTTTCTATTATCCGTGATTAGAACAAAATTTAGAAAAAATTTTCCGCTCTTTCCGTTAACAGGTATAAAAATACCAAATCATATAACTCACAAAACTACCATCTACGCAGACAAACTAGCCTTTCATCAATTTTGCTACCATAAAGGACAGTTCCAACACTTGTTGGGCATTTAACCTTGGGTCACATTGGCTCTTATAACAACTGGCGAGATCGTCTTCCGACACGTGGTAAGCACCACCAACACATTCGGTTACGTGCGCTCCCGTCATTTCTAAGTGTAGTCCACCCGGATGTTGTCCATATGTGGGTAATACTTGAAAAAACTGCTCGATTTCTTTTGAGATACTATTGAACGAACGTGTTTTATAACCATTCGCAGCTTTTATTGTATTGCCATGCATGGGGTCGCACGACCACACGACTTTTAGCCCTTCCTCCGATATTCGTTTCGCGAGTGCAGGTAAATATTCCGCCGTATTGTCGGCGCCCATTCTATTAATCAAGGTGAGACGCCCGGCATCGTTTTCCGGATTCAATGCCGCTATTAAGCGCACTAATTCATCAGCGCTAATAGCATTGCTAATTTTAACACCCACCGGGTTTTCAACACCGCGTAAAAACTCAACGTGGGCACCATCTAATTGGCGCGTTCGTTCGCCAATCCACAACATATGCGCGGAACAGTCATACCACTTGCCACTAAAGCTATCCTCTCGCGTTAACGCCTCTTCGTAGTTAAGTAATAAGGCCTCATGGGAGGTATAAAATGCTGTTTCACGCAGAACCGGTGTTGTTTCAACGTTCACCCCACAAACTTCCATAAATGCCAACGCATCGCAAATATGGTCGGACATTTCCTGATATTGCTTACAGGCGTCATTCCCGGTAACAAAATCCAGATTCCATGCATTAACCTGATGTAAGTCGGCAAGCCCTCCTTGGGCGAACGCGCGAAGTAGATTCAACGTGGCTGTCGACTGATGATAAGCTTGCATCATTCTTTGCGGGTCGGCCTTTCGACTATCGGCATCAAATGTTACACCATTGATAATGTCACCACGAAAAGAGGGTAAATCAACATCATTTTGACTTTCTGACGCCGCCGAGCGAGGTTTTGCGAACTGCCCTGCAATTCGTCCAACCTTAATAACGGGTTTTCTGCCGCCGTAGGTTAGTACCACAGCCATCTGCATTAACACTTTAAATAAATCGCGAATGCCGTTGGTAGTAAAGTCCGCAAACGTTTCAGCGCAATCGCCGCCCTGCAATAGAAATGCCTTTCCTTCCGCGGCGGCGGCTAGTTGCCGACGCAATTGTTTTGCCTCTTCGGCAAATACCAACGGCGGCATCAAGGCTAATTGTCTTTCGGTATCAGACAATGCGGTTTGGTCTGAGTATTCAGGCTGTTGCAATGCCGTAAACCGGCGCCAATTATCTTTATTCCAGGAACTCATCGATCTTTTTCTCTCTTCGTGGACTTACAGAAATTTTAGGTCGCGTAGTTTATATCAAGCCCCGTTATATCGGGGATATTTTTTAGCTGTTTTACGCTTGTAGTGTTCTGTCGCAAAGATGGGGGGAGAACTGACTGAAATGAGATACCGGTCTTCCAGAACTTTCAGTTTGGACAATCGGCCTGCGATTCCGGTGCCGCAATAATAAAAGGTGCCAGGGATGAACAGTGGTTCGATACCGATAAGATCATGGGGTATGGGCTGAGGTCACAGTTAAACCGCTTGGCATTGTACACCTGAGGAATCAAACAGATGTCAGCGAGTGTTGGTCTATCTCCAATGCAAAATTGGCCGTTGCTACCGTATTGCAACAGAGATCGTTCGAACGCACCGAAGCCTTGCTCGACCCAATGCTGGTACCACTGCAACTTCTGAGATTCCTCTACATTGAGTTCGGACTGCAAGTACTTTAGCACCCGAAGATTATTCAGCGGGTGAACTTCAATCGCAATTTGATAAGCTAAAGCGCGAACTTGCGCCTTAACGAGTGGGTCAGACGGCAACAGTGAAACTGACGGAAAGGTCTCGTCCAACCACTCCATTATTGCCAAAGATTGAGAGATAACCTGCCCATCATACTCCAAAGCCGGAACGAGACCTTGAGGATTGATATCACGAAACGCTTCACTCTGCTGCTCCGCGTGGAGTAAATTGACTGGGATAGACTCCCAATCAAGCTTCTTTAACTCCAGAGCAATACGTACCCGGTATGCGGCGGACGAGCGAAAATAACCGTACAGTTTCATCATTTAAACTATCTCTGTGGTGGCGGTGCTCGTTCTACAGTTTGGAAAGGTCTGAACACTTTACGCAAGAAACTCGAGTACACAAGTGCCGATACACTTATGGTTTGTACTGCACCACTTGCTGATTTATTTGGCCAAATATCGTTTCTCCATTGCGGTCGAGCATTTCGATTTTCACCTGATCTCCAAACTGCATAAACGGCGTGCGTGGTTTACCCTCGGCGATAGTCTCCAGCATACGCACTTCCGCTAAACAACAGGATCCTTTCTCCCGGTCAACATTAGATACCGTACCTGATCCGATAATAGTACCCGAGCATAAAGGACGTGTTTTTGCCGCATGAGCGATCAGTTCTGGAAAACTGAATGTCATATCGACACCGGCATTCGGGGCTCCAATCAACGTCTCGTTCAACAGGGCTCGGAGCGGCAAATGCACTTTCCCGTCGGCCCAGGTGTCGCCAAGCTGATCAGGTGTAATAGCAATGGGGGAAAAGGCACTTGACGGTTTTGCCTGGTAAAAGCCAAACCCTTTAGCCAGTTCGCCCGGTATCAGATTACGCAACGAGACATCGTTTACCAACATGATCAACTTAATATGCGCAACAGCATCAGCGGTGGTAACACCCATAGGAACGTCATCGACGATGACTGCGACTTCGGCTTCGAAATCAATTCCCCAGGCCTCATCGGCGATGTCTATCGATTGATAGGGCCCAAGAAAGGAATCTGATCCACCTTGATACATCAGCGGTTCAGTCCAAAACGTTTCGGGCATTTCGCTGTTGCGAGCCCTTCTGACTAACTCTACATGGTTAACGTAAGCACTACCGTCCGCCCAATGGTACGAACGTGGTAATGGTGAAGCGCACTCTCGTGCATTAAAAGGCTTTCCCTGTATCTTTCCCGAGTCTAGATCAGCGTAGACCTGACGTAATTTATCTTCACAGCTTTCCCAATGATCAAGGGCGGCCTGAAGAGTCAAGGCAATTGAAGGTACTTCAACGTATTGATCCATCGCTTCGTTAACAACGACCAAAAGACCATCTCGACTTTGTTGCAATGATGCTAATTTCATTTGATTTTCACCGTACACTCTTAAAGTACATTAATTATCATTCGCTTGAAAACTTCCATCGTGCAACCAAGCGGCGTGCTGCGGAGCACGTTTGGTCCGATCCCATTCATCGATCATGGCTGGAGCGACCTCATGTAACTTCTCCAGCATGCCCGGTTGTGCGGTGTTAACGGCTAATTCCAAACGATGGCCGTTGGGGTCAAAGAAGTAAATGGACTTAAATAGGGTGTGTTCGACCGGACCGATAACCTCTATCCCCTCTGACTCTATTTTGGCCTTAGCCTCCAACAACTCCTCCAAACTGTTCAGCTCGAAGGCAATATGCTGAACCCAATCCGGCGTATTTGGGTCTTTTCCCATCGGCGCTGAGTTCGGAATTTCGAAAAATGCCAGAACGTTACCGCACCCTGCATCCAAAAACACATGCATATAGGGATCCGGCGCTTTCGTTGACGGAACTTCGTTTTCGGCTATCGCCAACTGAAAATCCATATCCATAACACGCTGATAAAATGCCACCGTTTCCTTGGCATCCACACACCGGTAAGCGACGTGATGTATACGCTGAATGTTCATTAACTCGCCCTCTTGTCTAACACGCCTCTTTCTATTTGATCGCGTTCAATAGATTCAAACAAGGCCTTGAAATTACCTTCGCCGAAGCCGTCATCCTGTTTACGCTGGATGAATTCGAAAAACACAGGGCCAACTAACGCCGCTGAAAATATCTGCAATAACAACCGAGGCTCTTCCCCATCTGTTGTCCCATCGAGCAATATACCTCTCGACTTTAGTTCATCAACCGGCTCACCGTGCCCAGGCAAGCGTTCGTCCAGCATTTCGTAATAACTGTTTGGCGGCGCTGTCATAAATTCAACCCCCAGCGATTTCAGGTGATCCCAAGCCACGAGCAAATCATCGCAGGAGAAAGCGATATGCTGAATACCCTCGCCGTTATACGCAATCAGAAACTCTTCTATCTGGCCACCTGAAGATGCTTCTTCATTAAGAGGGATTCGGATACGACCGTCAGGGGCCGTTAAAGCTTTTGACACTAAGCCTGTGTATTCACCTTTAATATCAAAGTAACGTATTTCACGAAAGTTAAAAATCCCTTCATAAAATCGCTCCCAGTAATCCATCCGACCACGATAAACATTATGAGTGAGATGATCGATAACCTTAAATCCGCACCCTTCGGGACGACGATCGACTCCCTCCAAAAACTCGAAATCAATATCGTAGATTGAAGACCCGTCTTCGTAACGGTCAATTAAATAAAGCGGCGTACCACCAATGCCTCTGATCGCCGGTAGTCGTAATTCCATCGGGCCGGTCGGGATTTCGATAGGTTGCGCGCCCAACTCCAGTGCTCTCTGATAAGCAAATTGCGCATCTTTTACTCGAAATGCCATTCCACAGGCTGACGGACCGTGTTCTTCCGCGTAGTAAAAAGCTTTACTCTTAGGCTGATAATTTATTATGAAATTAATATCACCCTGACGATATAACGATACGTCTTTGGACCGATGTTTGGCCACTAAAGAAAACCCCAACGTTTCAAAGATAGGTTCCAAAATTCCAGGTTCAGGAGCAGAAAACTCCACAAATTCAAACCCATCCAGCCCCATCGGGTTCTCAAAAATATCGGCCATTAGCTTGTCCTCGGTTATACTGTTGGAGTGTGGTAGATTAGTGCCGCAACACCATTAGTTGCATATGCAACCATTATTAGTTGTAACCGCAACTAATGTCAAGTCTACTTAAGAGTGATTGCTTTGAAATGAAGAATGAAAAACATACGGTGCTGACACTCGAACGGTTTTTGCCATACCGTCTATCCATACTCTCAAATAAAGTCAGTGCTATTGTGGCCGAGTCTTATCACGATAAATTTGCCCTATCCGTTACCGACTGGAGAATTATGGCGGTTCTAGGGGAATATCCGGGATTATCTGCTGACGAAGTATCGGAAAAAACGCAAATTGAGAAGTCCATGTTAAGTCGGGCAATTAGTAAATTATTGCAACGAAAATTAATCATGCGCGAATTTGACAGTAGTGATCGACGTCGCTCAATATTAACGCTAACCGACACGGGCTTATCGGTCTATGATGATATAGTTCCGATTTCTTATGAATATGAACAGCAATTATTAAAGTGTCTGAACAAACAAGAACAGGACCAATTGAGTGAGCTGATCGACCGCCTTTATATCCATGCCGATACAATTCTGCTGTAATCGCAGAGCGTGCCTAATTGCCGCAGGTTTCGGTTTCCTGCACGATTTTCATTTATTTCTTACTAAAAGTGGCTATATAAAGAATCAAAAGATAATAAAGAAGGCTACAAATCATTCCATCAATGTACGCGGTTACGACAGCCCGTAAGCCCGTAAGCCCGTAAGCCCGTAAGCCCGTAAGCCCGTAAGCCCGTAAGCCCGTAAGCTAGCAGACTTCTTCGAAATCACTTCAATTCTATTTATTGTCTTCTATTTCACTAAAGTCGGCGGGACGTTTTTCAGCAAAGGCCTGCAGGGCTTCTATATTTGACGGACCACCAGACAATCGGGCCAGACCTTCCGTTTCGCGAATGTTGGCCGCATGCAACTGTTCTTTATGCGGTGCCATTATCAAGGATTTTGTTTCAATTAACGAAGCCAACGGCATCGAAGCCAATTGTTCTGCTCTTTCCATCACATTAGCCATGAAACTCTCGTCGGGAAAGACCTCCAACGCAAGATTAGCATCCTTACACTGCGTCGCATCCATCCATTGGGCACTGAGTAAAAACCAACTCGCGGCTTGATGCCCCATCAATCGGGAAAAAGTGTATGTGCTAGCGCCCTCCGCGGTAATGCCAAGGGAGGAAAAAGGACATCGAAGACGGGCGCTTGCAGCCATATAGGTTATATCGGCCAATCCGCATAGCGTCGCGCCAATACCGACCCCTAAACCGTTTACAGCAACGATAATAGGTTTAGGAAAGTCTACTAGCAGATCAACAAGTTGCGTTACCCCTACCGATGGCGATTGAGTCCATTTGTCCTGACCATTTGTGTCCATTTTTTCGCGTAGATCGGCGCCCGCAGAAAATGCCCGTCCACTGCCAGTAATAACGATGACTTTTGCAGAATTGTCACTTTTAGCCTCTTCGACAGCGTGGCAAAGTTCGCCCCATAATTCCCGATTAAAGGCGTTTAACGCATCTGGACGGTTTAGCGTTAATGTACGCACACCCTTCGACGTTTCTATTAAAACCATACTACTCCCGTGATCACGGCCTGAAAAAGTGCGTATAAAGAGGGTTAGGCGATAAAATCTAATTTACGACTTGAAATGGATAACACTACGAATACTCTTACCTTCGTGCATCAGATCGAAAGCACTATTGATCTCATTGAGAGGCATAGTGTGAGTGATGAAATCAGATAATTTAAATTCACCGGCCATATAGCGTTCGACGATTTGGGGTAGCTCCGACCGACCCTTGACACCGCCGAAGGCAGTACCTCGCCAAACTCTACCGGTTACTAACTGAAAAGGCCTTGTACTGATTTCCTGACCAGCCCCAGCGACACCGATAATAATCGATTCGCCCCAGCCTTTATGGCAACATTCAAGTGCAGAGCGCATCACATTAACATTACCTATACATTCAAAAGAATAGTCCACACCGCCATCAGTTAATTTTACAATAACATCCTGAATAGGCTCATCGTAATCATTTGGGTTTATGCACTCGGTAGCACCTAACTGTTTGGCTAATTCGAATTTACTATCATTAATATCAATTGCAATTATACGACTTGCTTTGGCCATCGCGGCACCAATTATCGCCGATAATCCTATTCCTCCAATACCGAAAATAGCTACCGTCGCGCCCTCCTCGACTTTGGCCGTGTTCATCACGGCACCCATACCTGTGGTGACACCGCATCCCAGCAAACAAACTTCTTCTAACGGTGCTTCTTTGTTGACTTTTGCCAGGGAGATTTCCGGCAAAACGGTGTATTCCGAAAAAGTTGAACATCCCATATAGTGATAGATCGGCTTTCCATCTATAGAAAAACGCGAAGTGCCGTCAGGCATCAATCCTTTTCCTTGTGTTTCGCGGATTTTTTGGCACAGATTCGTTTTCCCAGATTGACAGAATTTGCATTCACCGCATTCCGGTGTATATAAAGGAATAACATGATCCCCAATCTGAACGCTGGAAACCCCCTCTCCAACTGCTTCAACGATGCCCCCTCCTTCATGTCCCATAATGCACGGGAACACACCTTCCGGATCATCTCCCGATAGAGTAAAAGCGTCAGTATGGCAGACTCCACTGGCTACAATGCGAACAAGGACTTCCCCTGCCTGGGGGGGCATAACATCGATATCTTCAATGACCAAAGGTTGACCTGGTCCCCATGCTACGGCGGCTTTACACTTAATCATCTTAATCCTCATCGTTTAAAATAGTCGATTTTGCGGGAGTATTCACGCCGAATGGGTCGACGGAATCGTCAAATTTCATGAATTTGTAGTTTTTCAATGATACCAGAATCTAAACGTGGCAAAAGTGGTTTTATATCAACCGGGACAATCTACACCCTTGTGGCTTAAGTCTCTACGCTACTTGTTCGTATGAGATTTTTACCTGCTCGTTTCGCGGTGTACATCGCACTGTCAGCGTCTCGCAAAAAGTCATCAGCGTCTTTCGAATTCTCAGAAAAGTAAGAAATCCCGATACTCACTCCTACATCTATACAATGGCCTTCCACTTCAAAGGACCGAGACAGCTGTTCAACGATTTTTTTTGCAATATTTTCCACGTCAGCGACTTTCGGATCATCCTCGATTAACACAATAAATTCGTCCCCCCCAAGGCGAGCGATTAGATCTGTTTTCCTGCAGAGTTTTCGCAGCCGAGTAGCTACTTGACAGAGCAACTCGTCACCCATTTGATGACCAAAAGTATCATTTACCGTTTTAAATCCATCTAAATCCATATACAACAACGCCAGTCCGCTTTTAGTGTTTGAGGACTGAGTAACGGCGCGGGAAAGCTCTACATTAAAAAACAAACGATTTGACAAGCCCGTAAGATGGTCCGTATTGGCAGCTTTGTACAAATCAATTTCGTTATTTCTTCTTTTGGTTGAATCTCTAGCAATCCCTTCAACGCCAATGAATTCACGTTTCTCGTCAAACCTCATGTAGGCGTTGGTAGAAACCCACACAGCGTTTCCATTTTTGTGAATCAACGTCGCTTCAACATTGATGGGCTTCCCATTTGCCGACCTGAGTTTTTCAATCGTCCGAGATCTAACGTCACTATCGGCATACAAATCCGCAAGTTTTGTTCCAATTAGTTCGACCGGTTCATAGCCCATTGTCATTTTGCAAGCGGGAGATATCATCGTGATGACACCCTCTGCATCGGTCCGATAAAATACATCGGGCATATTGTCGAGTATTTGGTGAAACTCTTTTTCCAGCGCAGCATATCGTTTCTCAATGACATGACTATCGATGTTTGTTTTTATTATCCCAATAGATTGTGCTTGAGCATTTGATCCTGCTATCCGCACAAACTTAATTAGCCCGGAGAAATGTGATTCACCATCCCTATGTAAACAGATCGCCTCATGGCCAGAGGAAAAAGGCTGATCGTTAATACTGCTGAGATAAAAGACCTCGAGGGATTCCCGATCTTCTTTCCTAACAAAATCTAGAATCGATCGACCGATCAAGTCAGAACGTAAATAGCCCGTCATTTCCGCTAGCTTCGAATTAATATAGGTCACAATAAAGCCATCAAGCACGACTAAACCATCACTTAATTCATCGCTAAATGTGGAAAAAAGAGCCGCTGTCTTTGAAATGTCGGGCATAATAAGTCGAATTCTTAAATTGTTAGAACGAAACCAGGCGATATAAACAGCTCGTATTTTTCGAAATTTGACTAAGTGGAGGTATTGTACTGCCGAGATAAATCATCCACTATGTCGAATATTTTGTCGAAATTCGCTTCAGTTTCTAGCGCCATGCCAACAAAAAAACATAATAATTTCAGTGCATTATAATGCAGCCGAAAAAAAATCACTCGAAGCAATGGGCACTCAAAAAACTTGTACCACTATTAGCCACCGACGCATCTTTCTTATGTCTGTCACTAATCTTAGCAAAAATGCAGATTTTAGCTTGTCATTCGCATCCCAGGTGTTATAGTTGTATATAACACCGGAACACAAAGATATACGAAACCACCCATTTAAAAAGGTGATAGTTCATGATCAAAATTAAGCACTTCCTGCCATCAACTGTATTTAGCTTATCACTCGCTGTAATAAGTAACTCCGCAGCGGCAGAAATCGTTAGCAAAACGGTTGATCTAGACGACGTTCAGCGAATTCGCTTAGAAGGTAGCCACAAACTCGTTTTAAGTCAGGGAGACGAAGAATACGTTAAGGTTACAGCAAGCCGGAAGCTGCTGCCCAAAATTGCCGCTGAAGTTCGAGGCAATACACTCATCCTGAAAACAAAAGGATCCCATTGGGGCCTTTTCGACTTTGATTCCCACGCCCGTTTCGATGTGCAATTAAAGTCAGTTCGATCCGTTTTTTTGGAGGGATCAGGTGACTCTTTTATCGGAAATCTAGACGTCGAAGATCTAGTCATTAAACGCAGTGGCTCCGGAACTCTTGAAATTGAAGATGTTCAAGCAGAAGAAGTGAAGCTCAATATTTCTGGTTCAGGAGATGTCGAAACCGGCTCAATAAAAGCCGAAGATCTTAAATTGACCGTATCTGGATCAGCCGACACTAGCTTTAAAATATTAACGATCGAGGATGATATAGATATTGGTATCTCCGGGTCCGGCAGCGTGAAAATAGATGAGCTTTATGCAGATCGCCTGGAAGTGGACATAGCCGGTTCAGGTGATACTGAGGTAACAGACGATGGCAGTATCAATTATTTGGAAATAGATGTGGCAGGCTCCGGCCAATTTACTGCACCAGACATGGTCAGTAAAGAAGCAAACATCGAAATCGCAGGGTCCGGCGACGTCGTAGTGAACGTCAGCGAAGAACTTAGTATTGATGTAATGGGCAGTGCCGACGTAAGTTACTACGGCGATCCAAAGGTTGACTCTGATATAGCGGGCTCCGGCGATGTTCGTCAGCTCTCCTCTCACTAACGCAGGTATCATTATGCAAGAGCATTGGAAAGATGATCAACCGATATACCGCCAACTTCAAGACAAAGTTGTCGATTTAATATTGGAGGGCGTCTTCAACGAAGGAGAAGCAGTACCGTCTGTTCGACAAATTGCTGTCGAATATAGGATTAACCACCTGACGGTATCGAAAGCTTATCAACAATTAGTAGATGATGGCCTGCTGGTCAAAAAAAGAGGAATCGGCATGTTTGTTATAGAAGGAGCGAGAGGTCAATTACTAGCAAATGAGCGAGAAAAGTTTTTGCGGGTCGAGCTTCCTCAGGTATTGAAGCGAGTAAAGCAGCTAGGGATTAGTAACGAACAAATAATAAAGATCATGACAGAAAGCGCACAGGAAGAAGTCTGATGAATACACCTACAACCGCGCGTAACGAAGCACTCATTACAATTAATAATCTTTGTAAATCCTACGGCGATAAACGCGTATTGGACGGCATCGATTTACAAATCAAAAAAGGACGTATTGTTGGACTCATCGGTCCCAATGGTGCCGGTAAAACGACTGCCTTAAAATGCTTACTCGGTTTATCTACCTTTGACGGCGAAATCGATGTAATGGGTTTGAACCCGTTGAAGCAACGCACAAAATTACTGGAACAAGTTTGTTTTATTGCCGACACTGCAATTTTACCTGCGTGGCTAAAAGTATCCCAGGCGCTGGAATATCTTCAGGGCATACATCCACAATTTGATCTCGCGAAGGCCAATAGGTTCTTATCTAACACATCAATTAATTCAAATCAGAAAATATCGCAACTATCAAAGGGCATGATAACTCAGTTGCACCTGGCCTTAGTGATGGCAATAGACGCAAAAGTGTTAGTCCTGGATGAACCAACACTAGGCTTAGACATTCTCTACCGCAAACAATTCTATTCTACTTTGCTAAACGATTACTTTGATGAAGATAGAACGATAATTATCACAACACACCAAGTAGAAGAAATTGAAGGTCTGCTCACTGATTTGCTGTTTATTCGCGACGGGAAAATAATCCTAAATCGAGAGATGGAAGATTTAGAAAGCCATTTTATCGAAGTCGAAGTTAGAGCGGACAAAGTCGAGACTGCAAGGAGCCTAAACCCCATAGGAGAACGATCAGTATTAGGTGGGTCTGCGTTTATTTTTGAGGATACAGACGAACACAGTACTATCCTGGAAACCTTAGAAGAGCTAGGCAATTTAAGTACGCCCAGCATAGCTGATATTTTTGTCGCCAAGATGCAAAACCAATAGGGAACGACGAAATGAATAATTACTTATCAACATTTTATCTATCATTACTAAAAAGAGAATTTTGGGAGCATCGTAATTCTTTTGTATTGCTTCCTGTTGGCTTGGCCGGATTACTGGTTCTAGTAATGGTTGTTGCATTGATATTTAGAGACAATATCAATATGAAAATTTCGATGGATGCGAACACTTCCGAGACCGTGACTGCAGTAGCTGATCCGGACCAACGTCATTTTTCTATCAACTTTACTGAAGGTGAGGCGACAATTGTGGCCGAGGGAGATGCCGATTTTGCGAGCCAATTTAACAACCATCAAAAGACTCTCAACTCGGGACTCTATGGAATACATGGTCTCTTTTTAATGACGGCTTGGTGGGTTGTTGTTTTCTACTTACTCGGTTCTTTGTACACTGACCGACGAGATCGCAGCATTTTGTTCTGGAAATCAATGCCAATATCCGAAACACAAACGGTATTCACAAAACTAATTGTAGGTCTATTGGCAGTTCCTCTCATAATGACGCTAGCTTCGTGGGTTGTGCAAGTATTTTACGTCATCGCTGCTATGTTTTTTGCGTCTTACCTCGGACACGATCCCTGGGAAACCATTTGGCCAAACATTAATATTGCTGGTTCTTTTTTCAAACAAATTGGTTTAGTCATGATAGTCAGCTTATGGTTGTTACCTTTATGTTCATGGTTTATGGCCGCTTCAGCATTTGCCAAACGCTCGCCGTTTCTTGTAGCAACATTACCTATCGTCGGTATTATTGCAATCGAGGGTATCATTTTCGGAGGAACCTACTTTGCGGAATTTGTTGCCGAGCATTTCTTCCTTGAGACCCGCGTATCGAACTTGATAGAGGGTAGTGCCGACATTGGCACCTGGCTAAATATCGGTAGCAACCTTACTGGGATTGCACTGGCCGCCGTGTTACTGACTGCAGCTGTCTGGTTACGTAATCATCGATTTGAACTGTAAGCCAATTGATACCAAGAGGCCTGAGCGCGGAAAACCCAAGCTCTTTAATCCACATGTTCTCTCGACATCGGGTAGCCTCTAATTTTCTGATGAAACTCTTGATTTCGCTCCGTATTTGAGGCGTTCCCTCTATCCATATTACGCAGCCTAGTCCTGACAACAGCCCCGATACTGTATCCATTGATAACCGTGACCGGGCGCTAGATCCGATAATGCTAAACATCGAATAACTCAAACTGTTTAGTGTTAACTACGTTCAATCGAAGTTTTACGGAGACAAAATCGATAAGTGACAATTCGATCAGCACGATCAAGCTCAGTTTTGATCGCAGCACCAATACCAGTGCGCCGCTCGAAAATTTCCAACAACAACTAGTCCCGGTATAGAGAGCTACTTCATGAGATCAAAGTTCGAGCCGCTGCTATCATTGATAATCAATCACTCAAATTTGAGTTAATACAGCTAGCCGCCGAAGTTGCTGCGGCCCGTAGTGGTATTGAAGTAATATTCAAAATTCTTGATAATGGTCAGGCCGATACTTTCGCTACAATCGTAAACTTATTCTTAAAGATGCACGTGCTCGACAACACTGTCACGGTGCAGATGAAAGCTGTCTACGACAATGACAGTGGTTTCCCGATAGAAGAGAATCGCTAGAGAGGTATTTCGAACAGGATAATCGGTAAGCCACTCTATCAAAAGGGGAGTTATAGACCTGTCTGTTGCTCGAAGGAATTGCACGATGGACAACGCTTACTAACAAACCAGATGTCTCAATCGACGACAGGACAAAAGGTGAAACCATTTACCAAAACAAACGTATTGCAATCAATTTAAGCTAGGACATCCTATGCAGCGATTTAGTACTTTTAAGTGTCTCGCCCTCTTAAGCGGTATCTTTGTCATTATCGCACTGTCTGCTTGCGACAACTATCAGGACCCAAATGCCTCTCCACAGTCGCCGCAAGTGAGACAAGCGACCAGTTACCCTAATTATGGAGGATACGGAGGTAGGCAATTTACGCCCGCTGAGTTAATCACTGTAGACAACGTTAACAAACTTAAACCCTTATGGTCCTATCACACCGGTGAAATTTCAACCGGTAAAGAGGACGTACGTTCGACCACGGCCTTTGAGGTAACACCAATACTCGCTGAAGGTATCCTCTATTTTTGCACGCCTTACAATCGAGTCGTTGCTTTGGACCCGGCAACTGGAGCAGAATTCTGGTCCTATGACCCTAAAATCAATCTGGAAGGAAATTATTCCAATCAATTAGTGTGCAGGGGTGTCAGTTTTTGGAAGGATACTAACAAATCTGACCAAGAACCCTGTGCTACCCGAATTTTCAGTTCAACCAACGACACCAGATTGTTATCCATCGATGCAAAAACCGGGCAACTGTGCAAAGATTTTGGCGACGCTGGCATCGTAGATATTGGGAAAGGACCCGGTGAAGCGCGCTATGCAGGCGCTTATCATCATACGTCGCCGCCCACTCTCATTGGAGACAAAGTCGTCATTGGTGGGTCTGTTGGGGATGGCGAAGGCACCCATGCTCCCAGCGGCGTAGTGCGCGCCTACGATGCTCGCAACGGAAAACAACTGTGGGCCCAGGATATGGCGCCCCCTGGATTTGATTATCAGGGTGGCAATGTCAGTGACAGCGGTTATGCGCTGGCCACACCGAATGTTTGGGCACCCATGATAGCCGATGAATCACTCAATCTTATTTTTGCACCCACCGGAAACCCTCTCCCTGATTACTTTAGAGACAGTGAGCTTAATATGTCTCATTACGGCTCGTCACTAGTCGCCATTAATGGGGATACAGGAGATATCGTGTGGAATTTCCAGTTTGTCCACAATGACTTCTGGGATTTTGATACACCTGCTCAACCAACCCTCTTCGAGCTGCAGCGCGATGGCAGATCAATACCCGCCGTGGCGCAGGCCACGAAAATGGGCTTTGTTTTTATTCTCGACCGTCAAACTGGCGAACCATTATTTCCCGTAGAAGAGCGCCCGGTACCTCAAAACCCTGATTTTCCAGAATTGATACTTTCTCCTACGCAACCCTTTCCGACTCTACCAAAACCAGTAGCACAAAACAGCCTGAACGCCGATGACGCTTTCGGATTGACCTTTTGGGACGCCGGCAAATGCAAAAATGAATTTGAAAGCCTTCGCTACGAGGGCATGTATACACCACCTTCAACGGATTGGACGCTCATGTACACCGGCAATGCCGGAGGAACCAACTGGGGAGGGTTAGCGATCGATCAGGAGAAACAAACTCTGGTTGTGAACGCGACAAACCTCGCCTATAAAGTAAAACTAATCCCTCGGGTCGAGGTAGAACAAACGAGAAAGAATAACCCCGGCGAAGAAATCGCTGAACAAGCGGGTACGCCCTACGGAATGTGGCGCGCGATGGTGGTTTCTCCACTTGGAATTCCCTGCAACCCTACTCCGTGGGGTGTGCTGACCGGTATTGATTTGAAAACCGGCGAGCAATTGTGGCAGTCTAGTCTTGGTACGACAAGAGATCTTGCGCCCGTTCCTATCGGCCTCGCCACCGGAACGCCCACACTAGGCGGACCATTAATGACTCGAAGCGGTCTCACCTTTATCGGCGCAACCATGGATAATTATATTCGCGCTTTTGAGAATAATACCGGTGCTGAAATATGGCGCAGCCGCCTTCCTGCACCGGCCATTGCCACTCCCATGTCCTATGTCGTTACCGACAAAGAAGGCAAGGAAAAACAATATGTGCTTATTGCAGCGGGTGGTTTCGGACGGATTCCGATGGACATGTCCGACACACTCATCGCTTTTGCGCTCGACGAATAAACCTATAGCACTTACCATTCGACAGCAAATTTTACCGTGTGGATGAACCCAGTTTATCAGTGTGCACGAGCCGTGTGCATGATCCAGTTTCACGACTGGGTTTCACAATCGCGGTTCACGACCAGAGATCACAACCAGAACTCACAACCAGAACTCACAACGAGGGTTGGCAATCACCGCTCAGAGACTCAAGCATCATTTGAAATTCGAAAGACCGTTCAGACTTTAAGGAGAAATTGGAACTATTTGCCCTTCCGTTAGTCTGTCATACAACTGTCAACCTCGTTTTCTGATCTGGTTTTGAATGAATCTAATTAACCACATTCGCAATAATTATAAACACGATCAAATCATTCTCATCGCCGTGCTTGTCTCCTGCGTATTGCACGCAATGATCATTGTTATAGTCAATTATTTTTTTACCAACAGCAACACGGTTATCCCTTCGCGAACAGAAGAGCACCGCTTTACTCTAAATTCTTATCATCCACCAAAAACAACGACGCCAGATCAATCATTGCCTTCGCTAATAACTAAACCTGTTAGACATACCGAGCACCGCAAGAAAAATACCGTTACACCTTCGCGTAAATCAATCATTGCCGAAAAGTCGATAAAGATACCCGCCCAGCAACTAGACCTCAGCTTCGAAAATAGTGACTATTCGAGGGAAGCGCCAAACCGTCAGCCTTTCCAGCGAGGCGGTACGACGCCTAACGGGGCGACCATTATGAATGGCGAACTTTTAGAAATAATAAAAAATTCCGAAACCAGCACCACTAACATCGAGAGGATGGATCTCGGCCCGTCTACCTATGGAAATAGTGGATTGAATGGCATGAGTACCTACACAAAAATAAACGGTAAGTGCTTTTTAGTGTCGGAACCCAATCCTTTAGATTCCTTAAGTTCCGAAACTTGGAACCGAGTAAAATGTCGATGATTTTTTAGTGATGATGCGCTATTCCTGCACCTGATGGAATACGAATATCATCAACCAGAGCCTTCACGCGATCGGGTGGCTCATTACAAAACCGACAAACCGTAAACGCGACAGCAAAATTAACCATCATGCCCAATGTCCCAATTCCTTCAGGTGAAATGCCCAACCACCAATGCGCTGCATTATTCGCAGCCGGATTAACAAACTTGAAATAGGCAATATAGCTAAAGGTAAATATAAGTCCGCTTAACATGCCGGCAATCGCACCCTCTCTATTCATGTTGCGGACAAAAATACCTAGAAAAATCGCGGGAAACAATGACGCCGCAGCGAGCCCAAAAGCAAAAGCGACGACTTGCGCAACAAACCCCGGTGGGTTAATACCTAAGTATCCTGCCACCCCTACGGCAACTGCAGCCGCAAGACGCGCATAGAAAAGCTCCTGTTTTTCGGAAATGTCGGGCGCAAGCGTTTTTTTCAACAAGTCATGTGAAATCGACGTTGAGACCACTAGTAACAATCCCGCAGCAGTCGATAAAGCCGCAGCCAAACCGCCCGCAGCAACTAACGCAATTACCCAGGGTGGTAAATTGGCAATTTCGGGATTAGCCAACACCATGATGTCGCGGTCGACATAGATTTCGTTTGCATTATCATTAGCTATATTATTCACCTGCAACTGTCCGCTGGCACCTTTTTCTGATGTGAAATTAGGCGCTCCTTCAAAAGGGCTGCCCGCTGCATATTGTATTTTCCCATCATTATTTTTATCTAACCATGCGATCAAGCCGATACCTTCCCAGGTCTTAACCCAAGCTGGAGCTTCCTGGTAGGACGTATTGTGTACGGTTTCAATAAAGTTCAACCGCGCGAATGCGCCGACCGCCGGTGCTGTCGTATAGAGAATCGCTATGAATATCAAAGCATAACCCGCTGATTTACGCGCGTCCGAAACTTTTGGCACGGTAAAAAAACGCACGATAACGTGCGGTAGACCCGCTGTGCCTACCATTAAGGCCATCGTAATGGCGAAAACATCGATAGTGCTTTTATTACTTTCGGTATAGGGCGTAAATCCGAAATCCAGTAGCACCCTATCCAGCTTTTCCAGGACCGTTAAACCTGACCCATCCGCCACCTCTGAGCCAAAACCCAACTGGGGTACTGGATTACCAGTAATCAATATCGATATGAAAATTGCCGGTACCATATAAGCGAAGATCAACACACAAAATTGGGCGACCTGAGTATAGGTAATGCCTTTCATGCCGCCCATTACCGCATAGAAAAACACGACAGTCATACCTATTAAAACGCCCGTCGTAATTTCAACTTCAAGAAATCTTGAGAAGACAACGCCTACTCCCCGCATTTGACCCGCAACATAGGTGAATGAAATAAAAATCAAACAAATTACGGCAACGACTCTCGCGGATTTCGAATAGTAACGCTCGCCGATAAAATCCGGCACAGTGAACTGTCCAAACTTACGTAAATATGGCGCCAGCAGTAGTGCCAGCAATACGTATCCTCCGGTCCAACCCATCAAATAGACAGAACCGTCGTACCCTGAAAAAGCAATAATTCCCGCCATGGAAATAAATGACGCAGCACTCATCCAGTCCGCTGCTGTAGCCATACCATTTGCGATGGGGTGGACATTTCCACCGGCTACATAGAACTCTTTCGTGGTGCCAGCACGCGACCATATCGCAATACCGATATAGAGAGCGAAACTTAACCCCACAACAATGTATGTTAGCAATTGCGTAGACATGAAATCCCCTATTTTTTATTATTATTTGTATCTGAGCTAACGTCTTCCGTATCATCTATGCCAAAACGGCGCTCGATTTGATTAATACGCACGACATAAGTAAAGATCAGGATAATAAATACGTAAATGGCACCTTGTTGTGCAAACCAAAAACCCAGTTTCATTCCAAAAAAACTGAACTCATTCAAAAAATCAACCAATAGAATCCCAAATCCAAATGAGACGATAAACCAGACAAGCAGCAGCTTAACTAACAAACGAATATTCTCACGCCAATATTCTCCGACTTTCTGCTCATTCAAGGTATCAGAATCGTGTTCTCCACGCTGTGGCAGATTCGCGGCGTCATGGTGATAAGTCTCGTCGTCGGTATTCAGCTCGTTATCGCCATCTTTTTTTGTTTCTGTCATCGTATTTCCCGTTAATATTGTTATTAATAGAAACTCATTTATTCAGGAATAACTAGTCTTAGGTGATTTAAATGCTTGCTTTTTAGGCGTCACATGTGGCCGTCAAAAATATCGTATTATAATTCGTGATTTTTGTGTAGGTCGGGTTTTTCCGTTGCATCCTATGTTGGGTGGTAATATTACAGCAATCCCGACCTTCAGAAAATGCACTGTTTCTGGAAAGACACTAACTTGTTGATTATTCAGTGGGGCCCCTATCAGCGGAGATAACTGTTCCCCGAGCACCTGACATTCGAAAAGGCAGTTAAATTTGTCGTCCAAGGCTCCTGACGAAATCCCATTTGTGATGAATCGTTTCAACTTTCCCTTTGCAGCGGCTGTAGCCAATTCGCCGATATTACACCCGTACTATTGTGGCTCGCACGAAGGGGAAAAGCGGCCTAAATGACGCGAATTTTAATTGTGCGAACACTAACAGGGAAAAACAGTAGGGCACAATAATTAAAATTTCCCGGCCCCGACATTAAAATAATGAGCTTCGTCAGGACATTAGCAATTCTTTCTGTTTCTGTTTACTTTTTTTGCCTGTTTTCCCAGAAGGTTGCATTCTTAATGCCCAGTTTAATCGGATCAAAAGTGTAATTCTCTACACCAGCCTTCTTTTGCTCTTCATAATCTTTCAGGGCTTTTATCGCCGGTTTGGCAATGAAAAACATAATAACTATGGCAATTATATTCAGCCAGGCCATCATGCCGACCGCGATGTCACCAAGCCCCCAAGCGATATCAGCTGCTTTAACGGTTCCATAGAATGTCGAAGCCATAATTGATATTTTTAGAACAGATTTCAGCGCGGGGATTTTGAAGGTTCGATTCAAATACACCACATTTGCTTCGGCGATAAAGTAGTAAGCCAATATAGTGGTAAACGAAAAGAAGAACAGCGCAAGTGCTACAAATGGCTGCCCCAAACCGGGGAGTATGCTTTCAACGCCAATCTGTGTGTATGCCGGACTATTTGCGGCGATGTCTGCAGCTAAGTTCTGAACGATAAAAGTATCTCCGGCGCCATGAACATTATAAGACCCGGTTATCAGGATCATAAAGGCTGTTGCCGTACAGACAAATAGAGTGTCGATGTAGACAGAAAAGGCTTGAACCAAGCCTTGCTGAGCGGGATGATCAACCTCAGCGGCGGCGGCGGCGTGCGGTCCTGTTCCCTGCCCCGCTTCATTCGAATAGACTCCGCGCTTAACGCCCCAGCCTATTGCTGCCCCAAAACCCGCCATTGGCGAAAAAGCATCACTAACAATCAGTTGCAAGACTTCAAAGAATTTATCAATATTCAAACCTATAATTGAGAACGCCACGATGATATAGGCTAAAGCCATGAAAGGCACCACGACCTGCGTGAAGTGAGCAATACGCTTGACGCCTCCAAATACGATAAACCCTAGCAATAATACAATTCCAACAGCCGTATAGACTTTCGCTGAACTCAATAAGCCGAAATCGGTTTCTATCATAGCCCCGGTTCCAAAGGCCATTTCGATGGCGTTACCAAGGCTGTTGGACTGAACGGTAGGCAACATCAATCCACAGGCAAGGATGGTAGCGATAGCAAAAATCCACGCATACCACTTTTGTCCTAAGGCTTTCTCAATATAATAGGCCGGCCCCCCGCGGTACGAACCATCAATCTCCTCTTTGAAGATTTGCGCATTCGCCGACTCGATATAAGCGGTCGCTGCCCCCAAGAAAGCCACTATCCACATCCAAAAAACTGCGCCGGGACCGCCGAATCCGATGGCTGCCGCAACACCCGCTATATTTCCCGTCCCAACTCGCCCAGAAAGTGAAACCGCTAAAGCTTGAAACGAAGATATGCCTTTGTCTGAACTTTTACCCGAAAACAACAGACGCCACATTTCCCTGAAAAAGCGAACTTGAACAAACCGCGTTAAAACAGAAAAAAACAATCCGGCACCCAAACACAGATATATCAGTGCCGGACTCCAAATGTAGCCGTTTAGTTCGTTCACAAAATCTAACACAGAAAGATCTCCATCATTATTATTTTTAGCTACTGGTTATTAGCGAATAGTCGAATCATCGGAAATGTAAGGCAGGCACGATCATTACAGGCTGCAGAGGAATTGTATCCCGCCCGCGAGCTAGCGACAACTCTCAAACAAAGGGGGTATCGACATTCGACAGCTCGCGGCGAATTTACACCAGTAGCAAACGGAATTCGTGCACGATTAAGTACTACCCAATATGTCGAAACCTATAGAGCACGCCACTATCTAAACATTGTTGGCTCGCCGTTCAGCTTTTATAGTGAAAGAAACCAGGATAATCGCCATCAGGCAGGCGCCGACAATTAACATAAAGCCAGCGTCCCAACCCGCACGATCAACAACGTAGCCAATTGCTACGTTGGCGGCAACAGCGCCACCAACATAACCAAACAACCCGGTAAACCCAGCGGCAGTTCCAGCGGCTTTTTTGGGAACCAAATCGAGGGCAAAAAGACCAATAAGCATTACTGGACCATAGATAAAGAATCCAATGGTAATCAACATCGCAATATCGATGCCGGGGTTGCCCGGCGGGTTAAGCCAATAGACAATGACGCAAATCATGGTGATCAGCATAAAGATGATCAATACAGGCGATCGGGAAGCGCGAAAGTACTTATCTGATATATAACCGCAAATAAGCGTACCCGGGATACCAGCCCATTCATAAAAGGCGTATGCCCAGCTTGATTCTTCGAAGGAAAACCCTTTCACTTCTGACAAATAAGTAGGAGCCCAATCCAACACACCGTAACGCACCAAATAGACAAAGGCGTTTGCGATCGCAATGGCCCATAGCAGTTTGTTATTTAACACGTAATCAAGAAAAATCTCCTTAGCCGAAAATTCCTTCTCGTGGCTTTCATCGTAAGCAAAAGCTGTTGGGTAATTTTGATGGTACTTCTCAATCGTCGGTAAGCCCTCGGATTGCGGGGTATCCCTCACGGTCAGATAAATATAAAGCGCGACGAACAGAGCAATAACGCCGTGAAAGTAAAATATTGAATGATAGTCCGAAAAAATAGCCATACCCAAAATCGCGATCGGACCTACCAACCCACCACCGACATTATGTGCGACATTCCACAAAGCCATTTTAGTACCGCGTTCAGCCGGCGAAAACCAGTGAACCATCACCCTGCCACTCGGCGGCCAGCCCATTCCTTGGAACCAACCGTTGGCCAATAACAAACAAAACATGACCGACACAGAACTCGTAGCTATGGGTACGGTACCCATAACAATCATAATCAGCGCCGATGCCATTAAGCCAAAGGACATAAAGGCCCGGGCATTGCTCCTATCAGAAACACTACCCATAATAAACTTTGACAAACCGTACGCAATCGCGACTCCCGAAAGTGCGAAACCAAGTTCTGTTTTGGTATAGCCCTCCTCGATTAAACTGGGCATAGCTAAAGTGAAATTCTTTCGGACGAGATAATACCCCGCATACCCGATAAATATACCTAAAAATACCTGGAGCCGGAGCTTCGGATAACTTTCATCGATTGCCTCATCGGACAGACCGTCTTTATGAACAGCTGGTTTAAAAATCCCAATCATAATTTATTTTTGCCACTTGTGTGAGATCAGCCTGTACGAATCAGTTACCGTGCCATGAGTCGAAAAGCATACCGTCGAATTATTGTGTAGTATTATTTGAATGGATAAACTCAACCGTGAGATCTGTGAAATCGGTAAAAACACCGTCAACCTTGACTTGATTTATGAAAATATCAAGTAAGTCTTCATAGCTTGTGGCATAAGCGGGCATCGCCATTCTTTCTTTGCGGAAAGTATAAGGGTGGACCAATAATCCATGCTCGTGTGCATTTTGTACCAAGTCGCTGAATTCTAATTGTTCGGCTGTGGAATGGTTATCAACAATCATTCCAATACTAGGACCAATTCCGTCTACATATTGGGCCAAATTCTTTATTCCGCTTTTAGTGGTAATCTCATCGTAGTAACTTTCATCACCCATTAATTGTATTAGTTTCATGTCCATTTTTAGTGAAGGCAATAATTTCTCTGCGACACGTTTTAGATCTTCAATTTCAAAGGATTGAAAATACGCCTTATCTTGCTTGCCAGTATAACCGTACGTCTGTAGAACCTTCAGTACCTCAAGACTTAAATCCTTACCTTGCTGCAAATGAAAACTGGGACTTTTAACCTCGGTATAAACGCCCACATCTTTACCTGTCGACTTGTTTAAGCCCTGAATGAGTTCGATTTCCTCTGCCAGTGTATGAACTTTAAAGCGTGCCTGATTAAGGGGAAACCGCTCTGGAAACACAGGCTTCTTTTCTCCGGCTTTTACAAAGTACCGTTCAGATACATCCAGGGTACGAATTTCAGCCAGAGTAAAGTCAATGACGTAATATCTGCCATCGGATCTTTTACGCTCCGCAAATTTGCTTTGCACGTCGGTGACTTCGTCTAAATAATGATCGTGAAGAACGACGAGATGGTCATCCTTCGTCATGACGACGTCCTGCTCGATGTAATCGGCACCCATTGCATAGGCCATGGCTTTCGCAGCAATGGTATGCTCTGGAAGATAACCACTCGCTCCACGATGAGCAATAACCAACGGTTGTTCAGAATAAGCCGAAAATGATGTCAGCATTGTCAATATCCCCAGGCTGATAATCGCAAATCGCGATCGTTTTTTATTGTTCATATGAACTCCAGTCATTTTATTTAGAGTGCTATGAATAAGGGGATATTGCAATAAGAAATTATGTAAACCTCCTCTGTTGGCACCCAAACCATCGGGTCTATACTGATTATGAAAATGTAGCCTGCGCAATAGGCGCTGAAACCTCGATGATGCTACTTGCTCAGCTAACATATACCTGTAGCATACCGATTTACACAGCTGTCTCATCGCGGCTGAGTCGCCAAACAGTCGGACAGACCAATCCCAACTATGGACGATACTTAATTCATTGCTCTGGACATATGCGGACTGCGCTTTTAATCTTGACCGTGATAGCTAAATAATGTGCCAATCTCAATGACATAATCGACTGGAATATCTCTTCATGACTAACAACAATAATGACTTACTTTTGAAAGAACGTGCTGCCAAAGTGATACCTGGAGGCATGTACGGACACCAAAGCACCTGGCAACTGCCCCACTCCTTCCCGCAATTTTTTAACCGCGGCAAAGGTGGTCACATTTGGGATACCGATGGCAACGAATATATCGATTTTATGTCGAGCTACGGCCCCATAATTCTTGGCCACTGCCACGCAAAGGTGGACGAAGCAGTAGCCCAACAATTAAAAAAAGGCGATTGCTTCAACGGTCCGTCACCCATCATCGTGGAACTGGCAGAGAAATTTTGTACAATGGTAAAACACGCGGACTGGAGTCTTTTTGCCAAGAATGGCACAGACGCCACCACTATCTGCGTCTCAATCGCCCGTGCTCGCAACAACAAATCTAAAATCCTGGTTGCTAAAGGCGCTTATCACGGCGCGGCTCCGTGGTGCACGCCGGCTCCCGCGGGGACAACGAAAGGAGACAAAGAGAATCTCATACACTATAACTTTAATGATATTCAAAGTGTTGAAAATGCCATTAACGAAGCCGGCTCAGATTTAGCGGGAGTCCTGGTTTCCGCCTTCAAGCATGACAATATTGTCGATCAGGAGTTACCCAGCGCTGACTTTGCTCAATACTTACGAAAACGGTGCGATGAACTTGATGCAGCACTCATCGTTGATGAGGTCCGCGCGGGCTTCAGATTATCTGAAGGCGCTAGTTGGGAGCTATTAGACGTACAACCCGACTTATCTGCATGGAGTAAAGCCATAGCAAACGGTTACTCTTTAGCTGCAATTTTAGGCAACGATAAATATAAAAAAGCAGCGCGGTCCGTTTTTACTACCGGTTCTTTCTGGTTTACCGCCGCATCGATGGTCGCGGCTTCCACGACCCTCGATCTCATCCGTTCAGAAAACGTCATCCAGCGCATAGAAGCATTGGGTGAAACTTTTAGAACTGGTCTCAAACAACAAGCCAATAGTTATGGCATTCCTGTTAGTCAAAGTGGGCCGGCGCAAATGCCGCTAATCCTGTTTGCCGATGACAGTATTAACAATAAAGAAAGGGGGAACCTCTTTACGGAAGAAGCGATGAAATTAGGCCTCTATCTCCATCCTCGCCATAACATGTTTTTTAACGGTGGCCATACCGAACAAGATATTAAACAAGCACTTGAAATTACAGACCGTGCATTTCTCGTCCTTAAGGATCGATATTACTAACCGTCAACCCTGTTCTGCTGTGTTAGACATACGTCTTTTGTTAGATTCGCAGATAAATATTCGCATTTTCTCGATCTCTCGGTGAACTTTTTTGCAAACTAACAAGACTAAGCTTGCGTCACATAAACTACCCCAAAATCACATTAGGAACTTTCATGAAGCATATTTTCATTTCTTTGCTGGCACTATCAGTGTTATCAGCCTGCACAACTTTTGACCCCTATACGGGTGAGGAAAAAACGACAAACACCGCCAAAGGAGCCAGTATTGGCGCTGGCGTTGGGGCGGTAATGGCCTATCTTAAAAACAGAAACGAAGATGATGCGAGAAAGAGAAATCAGAGAATATTGAGAGCCGCAGCCGGAGGGGCTGCGATTGGTGGTGGCATTGGATTTTATATGGACAATCAAGAGGCCAAGCTAAGAAAGCAACTGCGTCAATCGGGGGTCAGCGTGGTTCGCGATGGCGACAATATCAACCTGGTCATGCCGGGTAACATTACCTTTGATACCAATAGTTCCTTTATCAAACCAACCTTTATCCCCGTACTTGACTCAGTGGCCATCGTGCTAGAAGAATACGATAAAACGCTCGTTGTTGTCGGTGGTCATACCGATAATGACGGATCTGTGAGCTACAACCAACAGTTATCGGAAAAACGGGCAGCGTCAGTTTCTCTTCATTTAAGATCTAAAGGTATTGTCAATGACCGAATTGAAACCGTCGGTTTCGGTGAGGCCAATCCCGTCGTACAGAATGACAGCCGGACTAACAAAGAACAGAACCGACGCGTAGAGATCACTTTGATCCCCATTACTCAGTAAAAGGGTCTTGTTGCGATTTGGACAACTATCATGTTTATCAAAGAGACCTTAGTGTCCGAATTTAATAAGGCCGGACCGGAGCTGTTCGAAACGTCGCTAGCCCTTAGCTAGCGACTTATTGAATGTAAATTGTAGTTAACCCCACTCGTATAAAGTGCCCTTCAGGCTGCGAGTTGCTAAGTGGATCTCGGCCTCCATTGCTACACTATTGCCCCCTAAAACGGTGATGTACCCACGCAACTGCCAGTGATTACCCCCTGAATAGCGAAAAAATCCCGCGCCACTGACACTACGGGCTTCCCCTTCTATAGTAAACTCACGACCAAACCACGTATAGGAACCGTCGTCGCTTTCCAATTTCTGGCTTAATTCCAACGTTCCCATCACGACTCTGGACTCATCAGCTCCAGTTAGAGACCCTTCCATATTTATGGAAATAAGCTGACTTTCGTGGGTGGCTTTGTTATACGTGACCGATGTACTTTCTAAAGAAAACTCACCAACTGATTGACCGAGAGGCATAATACATTCCCTAAGCTTAGTTATTATTAGTGTTATTCTAGTTCATGTTTTTGCACAGTGCGATGAAGGCCCTTACTACCAGGCCATTTCATAATTAATCAGCAAGGCATTAACGCAAATTTGCAGTGCAAGTAACTGTACCAAATATAAGTGACAACAGGCATAGCGACAAGGAAAAACATCGATTCTACGATCAATTAATGAGGGTAAATGAATGGAATAATGAGCCTGTAACAATGCTCATACAACTCCTACGTCTATCGTAAACCGCGCTCAGTCACAAGATAGGTCGCAAAACTCGCAAGCCAGTGGCTCCCCATATAGTGACCGTTTGAAACGGCCTGTAGGCCAGACTTCTTATGAGTTTCAGCAGCCCGCAACAGCGATAGCCGGCGTCGGTCGGATTTAGGTAGAACGCTGGCAATTCCTTCCAATGCCCAGGCTCTAGATAAGTTCACTCCGTCAAGGTGAACAAGATGTCCGTCCGTTGGATCATTGACAACGCCTACCTCAAGCCAGCTTGCGGTGTCTTGAAACGGGATTTCTGGTAGAAACCGCGATAACCATTCGGCGTAAGCGTTGGCAGGTAACACTCGTCTAACAAGATCTGCTTCCATTAAACAGGGAGACAGAAAATCATGTCCCGATGGTTCGTACGACAAAGGGCACTTTACATCCTGAATGTAAAAACGGTTTACGGCATCGACAATCGTCGCTTCCATTTCGAGGTTCTCTGTTTGGCGAGACCAGTCTAAAATGAGACCAAAAGCGAAGGCCGATTGGCTATGGGTCCCAACGCGAATAGGATAATGTAGTTTTGGAATCCAACGGCTAATTCTATTTGCAAATAATGATTCCATCGGTTTTAAGGTGTTAGCCCAACGTAAAGACTCCGGGCTTCCCCATTCTCGAAGCTCCGCGGTTAATTGTAAAAACCAGGCAATCCCGTAAGGTCTTTCAAAACTTTTTCGGTAGTCCTTTTCGGCAAACGCCATTTCACCGCGAACCTTTTCTTCCGTGAATGCAGTGTCTAAAACCTTTCTGGCCCGTATTGCAAAGGCCGCATCGGGATATAAACGTAACAACCTTACCAGCAACCAATGGCCATGCACGGAAGAGTGCCAATCGTAACAGCCGTAAAATATAGGGGTAAGTACTCTCGGTGGCGCCAAGTCTTCGTCACTATTCATCGCCAGTCCAATCTTATTGGGATACTCCTTGTCGATACACGCCAAAGCCATGCGGGAAAACTGATCGATCTGTTCGGAGGAAATACTATCTGCCTGCGATGGAATAACAAGAACAACACATAACAGCATTGAGGCGAATTTCAAACAGTGATTAAGCATTATTTATCCTTAGTATGAATATACAGTAACTAACACTTGTGGAGCGAGTGCCCCAGCCTCATAACCGACCACTTTGGCTGAACCAATCACCAGAATATACGATAACCAGAAAATTCAATAACCCGTAATTCTATAAAAACACGGCCGGTTAGAATCCAAACGATTTACGAATTAGTTATTATTTTTGAACTGAGCAGTACGCGGTCGAAAGACACAGGATACTATATATCGTCTATTTTTCTTTAGGTTTTTACTTAGGCTTTTTCTTTAGGAGTTTTAATTCGAACCAGCTCACTATATCCCGTCATTAATAAACACGGGTATCCAACGAAAAGCAAGAAGCAAATTACTTAGTCACGCCTACCCGACACCACTTTATTTCGTCCTAGCTGCTTGGCTTCGTAAAGTCTTTTGTCGGCTTCGGAAATCAGGGCCTCGAAAGATTTTTCGTTCTTCTCCTTTATTGCAACGCCAAAACTGGCACTAAAGGTAATGAAGCTATCGGCGAATGCTACGCGACTAGCTCCGATTCGTTGTCTATATCTCTCGGCGACCATTTCCGCCTTTTGAACCGACGTCTCGGGCAAGAACATAATAAACTCTTCGCCACCCCACCGCGCAATTATGTCGCCACCGCGAGCTTCCTCGGACAATAGTCGAGAAATAGTCGTCAGAACATCATCGCCGGCTGCATGGCCGTAGGAATCATTAATGAGTTTGAATCGGTCAATATCCATGATGATAATCGCCATATCACGTCCATTACGTAAAGACGCATTCCAGATAGGCATGGCATATTCCGAAAAAGCTCGCCTGTTAAATAGTCCCGTCAATGGATCAAGCCTCGCCAAGCTTTCCGCAACATCTTTCTCTTTATTAATAATATTAAATCGGGAAGCTAACGCCAATGCCAGAATGATGGCTGCAAACATTGTCCCAAGTTCGACCGATCGGTAACCCAAATCACTATAAGGCCAAATGCCCCATACCGTCGCACAGGTAATCGTAGCGCCACCAGAACCCAGTATGGCCGCTGCTAAAAAGTAATACGCCGATCGACTTCCATTCTGTGATGCAAGAATTCCGGAATATGTCATTCCGAAAGCAAAAAAACACACGACGGAAAATGCCAGAAAGAGAACCGCTAAAAGACTACCAGCGAGAATGAAAAAAAGTAACGCTATGGCGATGGTACAACAACCCACTGTAATGACGCGATGAAAACGCGGCAAGTCGGTTTTAGTGTTTAGAAAACTGGCGGCGAATAGAAATCCGAATATTGCATACGATGTCATTAAGACGGGAATGGACCACATTTGCCAAACGGGCGAGCCTGACCAGAGCCATTGATAACCGTGGCCGGTATAGGCAATATTGACAGCAATAAATGCCAACATATGAAGCGAATAAAATAAATAACTCGAATTTCTTAAACTAACATATAACATCAGGTTATAAACGAGCAATGCAAAGATAAGACCGTAAAGAAAGCCGTATCCGTAGCTTTGTTGAAGCGCTCTTTCATTCGAAGCTTCAATATTAGTGAAATAGATCGGCAGTACCATAGGGTCTGTTGTTTCTACTCGAAGAACAATCAGTGTTTTTCCTTTTCTATATTCGTGATCAAAGGAAAAGAAACGACTCTTTATCGGTCGTTGATTGTATGGCAGCCGATCTCCGCTTTGATAGCTGTCTGAAACTTCATCACCTCGAAGGAAATAAATATCTACCCAGTCTATCCAGGATGTTTCGAGACTAATGCGTTTCTTTATCGTGGTAGTACTGGCATTTTCAACTTCAAAGATTAACCAGACTGGCTTTGATCCAATACCGAAATTTAAATACGACTTTTCAGAAGAATCGACGCTTCCTCCTCTGTACAAGGCAATGGCTTCTGGCAAGCTAAGGGAAACATCATTTTCACGAAGAATTGAGGCATATTTTCCGATCGCATCTGTATGAACAACGGAAGGGTCTAAAGGCTTCGAATACACGCCGTAACTCATGCATAGCAAGATTGCTGCGACAATTGTTCCTGCAAATTTGCTACACATGTGACGATTACCAGAAATTACGCCATTGGCTCCATCCAATTGCATTAACTAACCCGTCGATTTGACGCTAACAATATAACTTTTTGCTTAGCGTTAAGAAACAAAAACCTGATATAAATTAAGGTCATCATCAGGTATAACAATACATCAGAATCAATACTTGTGCAGTCTATCTAGTAGTGGCTATTCTTCGCGGAGAAACGCAGGCGCGACATGGCCTGTTTAAATTTTCATTGAACTCAATAGTTAAAGATAGATACTTTAGATTAGAGGCCTAACTTGTCTTGTTTACAATTTGATCGTTTATCTGCAAGATTTCTTCTGCACGCAGTACCACGGGTGCGTCAATCATTTTTCCGTTTAGGCTTGCGGCGCCTCTTCCCGATTCGATTGCAGAATTATAGCTTTCGACCACTGCGCGTGCCTCTACAATTTGTTTGCTAGTTGGTGAAAAGCCTTCATTCATGATACTAACTTGACTAGGATGGATGCAAAACCCGCCTCGAAACCCCATATTCTTTGCGCTGTCTATGGTTAACTTAAACGCGTCACGATCGGAGTAATCTGCAATTGACCCGACGAATCCCAATGGCAGGCGACCCGCCGCTCGGCATGCATACAATAACTGTTGATTCGGCAACAGCAGGTTTTCAGGGCTGGGTATCATTCCCGTAGCAGCAGAAAAATCCTCACTACCAATTGTCATAGCCAATAGTCGAGGACATGCATCCGCGATTTGTTCTAATCTTGGAAGTGCATCCGGCGACTCTACCAGCGCAACCAACGCAATCTGGCCCGATACCATGCCTTTCTCATTCTCTATTTCCGTAATTACATCGCTCAACTCTTGCAGCTGATATGCGCTAACCACTTTTGGTATAACAATCGCTGTTACGCATGGATCAACCGCCGCCTCCAGATCTCTTATTGCCAACCGCAATCGACTATTAATGCGTACGAGCACGTCTGTTCCTTTTGCTGAAATTCCACTGGCGGCAGACAGTAGATTCTTGCGCGCTCGATCTTTTTCAAGCTCCGGCACACTATCTTCAAGATCGAGAATAATGGCATCTGCACCGCGCGTATGTGCTTTATCGACAAACTTTTCCACATGAGCGGGTATAAATAACATGGACCGCCATAGTGGGAATGAGTATTTTTCCGTTCGTTGATCTGACACCCTAATCTCCTGTGTTTGCTATTACGATCGGATGTCCACATTGACTGACATCATCCAAAAAAAAAACCCATTGTCGTCAGTAGCTAATCCAACGACTTACACAATGAACCTATTGAATGGGCAGACTATGTAAGATGACGGATTCTAGCTATGACTCAATCGAACCTAATTAAATTAAATTGAATCTAATTCAATTGATGACTAAATTACTCTTCCACAAAAAATGCTGTAGCACTCATCGTCATTAACCCCTCATAGTCTTTGATCCAGAGCTTTGATTTCTTTAGCTGTTTAGCGCCGTCATCACTTTTATCAAGGGTAGTAAGGCTCTCGTCATTTTCGTCTTCTAAACGTCCTTCCACCGAAAAAATGTTGTTGGCTAATAGCGGGCGCATTGCACGATAATCAAAGCGTCTTAACTGAGCTGCCGGGCGTTCTCGGCGCAGTAAATCTAACAGCAATGTTGCTAATAGAGGCCCATGCACGACAAGATCGTCATATCCTTCGACATTTACCGCGTAATCTCTATCATAATGAATGCGGTGCGTATTAAAGGTCAATGCGGAATAACGAAATAGCAAGGGTGGTGTAGCCTCGTAACGACGCGACCAATTCGCATTGACCGGTGCAGGTTTAGGCGCCGCCGCAGGAGTCCCAGCGACGGGAGCTTCACGATACACCAAATCTTGACGTTCGCTGATAAGCAGTCGGGCATTTGCGAATATTTCATGTTTAACCGTTACAAATACCAGCTCTCCAGTAACCCCTGATTTACTCTTTACATCGCTAATCGTTGACACTCGTTTTACGTGGTCACCTACTTTAGGCAATTCCAAAACATCGATAGATCCCCCCGCCCACATTCTTTTTGGCAAGGGTACCGGCGGTAGAAACCCACCCTTTTTCGGATGTCCGTCATCGCTCAGTTCTGACGCGAGCGGAGAAGGTAAAAAATAGAGCCAATGCCACGGAACATGTAAGGAATCTCCGACTTGCGGATACTCGTCTGCCCGGTCTAATGTTGCAGACAGGCCTCGAATAGGCGCAATGGTTATCGTGTCTTCAACAACCTCTTGTCGTCCTATCCATTGTTCCAGTAAAGACATATTTAGCGATGGGCCTTCCTTCTGCTTCACTATGCTCTCCTTTGTTGTCGATTATTTATATCTGTCGAGTGTTAGGTTCACAAACGATTAATCCATCACCACTTATCAAAATCATTAGTCTCGATTCTCCGTGAAAACCCGTATAAGCCAATGTTCGGATAGCTAATCTATTCAATGCATAGATTAAAAGGACTTAGGCATATCGAGCTCGTGAGTGGCAACATGCGATAAAATTAAATTGGTAGAAATGGGAGCCACTTGATACAAACGAGTCTCCCTGAACTTTCGTTCGACATCGTACTCTTCTGTAAAACCATAGCCACCGTGGGTTTGAATACAAACATCGGCCGCAGCCCAGGACGCCTCCGATGCCAACAATTTGGCCATATTGGCTTCGCTGCCTGGCCGCTCGCCGGAATCAAATAGATCCGCTGCATGCCTTACCATTAAAGCCGCCGCCTCCGTTTGAACATGATTTCTCGCAATCGGGAACTGAACGCCTTGATTCTTTCCTATCGGCTGCCCAAATACCTCGCGCTGACTGGCGTAGGCACTGGATTTTTCGATAAACCAGCGCGCATCGCCGATACATTCGGCAGCGATTAAAATCCGCTCCGCATTCATCCCATCTAAAATATAGCGAAACCCTTTGCCTTCCTCTCCAATTAAATTTTCTACGGGAACTCTTAGCTGATCAAAAAACAACTCTGTCGTTGCGTGATTCATCATGGTTCGAATAGGGTTAACAGTCAGACCGCTGCCCACCGCATCCCGTAAATCGACCAATAATACCGACATACCATCAGTACGTTTATTACACTCTTCCCGCGCAGTGGTTCTAACCAGCAATACCATCAAATCTGAATGTTCGACTCGCGAAATAAACACTTTTTGTCCGGTAACCACATAGTGATCGCCATCGCGAACGGCCTTTGTAGTGATCCGGGTGGTGTCGGTACCACTGCCGGGCTCGGTAACTCCAAACGCTTGTAAGCGTAAATCGCCGCTCGCGATTTTCGGTAGGTATTTTTCTTTTTGCCGTTCATTTCCGTGACGCAACAACGTTCCCATTGTATACATTTGAGCGTGACATGCTCCGGCATTTCCACCACTGCGTTGGATTTCTTCCAGTATCGCGCAAGCGGCACTTAAAGGTAATCCACTACCCCCGTATTCTTCCGGTATAAGCACTGACAAATATCCAGCATCGCTCAGCGCCTGTACAAAGGACGTCGGATAACCGCGAACTTCGTCCAGCTCACGCCAATAAACATCGGGAAAATCCTTACATAACTTCGCAACGGAATCTCGTATATCTGTGTAGCTATTATCTACAGTCACCTGAGTTTAACTCCTCTTTAATTTTTAGATTGCAGCAAACGACCCGGATACAATCCCATCTATTTTGCGTGAATACGTTTTACCACAGATTGAAAAGTGAGTAGTGTCTTATCGCCGGTGAAAATGCGACCAGTTACGAAAACCAGGGAACCGGTCCGCCGTGTAATCGTGCCCTCGGCCTCTATCCATTCTCCGCGTTTAGCACCTGAAATAAAATCGCAACTACAACTAACCGTGGCGCAACTTTCTTTCTGCCCCTTCATCGCTATCATAATCACCGCGTAGTCTGCAAAAAACAACAATACTCCGCCATGTACTGTGCCAATCGCGTTACTGTGATGTTCACTCGCGTAAAAACCCAAAGCTAAACCTTCGTCAACTTTTTTGTAGTAAAACGGGCCAACATGTTGCTCTGCCATCGCCGCATTTTTTAAAGTCTTGAAACCCTCAGGCACTTCCTGAAGACTGTATTCTTCCGACATTTTCAACCCTGATAATTACCGTTCGTTAACCTGCGGACTTTTCTTCGAAAACACAATTGAGTACGCTTAATGTGTCTAAGCGTAGGAAAGATTGGACTTCATTTAGAAACAATTTCCGCTTAAGATGGTTAAATTCGTAGAATATCGATCACTTCAAAACGATCGACTTAGTTTGCCCACAATCCATTGTATTTTTCGAATTGTGCGGAGTGTTTTACTTTCGACACCTTTAACGGCGAATATAGTACGCATCGGTAGTGTATTCATCAAGTGTAGAAACAGATATTTAAGAAACGCATACGCCCGAAACATTAACGCTTGATGCATCGTGCCTCGAAATCCAAATGTGGATGAACGGACACCCTAAAATCGGAAACCATCTTCTTATTTGAGAAGCTCATTACCGTCGGTGTTTATTTTCGCGGTCAACAATTAGGCGACACTCGCAAATAATGTAACTTTAAAAAAGGAGAACACCATGTCTGAAGTTTGGATTATCGATACTGCTCGAACCCCAAGAGGCACAGGAAAAATAGGTAAAGGTGCCCTAACCGAAGTTCATCCACAACGAATTTTGTCAACAGCATTAGCCGCACTCGCGGAACGCAATAATCTTAATACCGAAGATATAGACGATGTCATTGCAGGTTGCGGTACGCAATTTGGGAAACAGGGTTCCTGCATCGCGCGTATGGCTGCTCTGGATGCGGGCTGGAGTGATCAAGCGACGGGGTTTTCACTAGATCGTTTTTGTGGATCGGGCCTAACTGCCGTCAATTTGGGAGCCATGGGTATTATGTCGGGAATGCAACAACTCATCGTTGCCGGCGGTGTCGAGTCTATGTCCTACGGATCGACTTTACAGGGTCGATCACCGTTCCTGGATAACAATAACCTGCATTTGCGAAATCTGCATCCGCAGCCACACCAGGGGATTTGCGCCGATCTTATTGCTACAATTGAAGGCATCAGCCGTGAAGATACTGAAAACCTGGCGTTGGAAAGCCAAAGGCGGGCTGATGTAGCAATTAAGAATGGCTATTTTGACCGCAGCGTCGTACCGGTTTATCACGACGATGGCTCTCTTGCGTTAGATCATGAAGAGTTTCCACGGCCACAAACGACACTGGAAGGCCTGGCGGGACTCAGACCGGCCTTTGAAAAAATGTACGCAGCGCCGCTTGACGAAGAAGGTAACAGCTATAAAAACCTGGTGGAACAAAAATATCCGGACATTAAAATCGAACATATTCATCATGCTGGAAATTCCTCAGGCGTTGTCGACGGCGCTGGAGCAGTATTATTGGCCTCTCCGGAATACGCCAAAGCACACGGTTTAAATCCTCGCGCCCGCATTAAGACGATGGCAAACGCCGGCGACTCACCGGAATTAATGCTAAATGCCCCGGTACCCGCAGCCAAAAAAGCATTAAAAATGGCCGGAATGACAATCGCCGATATTGATCTTTTTGAAGTCAATGAAGCCTTTGCGGTGGTGCCTTTGAAGTTTATGCGGGATCTAAACGTCGACCCTGGATTAGTCAATGTTAATGGCGGGGCGATGGCCTTAGGTCACCCTATCGGTGCAACAGGCGCTATTATTCTGGGAACTTTGCTCGATGAAATGGAGCGACGTGACTTGAACACGGGTCTCGTCACCATGTGCACCGGCGGTGGCATGGCTCCCTGCCAGATTATCGAGCGAATGTAGAAGCAAGCGGACGTAAAAATAGGTTAGCGATTGTTCTTTTTGGAATACGAGTGCGATGAATCAATGTCGAATCAAAAAGAATAGAGATAGCTGATACGGTGTAGAAACTAGCGTCGATTCGCCGACTTTAACCAGTCAGCGAATCTGTAACAGAAAGGCTGAAGAGGAAATTAGGACATGCGTGATTTACAAGGTAAAAAAGTGGTCGTCGTCGGCGGCACTTCCGGCATAGGTTTAGCAACTGCAATCGAAGCGGCAGACCTGGGTGCCGAAGTGTGGGCAGTTGGACGCTCTGCCGAAAACATCGAAAAAGCAAAATCGGTCGCTGGCGAAGGTATTCATTTCGCCCAACTGGATGTCCATAATCTGGAGGATTTTGACCAACTATTTAAAGACACGGGTAAATTTGATCACTTGGTTTCGGCTGCTACCGGTGCCGACAGAACAATGAAACCTTTTATGGAGCAGACGGCCGAGCAATTCTCGGAGGCCTTTAACAAGTTTTGGGGGTATACCAACGTAGTCAGGCAAGGCGTCCCCCACATAAAGCCTCACGGCTCTATTACTCTCGTCAGTGGTACTCCCGCCAGAAAGTGTAACGCTGGCATGTCGTCAGTTTCCTGTGTTGGCAATGCCGTCGAAGGACTTGGTAGAGCACTGGCGCTGGAACTTGCACCTATTCGAGTCAACGTCGTCGCCCCGGGTGTAATTAGTACTGGTATGTTTGACTGGATGGGGGAAAAGAAGGACGAAATATTAGAGGGAATGACCAAGCAAATCCCCTTGGGTCGCGCTGGCCAGCCATGGGAAGTGGCAAATGCAATCTTGTTTTTTATGACCACAAGTTATGCGACAGGTACTTGCGTTGACGTAGACGGCGGACAACTGCTGCCTTAATACTTTATTGAGGCGCGAGATGGAGTAGAAGCTGATAAGGGTCGCACCACCGAGAGTAACTATGGCATTATCGCCACTGTGCAAGGCTTGAATTATGGCGTGACCGGTGGTGATATATTCTTCTAAAATCAACGATACATCGACACTGAATTGAGAGAGAAACACCCGCCGTTCGCCTCCATCCATCCCATTTTTTTCGGCGTAATTTACTTACGACGCAACACGTGCAAGCGCCAGAGATTGATTGCAACCCTTGCCATCATAATATAAATGGTAGGCGTCGCTAGCAATCGTTTCAACTGCACCAACAATATCCCGCAGGGACAAAACATGATCGATAGGTAGCGACCCTAAATTCATTATTCTATAATAGCGTTACAATATTTATCGGCCTTTGCGAGTCAATAAATAGTTCAAACGTGTTATTTTCCCTTTTCAATAATTCCGGTGTCTTTGTCGTCGAGACTCACCCGGTTTTTCTCGCTCCAGTAATCAGTAACGCCTTGTCGCCCCTTTTTCAGCGCCCACTTTGCCAGGGTTTCACGCTCGCCGGTAAACTCGAAACGCGGTATAGAATAACCACAAGACGTTTGAACAAGGCTTAGCTCAAGTTCAAACACTTGCCTGGCTCCTATATTTTCAGGAAATAGCGCTATCAGTTTCTCCCATTTATCGTCCCTCGGATAGACGGTAGTAGCCTGTCCGTACAGGCGTAAAGTAAGAGGCTGTTTATCAAACGAACAAAACATGAGCGTCATTCGATCACTTTCCAGAATATGCGCAGCACTTTCATTGCCGCTTCCTGTCAAATTGAGCCAGGCAACATTCGATTCATTGATGATTCTAAGACTGTCCATGCCTTTTGGGGATACGTTGACAAACCCCGACGGCGCCGCTGTACCTACAAAAAACAGATGCTGATTTTGTATAAATTCAATATGCTTTTCCGACAAGGCTTCAAATTTTTCCGACACTTTTTTCTCCACTAAAAAATAGACTATCTCTATAAAGGCACCCATTCACCACTACGACTTATCCGCCAAATCATAACTCGATTGCCCTTTCCCTCCAAGTATACGCCATTCCAACCAGCTGCGACTTCAAACACATACGTCCGGAGAAGTAATCGAATTCTAGTATGACTATCAGGGGTATTACTTGGAGACAAAGCATTATTACTTGATAATGAATTATCTCCTCGAAATTCAGCACTGATCACAAGATGAACGCAAATTTCCCGCTGACAGAATTTTTCTCTCGCACATATTCTTGCTCCCCCATTTGCAGCTCGATCAGTTGAACTCCACGGTGTTTATCGGACTATGCCTGCAGGTATTTTTCTCAACTAACTGATAAGCTAATGTGATATCGTTACCTTATCAGTCGTTCAACGAAAAACATTCTGGTGTTTCGCCAAGCCGGGCAATTCATTGCGTATCGGCTGATTTCAATTTCAATTCCCAACATTACCCCACACTACGGCTTTTACATGAAAATTCATCAACTCAAAACCCGATTAGTCAATTCTAACATTGTCGAATACCGGGACAAACTTCTAGTGATGGATGTTGCTATCGGGTGTCACCACGAAGTATTACACTTTATTGAAAATCGCTTAAACAGGCGTGCAGAAGAAATCGATTTGGTATTATGTAGCCACGACGACCCCGACCATATGGGCGGAATTGAAGCCCTGGCTAAAGCTGGAAAGGCCGGCGTTGCTGTACCGTATGCTTCGGGCTCTACACTCAAGAAACTCTACAATGATCCATCGGGGAAAATCTTTAGGTTGGCAACCTCTATGGTAGAAGCCACGCGGGTGCGGGCATGGAAAATGTATCTAAACCCCAAAAGATCGAAAGCCGCCAGGCAGCGTCTCGGTGCATTTAAACCCCATGTACTGGAACAATACAATGAGGCTGTACTGCACAAAATAGAACACTACTCGATGAAACATGAAGAAGCGGTGCCCGGATTCGATGATTGGCAAGTTATTCACACGCCCGGCCATTCCTGGGATAGTTGCTGCTTTTTCCATAAAGGATCAGGCAGCCTAATAACCGGCGATACCTTACTGGGTAGCGGTAAAAAGGGCCACTTGGTTAAACCCTCCATATACGCAAACCCTCTGCATTTAAAACGCTCAATGCGTCAGTTAAAACGTCTGCCGATCAATGCGGTATACCCCGGTCACGGCAGTGTCATGCAAGGTGGCAATTTATTGGACCATCTGCTCTAACCGCAATTAATTCCGCCGCCAATTCGCTCGAGAAATATCGGTCTATCTTTCTATTTCCACCAGGGATAAAAGTCCGGCATATCTGTCGAAACTTTGTCGCTAAACTCCGGCTGACGTTTCTCCAAAAACGACTTAACCCCTTCTTTTCCACTATCGAGACTACAATAGTAAATGGACAGAGAATCCACTTTGTGAGCGTCTAACGGATGTGGCATAGCGGAATTTCTGTACATCATTTGCCGAGTTAAAGCGATGGCAACAGGACTGTGTTGGGTTATACGGCGCGCTATTTTGTACGCTTCTTCAAGCAGTTGATCCGCCGGATATATTGCTTTCACAAACCGGCCAGCCAGTGCTTCTTGCGGGCTTAATATATCGCCGCTATAAGTCCATTCCAAGGCTTGTGAAACGCCGACAATGCGCGGTAAGAACCAACTGGAACAAGCCTCCGGCGTAATTCCTATCTTGTTAAAAACAAAGCCGATTTTAGCGTGTTCGGACGCCAACCGGATATCCATCGCGCAGGTCATCGTAGCCCCTATTCCAACCGCAGCGCCATTGATCGCTGCGATCACAGGCTTCGTACAATCGAATATTGCCAGTGCAACGCGGCCGCCGGTATCCCGTACACCGCTAATCACTGCCGGATCATTAAGACGCGTTTCCATATCATCCATGGTAGGTGCAAATTCTTCGTCTAAACCAAATACGTTACCTTCGGCGGATAAATCCATCCCCGCACAAAAAGCTCTACCGGCCCCAGTGACAACAATCGCTCGAACTTCATCATCAGAACTTGCGAACTCGAAGGCAGCCACTAACTCGTTAGCCATCTCGATGGTAAATGAGTTCAAGTGTTCGGGTCGATTTAGCGTTAGTGTTAGAATGTTTTCGTTAATTTGATAATCGAGTGTTCTGAATTGCATGATAATCCCTGTTTAAACTATGAATCGAGACGCGTATGGGTAAGGAAGAAAGAACTGGAAGAGATAAAACGGAAGAAAGTGCCAGGCTGAATAGACAGCCCGGCCACCCATAGGTTATGCGACTTCAAACAAACCCGCCGCTCCCATACCACCACCAACGCACATGGTAATGACAACGTACTTCACACCGCGGCGCTTTCCCTCTATCAGTGCATGCATGACCATTCGCGCGCCACTCATGCCGTAGGGATGGCCGATTGAAATCGCTCCACCGTTCACGTTTAGATTTTCATTCGGAATTCCCAACTTGTCACGACAGTAAATTACCTGCACAGCAAATGCTTCATTGAGTTCCCACAAACCGATATCGTCCATTGTCAGGCCATTGCGTTGCAACAATTTGGGAATAGCAAATACTGGACCTATTCCCATTTCGTCGGGTTCACAACCCGCAACTGCCATACCGCGATAGATACCGAGCGGCTCAATATTACGTTGCGACGCAATTTGACTATCCATCATCACGACTGCCGCCGCTCCATCAGATAACTGTGAAGCATTCCCACCGGTAATAGAACCGCCTTCACGGACAACTTTCAGACCTGACAAACCTTCCAATGTAGTGCTTGGACGATTTCCTTCGTCTTGAGTTAAAGTCACTTCCTGCTCACTTACCTCGCCAGTAGCGCGATCCGTTACCAGCTGAGTGGCGGTAACCGGTACGATTTCATCATCAAACTTTCCCGCTTCCTGCGCTGCTGCCGTACGCTGTTGAGACTGCAAGGAATATTCATCTTGCGCCTCCCGATCAATATTGTATCGATTGGCAACAACTTCCGCAGTATCCAACATAGGCATATGAATTTTAGGTGCGTTCGCCATTGCCATGGGATCGACAATTCGGTGTAAGTTCATTTTTTCGTTCTGGACCAAGCTAATAGATTCACATCCACCAGCAACCAATATCGGCGCACCATCCATAACAATTTGCTTGGCACCAGTGGCAATTGACATCAATCCTGACGAACATTGACGATCCAAAGTCATTCCTGCAACGCTTACTGGCAAGCCAGAGGCCATCGCTACTTGACGACCCAGATTTGATCCCTGAGACCCTTGTTGAATCGAGGCCCCCCAAATGCAATCATCAATTTCTGCCGGATCAATTCCAGCGCGAGTAACAGCGGCCTTTACCGCATAAGATGACATAGAAGGAGACTCAAGATTATTGAATGCACCACGATAAGCTTTACCGATCGGCGTACGTGCGGCTGAAACAATGACAGCTTCTTTCATAATAGATTTCCAAATAGTTTTTCAATGCCGGAACAAAGGCACTGGATGCTGGTCGGTAGTGACTACAGGGTTTAGCCGTAATCACTACGTCTTTAGAAAAGTACCGTCAATATGGTACTGTAGGTGTAGACAAAATATTACTTTTGTGACTGCAGATAAGCCATTGCTTTACCCAGAAACTTCTCCGTTTGCTTACCGCCCGACACTAACTCCTGCTGATTGTCGGTATTCATAATGGTATCCCACTGTGCCGCAACATTCTCTGGCGTCTGTTCGTCTGCGGGTAAGAAAATACCGTCGGTTTCAAACAATCCGGTCTTCGCGTAACCGCCGGCGCCCGCACATAAAATAGTACGATTCGGGGAATCGTTGTGAACTAACACCAACGCACCAGCGGTGACTGACTCAGGATTTAGCATCGCTAGAATTTCGGGAGGCATTAAGTCTTCCGTCATGCGTGTGCCGGCCGTCGGGGCCAAGGTATTTATACGGATATCGTATTTTGCACTCTCTAATACGAGCGTATTCATAAACCCAATTAAAGCCATTTTGGCTGCGCCGTAATTAGCTTGTCCAAAGTTGCCGTACATGCCACTCGAAGAGGTAGTCATAACAATTCGACCGTAATTTTGATCACGCATGATCTGCCAAACCGCTTTCGTACAGTTAACAGACCCCATTACATGAACGTCCATTACGATTCGAAAATCGTCCATGGTCATTTTAGCAAATGTTTTGTCGCGCAAAATTCCGGCATTATTGATCAGAATGTCAACCCGACCCCATTTTTCCATGGTCTGCTTGACCATATCTTCGACTTCATCAAATTTGGCCACGTTGGCACCGTGTGCAAACGCTTCCCCACCAGCAGCTTCGATCTGTTTTACAACTTCGTCAGCAGCTTCGGATGATTTGCCAACACCGTCTCTGGCACCGCCCAAATCATTTATAACGACTTTGGCTCCGCGCGCCGCGAGTTCCAACGCGTGTGAACGCCCCAGCCCATTACCCGCGCCCGTTACTATTGCTACCTTACCATCAAATCTTATACTCATTTCCAAGCTCCTAATTAGCCGTTCTCATACGACAAAAAAATTGTTACGCTACCATTTGCAGGCCAATCCACTCGGCTACTAAGGCCGGTTTTTCTTCGCCTTCTATTTCCACGGTCACTTCTGTTTTGATACGAAATTGTCCCGGCTTATTTTCCGCAATCTCTATGACTCTTGTCAATGCGCGAATATTGCTACCCACTTTAACCGGTGAAAGAAACCGAACTTTATCAAATCCGGAATTAATAAACATAACGGCACCATCAATAATCAAACCGTAATCTTCTGAAAAATGAGACAACATAGATAAGGTTAAAAAACCATGGGCAATCGTTGTGCCAAATGGCGTTTCTTTCGCTTTTACTGGGTCAACATGAATAAATTGTTGGTCTTTGGTGCAATCAGCGAATTGATTAATTTGTTCCTGCGTAACACAGTGCCATGGAGTGGGTGCCGCTTGATACCCGACAAACTGTTCAATTTCTTCTCGCTTAATCAATTTCATATAAAGCCTCTCATTCTAATGGTTTTTCAAAAGATAAAAACATAATTCTAAATTTCCCGTCTAAAACCAGTCGGGATCCATATCGAAACAGGTCGAATCCAGATTGATCAACAACTTGGACCAGGCATCGATTTCAGATAGCTCAAACCGGAAAAAATACTGCATCGCTTGTAATTTTCCGCGATAAAATTTCTCGTCCGCCTCGTGAGGACTATTCGCCAGTCCTTTGTCGGCAGCAATACCTTGTTTCAACCACAACCACGCAATGACAACGTTGCCGAATAACTCCAGATATTTAACGGAATTTGATAGCGCCATATCAATATTTTTTTCAAGCATGGCGGCGAGTAAACACTGCGTTGTGTTTTTTAATATAACAATCGCATCCGACAGTTCTTTTGCATAGATCGACAGTGATTCAGTTGAACTAGCCTCAGCAATTGTTTTTTCCATTTCTTCCAACAATGCGTGATATCCGGCCATATTCTTCATAGGCACTTTGCGCGCCAGTAGATCCATCGACTGAATGCCCGTGGTACCCTCGTGAATCGGATTGAGCCGGTTGTCCCGATAAAACATCTCAACGGGATGTTCATTGATATAACCGTGACCACCCAGTACCTGAATAGCTAGGCTATTGGATTTCGGTCCATATTCGGAGGGCCAGGTTTTGATGATCGGGGTCAAGAAATCCAATAATGTATGAGCATCTTGGCGCTCTTTTTCTGTCGGTGCTGTGTGTTCGTCATCGGCCAACTGAGTCCCCAATAAACACAAGGCATACGCGCCTTCGGAATACGCTTTTTGAGCCAATAACATCCGTCTGATATCGGCATGTTTTATAATATTCACCGGCGGTGACATGGGGTCCTTACTCGACGGAAGACGCCCTTGAGGCCTTTCTTTCGCGTAATCCAGCGAGTATTGAAACCCAGTCAATGCTGTTAACGCGGCACCCGTACCCACCATGATCCTTGCTTCATTCATCATGTGGAACATATAGGTAAGGCCTTTGTTCTCCTCGCCAACGAGGTAACCAATCGCACCGTCCTTCTCTCCAAAATTAAGTGCACAAGATGTTTGGCCGCGCCCGCCCATTTTGTGGAACAGACCAGCGAGAGTAACGTCGTTCCTCTCCCCTACTACACCTTCGTCGTCGACCAAAAATTTGGGTACCAAAAATAGAGAAATACCCTTGATTCCCTTGGGCGCACCGCGCAAACGAGCCAATACCAAATGAACAATATTTTCATTGAGCTCGTGATCGCCACCGGATATAAATATTTTGTTGCCGCGAATACGATACTCGCCCTTTTCATCCTTTTCTGCGCTTGTGGTGAGATCTGCTAATCCCGAGCCCGCCCCCGGTTCAGTCATCGCCATCGTGCCGGCAAAGCGACCACTGCGCATTGGAACGACCCATTTTTCAATCTGGTCTTTGGTACCGTGAGCTTCCACCAAACTGGCATTAGCCGATGTTAGTCCCGTGTAACCGATAACAGTTCCTCCAGCAGCCGACAAATATGCCCCAACAGCACTGCTTACAATACCGGGTAACTGCATACCGCCCATGTCGAAGTCCGCTGTTGTCGACCCTAGACCTGACGCAATAACTGCGTCGACGGCAACTTTAATTTCGGGAATCATTTGAACACGCTCACCGTCAAAAGTCGGTTGATTCGTATCAACCTTTTGACGAATCGGAATCAGGTATTTTTCGGCGACAGTTTTGGATGTCTCCATGGCTGCGGCAAAGGTTTCTCTCGTATGATCGGAATAACGCTCTCGCTGAGTAAGCCCTTCTGCATCAAACAATTCATAAAGCATAAAATCTAAATCGCGTTCATTGAGAATAGGAGCAACCATCTTTCGACCTCTCGGTGTTAACAAATTGTGGCCCGCATTGTGCCGAAGGGATTATTTGCGGACCACGACATGCGGTGTCCGGTTGATTTTTTCGTTAAAAGCTGATTTACCGACGGGATATCGCACCTTGCAATGGGGCGTCACGCCCCCCACTGTCGCTTTAGGCACGCGCTGGGAGATTCCAGAGGATGAATTAGCAATCCTCCAAGATATTTCATTACTACTCGGTCCTACGCAGCATTGGAAACCGGCAGTCGATAAATAGGGATTTCATCAAACCAAAGTTACCATTTGGTAAGAAAGTATCTTTTTAGCCGGCACCAACGCGCAGATGAGCTTTTCAACCAGCTTTCGAAATTTCACCATTCACTTAGCGCAGCTAATAAAAGAAGGACCGTCAGCGCTGTATTGTTATTTACGGTTTCGTACACTGCACAATGAGAGACCTGCCATGAACCATTAGAGCCCTAGTTAAACCTGAGTTTTATGTATTATGCGTGTAGAATTATCCCAATACAGCCAGCAAAGACCTCACGACTAAGCGGCCTGCTCTCAAACCCCAACGAGTTATTATATGCAACATGAGATTGAGTCGGAACCAGAACCCGCATTTGGACGTTTCCTGAGGTTTTGGCGTTCAGTTCATAAGTTGAGTCAAGAAGCTCTGGCCGACCGACTTGACAGCTCGCCGAGGCATATTAGCCGGCTTGAAAATGGTAGCAGTCGTCCGAGTGAATCAATGGTTTTGGACATCAGCAGAGCTTTAGAACTCGGCATGCGAGATAGCAATCATCTGCTAATATCCGCGGGTTTTGCTTCTATCGAGGAAGAAATTGACTTCCACTCGCCTAACCTGAAATGGCTTCGTAAATCTATGACCATGACCCTAAAGGCACTGGACCCCTTTCCAGCCGCTTTATTAGACCGGTCTGCAAACATATTGATGGTCAACCGCGGCTGGGTAGGCGTTTTTCGCGATAATATCGGTCAAAGTGCTTTAGAAAAGGTAACGAACCATTACGACTTCCTTTTTAATCAAGAGGGCGCAGGCAGCCTTGTCAGCAATAGAGAAGACACCTTGTCGGTTATATTGATGTCCCTTAAGCAGCGTGCGCTTTTTAGCGATGACAAAGTTGATCAGGATTTACTCGACCGGCTCGAAACTCATCCGAGCGTTCCGCAAGATTGGCAACAGCGTGCTGCAAGGCTAGAGCCTATGGCAAGTTTTCGAGTTCAGATGTCTATCAATGGCGGATTGAAAAGGTTTTTCAGTGTCATCACTACTGTAGGAGCGTTGGGACCAACAGCTTACGCATCAGAGCCCAAACTATCTATGCACACACTGTATCCTGAAGACGACCACCTAGATCTAAATCCGTTTATTGACGAAAATCTTAGCCATCCATTACTTTTTTATTAGCAGCTGTCCCCTCCCAGGGCCCGGCAACTTAATCGACGCATTAATGTTATTAATCACCAATAACAACTATCTGCTGTGCCTTTGTGCCAGGTATAAAGCGCTGGCTGCACGCTAATTTAACGACAGAAGCGGATGCTTCGGTCCTCAAAAAGCTAACTTAAAAGCAATCCACACTTAACATCGTTTACCGAAAAAGGACCGACGGAGAATAAACCGCCGAAGTTTCTAAGGCGATAAACCAAAGGCGGCCGTGCTTGAAAGCTAATGGGGAAGTCCTTCTCGACAATAAAAAAGGAAAAGCAGATTGAGCCGAAAAATAATTCTCGTAAACTAACTCAACGGGAAAAAGCCAAGCTGTACTGCCCGATGATTCGGATACAACTTGGATCTATTTAACTCGCTTCAGTAAATCTATTACTGATAGAACGATTAAGGCTTCTGTCGGGTAAAAACTTGTACTGCTTGTGTTGACGTATTCGTTTGATTCATTACGTCTTCGCTGACAAATTCTATGCTTGCAACCTGAGGCCCTTGAAAATCAAATGAAATAACATTTTCTGCCAAAGTGTAGGGAATACTCTGACCAAAACCGACAACACCGATCTCTGTTTCAGAGATTTCTACTGTAATAGGAAAACCATTGACTTCGGTATCCCACTTCCCAAGAATTTTTTCCGCATAGTTAACCGAAGTACTGGCACAGGCAACCATAAAACCAGCCAAACAGATAAGTACTGCAAATTTTATTGAGCGTGAAAAACGTTTCATAATCTTTACTCTAAGTTGTAAAAAATAATTTTAGACGAATGTGTAACCGCTAAAATAGTACACAACCTTAAGGCGTATGGCTAGCCAAAATGACCGAATTCTGTGGTCATTATCAATTGCCCCGTCGCGTCTAATTTAGCGCCCACTAAGCTTTCAAAATGGTAATGTTGCTCCCCGTATTTACCCTTTCAAATCAAATAGCTCTGGGATAGGATATCCAGTGGTCAAATAGCAGAAACAAACAACATCCTTCTAATGAAGCAGAACAATAATTTACGGTTCACAGGAGCTAGTTATGAAACGAATATGCGTAGGTCTGGGATTACTTACTGCAGCCCTAGTATCTATCACCGCTAGTGCTGCCACGATATCAGGTACCGTCAAAAACTCTAGTGGTGAAGTACTGAATGGAGTAATGGTCCGGTTAACGGACGCTGCCAATGTATCTGAATCGGTGTTTACGAATGGCAACGGCCAATACACTCTAAGCACCGATCTCACTGGGACCGTGAATGTACGTCTGCGCACACCTTATTACAGAGACCTCAACGGCGATCTAGAACTGGGAGCGAACGAAAAACTCAAACATGACATGACAATGGAAGCGATGACAGAGGCGGTAGAAATTTCAGACAGTCTTCCGGCGGCTTATCACTTCGGAAGTCTGCCCTTCGAACAAGGAGACGATGCAGATTTCAACCGTTTTCAGTTCCAACGTGATTGCCTCTCGTGTCACCAATTAGGAAACCCCTTTACTCGGGTGCCTCGTAAGGCCGAACACTGGGCGTCGACTATCCAACGCATGCACATGTATGTTGGAAATTTTGATATGGCTCTTAGAGACCGACGAGGAGAAATCTTCGAAAAGGGCTTCGACGGTAAACCACTTGCGGTTCGACCGGAATTTCCAATCGACAAAGCCCTGGTGAATGCCAAGATTTACGAATACCCGCTGCTAAATAGAGGCGTACCTCACGATGCTATTGCACATCCGACCTCAGGTGTCCTTTACACAGTCGATCAGGCACTAGATCACATGTCAATTACCGATCCAAAAACAGGCAAGACCGAATATATTGCGCAAAAAGGCTCCGAGGCCGGAAAATTCCACGAAGCTGCACCAGCTAAAAACAAACTGGGGCTTTTTGATCCTGCGGGGAGGCATGGACCTCATTCTCTGGACTTAGGACTGGACGGAAAATATTACGTAACCAACACCGGAAGCACGAGCATTGGGGTTTTTAATCCAACAACGAACAAATGGGAAGCTTCTCACAAGTTACCAAAGGAATATACGGGCCGATATCCTCACTCAATTCGCGTCAACAAGGCCGGCATTGTATGGTTTACAATGGCGGGCGCTGAACACGTTGGCCGACTGGACCCAACCTCAGGGAAATTCGATATTATTGCACTACCAACCGTAAAAGTTGGTGGAATTTCCGGCGGCACCCAACCCTACGGAATTGACATCAATCATAAAGATGACTCGATGTGGTATGGGCGCCTATTCGGTGACAAGATAGGTCGTATCGACCCTGAAACTCTCGAAGTAACCGAATACGACTCACCTGTGCGCGGACCTCGTCGAATGCATTTTGATAAGAAAGGCATTCTATGGGTAACCGGCTATTCTGAAGGTCAGCTGGCACGGATAGATGTTACAGGCTTTACTAGTAAAGTTTATGATATGCCTGAGTATGCGCCCGGTTTTCGCCCAGCGCCTTATGCATTGAACGTACATCCCGACACGCAGGACATCTGGCTTAATGAAAATATGACGGATCGAATGTTCCGTTTTATTCCTGCGGAAGAACGTTTCATTGCCTATCCTGTGCCTCTATCCGGTACATATACTCGCGATACGACTTTTACGCCCGACGGCAAAGTGTGCACATCAAACAACCCCATACCGGCCCCCGCTTTAGAGGGTGGTATTTTGCAAATTATTTGCATTGACACTGATGTATAGTAATCGATTTAACCATTCCAAAGAAATGGAGTAGTTATCGCATCTGTAATTAACCGTAAAAGGGTGGCTTAGCCGCCCTTTTTTTGGACTAACCCTCGCTATCGAATGAGGAAATTCAGAACAGGATGCTCAAAGCAGGTTGCTTAACCCCTTAGCTACGAAGTTATTTTCTATATGGCTCCACCCTACTCTCCCTGTACATTTCTTTTTGAATTGAGAACGTCTCCCGCAGAGCTATTCCTTACCCTACTAGGTTGCTAGATATCTCGATTTTCTAAAATTCCAAATAACGCTAATCACCACTATTTCTCGTTAGTAGCCCAAACTAAAACGACAAGCCTTTCAATGACATGAACAAAATGCTCATAGATATAAGAATATTGTCAGAATATCTCTCACAAGCTATCTACCAACAATCTCCGATCGAGAACATTAGCGAAAACAGGAAATAAATATGCACAAAATGTGAGGTTATTGTCACTCAAATTTAGATTCAAAAGAGTTGCAAGCACGACACAATTTACTACACTCAACTTTATCGAGGCGAATGAAAGGAATCTGGTTTCGTCAAAATGTCATCAACGCTAATATGGCAGCAGACGCTACAAAGATTGGTTAATAATAAGGTCGAGATAGAAAGCTCTCACCCACTACGAATCCGATATACTGTAAATGATCAAGAAAATAACGATCCAGCCGAACTACTAGACTAAGAACATCGCCTGACTCCGATTTTTTTAATATCAGCCTAAAGAACTAACAGCTCTGGACTATTGAGAAATACATATGAATTTAACAATTAAGACCAAACTACTTCTCGTCGCTATTATAGCGGCCGCCGGTATAATTATTGTGGGCTCTATGGCGACACTCAACGCTAGCTCTTCGAGAGATCTCAATGGCGCAGCCGTCGATTTAGTCGAAATTCACTCCTCGATGTTACTTCTACGTCGACACGAAAAAGACTTTCTCGCCAGGAAAGACATGAAGTACGCCACTAGATTTCAGGGCGAATACCAGTTAACAAATGAGAAAATAGAGCAGTTACGGTCGCAGCTAACAGAAAACGATATAGATTCATCAGACCTCAACCAGATGACGAACTCGCTTTCGTCCTACTCCGACAAATTTACTACCGTTGTTGAAACCGTTCAAGAAATAGGCATTAACTCGAAAAGCGGTCTTTATGGAGAATTGCGGAACGCTGTGCACGACATTGAAGAATTGTTAACGGACAGCGAAGCTATTAAAGTATCCATGCTGATGCTGCGCCGCCACGAAAAGGACTTTATGCTCAGAAAGGACACTAAATACAAAGATTCTTTCGACGAAGAAGTAGAGCTGTTCCGCACTCTCGCAAACGAAAACCTCGACCCGCCACTTGCGGAAACTATTCTCAGTTCGCTCGACTCGTACTCGGACAAGTTCCAATCATTGATAGACCGTGAAGTCGCGAACGGCTTAACACCCAACGACGGCAACCTGGGTAAGATGAGGTCGGCTATTCATCAAATGGAAAGCAAGTTTGCAGACTTGCATAAAAAATTGAACACAATCATTGAATCAGAATATTCCGCAGGCCAAACAGTATTGATTATAGGGATAATCCTAACCAGTATTGTCGTGGCAGGAATTTGTTTGCTGGTTGCTCAATCCATATACAAACCCATCGGTATTTTTAAGGATCGTATTCTGGAAATTGCTGATACCAAGAACCTAAATATTAGGCTGGATCACAATCACGACGATGAGCTCGGATACATGGGTAAAGCCTTTGATCAAATGATTGATACCTTGCACCAAGTGATGGGGAAAATTAAAGAATCGGCAACTCACGTGGAGACTTCCGCCAATCTTATGTCGACATCCAGCATAGCTTTAAGAGATTCGTCCGACAATCAAAACCAGGAAATTGAACAAGCCTCAGCAGCCGTCAATGAAATGAACAGTACGACTCAAGAAATAGCGAGAAATGCTTCAGAAGCTGCGGACACCGTGACCAGAACACTGGAAGAGGTTGTCAACGGGTCAAGCGCAGGTGAGAAAGCCAAGCAAGAGATCCTCAGTTTAACAGAAGAGGTTCAGGACGCAGGGCGTTCGATTCAGGAACTCGAAGAAAAGAGTAAAAACATTACTTCTGTGTTGGACACGATACAAGGTATTGCCGAGCAAACCAATATGCTGGCTTTAAATGCAGCCATCGAAGCCGCTCGAGCCGGTGAACATGGACGTGGATTTGCCGTTGTTGCCGATGAAGTTCGTACCTTGGCGCAGCGTACTCAAGAATCAACGATAACTATTAGGGACACTATAGAGGAGTTTCAGACAGGAACATCAGAAGTTGTAACGAAGGTCACTCAGGCGAATCTTCGCGCAGAATCGGGAATCGAGCTCGTTTCAGAATCCGCCATGATACTCGGAAATATCAGCGAACTGATGCTCCGTGTTAACGACATGAACACACAAATAGCCGCAGCGGCCGAGGAGCAAAGTCACGCTTCCGAAGAAATCAACCGCAATGTAACTAAAGTTAACGACATTTCCTATTCATTGGTTGAACAGAGTCAGCTGACATCAAAATCCAGCGACGAACTGTTGAACTTAGGGAGAAATTTGAACAAAATAATTAGCGAATTTCAATACTAGCTTCCATTTATTTAGTATTTATAGGTACTATTTATGTAGGTACTATTTATGTAGGTACTATTTTTACATGCGCTAGCTCAGACTTGGTGCGCTATCTTTCCGATTTTTTGAGACCCTGCTCAATAACCTCGATCCAATGCAAGACGGGTATTTTAGACTGCGAAGAAAGGTGCAATTGACAACCGACATTCGCGGTCACTATTCTTTCCGGCTGATTAACATTCAGTGCTTCCAATTTTTTATCTAACAATCTTTTGCTCATTTCTGGCTGAAGAATTGAATAGGTGCCTGCCGAGCCGCAGCATAAGTGTTTGTCGCGCGCTGCAGCCAATGAGACCCCGGCTCTTTCCAACAACTGATCCACTTTATCAGGATTTTTCAAGCCGTGTTGCAGGGAACAGGGACAATGTACAACCGTCTTTACATTGTCTATGTCTAAGTTTAGCTGTTCAATATCGCTCAGCGATAGGATTTCGCTTAGCTCCTTTGCAAGTTCGCTGACTCTCTTTGCTTTTTCTGCATAGACCGGATCAAGTTTTAGCTGCTCCCCATAATCCTTTACCATCGGCGCGCATCCTGATGCGGTGACAACAATGGCTTCTACTCCTGCTTCAATAGCCGGCCACCATGCATCAATATTTTTGCGCATAAACTCCATTGCTTCGAGTGGTTCTGATAAATGGTAACTCACAGCCCCACAACAACCGGCACTAGAAATGTCGACCAACTGAATGCCCAGTTGGTTTAGAACTCGTGCTGCGGCAGAATTGGTATTGGGCGTCGCTCCGGGTTGTGCACAGCCTCCCAATACCAACATCCGCCGTTCATGACTTTGAGTTGGCCAGCTTAGACGCGGCGTTTTTATCGGGACCTTTATTTTTAACGATGTTGGCAATATGGGCCTCACCAACTGACCGAGCCGCAGCAAAAAAGTAAATCTCTTTCGAAAAGGCAGAACTTGTCGAATACCCCAGCGCGTTACACGTTCAGGAAATACTCGAGCCTGTTGCTCCTCCGCAATTTCTTTGCCTAAATCTACCAATCGTCCATATTCGACGCCAGAGGGACAAGTCGTTTCGCAACTCCGGCAATTTAAACAGCGATCTAAATGATTACGAGTATTTTCCGTCGCATGACCTTCCTCGAGCATTTGTTTGATCAAATATATCCTGCCCCGCGGACCATCTCGCTCATCTCCCAATTCTTGATAAGTGGGGCATGTCGCGTTACAGAATCCACAGTGAACGCAACTGCGTATGATAGATTCAGCTTCTATTCCTTTCGATGTTTCTTCAAAACGTTTGTGTAACTTTGTATACATTGCTAATTTTTCCTGTCTCGAGGACAACTACAACCAGCTATAAAGCCGACCAGGATTGAAGACTCCAGCGGGATCCATCGAGTATTTTAACCGTTGATGCAGTGTTTTAAGACCCTTACTTTGAGAGTGAAATACTTCAGAGCTGCGATCACCACCCCGGTATAAACTAACTTGGCCTCTAGACTTCGCCGCTTGCCGTTCGAATGTGGCCTTTTCGAAATCTCCACGTAACCATCGCTGCGCGCCTCCCCAATCGAGTAACCATTTTCCTTCCGGGCAAAAATGACGGGCATTCGACTTGATAGAAAACCTCCATAGGGGTGAGTCTCCAGAGAAGAAATCGAGCTGTTGCTCCCGGAGGTCGGCCCAAAAAGTACTGGAGTCTTCGAGAATTTTACCGGGAATCGAATCTTGCGCGCCCTCGACCGCTCGTTTCGTCCCCGACAGTCGAAGATACAATCTGTTATCCAGCCAGCACGCTCCCATCAACGGGACTGGCGTCCCTGACAATTGATTCATGGTTTCAATCGCTTCCTGGGCATCCATTTCCTTAACGAGAGTTATCGATGTATCGAGACGAGGCATAACCTTGAAGCTAATTTCTGTGATGATACCCAACGTTCCCATTGCTCCAGCCTGCAATCTCGAAACATCATAACCGGCGACATTTTTCATCACCTGCCCGCCGAAATTCAGATGTTCACCTTTGCCGTTTATTAACTTTAGCCCCAGCACCATATCTCTGATAGAGCCACTCCACGGTCTTGCCGGTCCAGACAAGTTACAAGCTAAGGTGCCACCGATACTCGCCTGACCTCCGAAATCTGGAGGTTCAAAAGACATCATCTGCCCGTTTTCCTGCAGCGTTTCTTCTATTTCAATTAAGGCGGTCCCCGCTCGAACAGTCATCACTAACTCGACCGGCTGGTAACTAACAATACCCGAATGTTTAGCCAGTGAAATTTTATCTCCCTTCGGTTCACGTCCCATTGAGGTTTTGCTTGCTCGTCCAACAATATCTAACGTCTTTCCGTTTCCACGCGCGTCCACAACTTGGTCTATTAACTGCTGGCTATCATCGTTCATTGCTTAATCTCATGTTGCGTCTCAGGATCTTGAGGTACTGGCAAACCTTCCGGTTGCAAGGTGCGGTACTCCTGACAACGCTTTAACAAGGGTATTCCCTTGCCCGGATTAAGTGTTCCATCAGGATCAAAAGCCGCTTTTATCCCATGAAATTGCTGAATCTCTTCATCGTTAAACTGGATCGCCATTTGTCGAATTTTTTCGACACCGACACCGTGCTCACCGGTAATACAACCACCCACTTCGACGCAGAGCTGCAATATCCTCGCGCCAAACTCTTCTGCTTTTTCAAACTCCCCTGGGATGCTGGTATCAAATAGGATTAACGGGTGTAGATTGCCGTCTCCGGCATGGAAAACGTTGGCAACCCTCAAGCTATAATGCTGGGACATTCGTTCCATTTCTTCTAACACATAGGCAATTTTCCTTCTGGGAATTGTCCCATCCATACAATAATAATCAGGAGAAATTCGACCAACGGCAGGAAATGCAGACTTTCTACCTTTCCAAAGTAATGCCCGCTCGGCTTCATCACGAGAGATTCTGGTCGATGTTGCACCCATCTCCTTAAAGATGAAATCGACTTTTTCGATATGCTCCTGAACTTCTGCAAGCGTACCGTCGACCTCACACAATAATAGAGCCTTTGCTTGAGTCGGATAACCGGCATGGGCAAAATCCTCCGCAGCCTTTATTGCATGACTGTCCATCATTTCCAAACCTGCGGGGATTATTCCTCTAGATATCACCGCCGCCACCGCGTCGCCCGCCTGCTGCACCGTCTCGAATGCTGCCATGATCACTTGTGCTTTATCCGGGGTCGGAAGTAATTTCACAATCACCTCGGTAATGACACCCAGTAGACCTTCAGAACCTGTTATTAGAGCCAATAAATCGTATCCCGACGCGTCGAGCCCCTCGTTACCGATTTGGATTAATTCACCCTCTACAGTTACCATTTCAACCTGCAGAACATTGTGAACGGTTAAACCGTATTTCAGACAGTGAACACCACCGGAGTTTTCCGCTATGTTACCGCCAATTGTACAAGCGATTTGTGAGGAAGGATCCGGCGCGTAGTACAGTCCGTAGGGAGCTGCCGCCTCGCTAATCGCCAGGTTACGCACGCCAGGCTGCAACCGAGCTGTTCGCGCCACAGGGTCAATCTCCAGAATTTTTGTGAACTTGGCTAACGACAATAGAATTCCATCAGCCTTTGGCAGCGCACCGGCACTCAACCCAGTTCCTGCGCCCCGAGCGACTACCGGAATTTGATATTCATGGCATATCAGCATGATTTTTTGAATTTGCTCGACGGACTCAGGTAACACGACCAATAAAGGCATTTCGCAATACATCGGTAAACCGTCGCACTCATAAACCCGTTGTGTTTCCAAGTCTTCAATCACGTATTTCGGATCTACAAATTCGGCGAATAAAGAGGCCAATTGTTGCCGACCGGGCTTTGTACTTTCTTTCATTCGAATACTCATCTGAAGGCTTAAAACTGAACCATCGTCAGCTGGATGTGGATAAATTTATAAAGATGCGAGGCCTCCAATCAACAGCCACCTCATTACACCCCATTTCCTGGTAATCATAACACTATCATTTCTCCTCAGATTGCCTCAATTCATAGAAAGCCAAACCGCAAGCCACTATCGTCGGACACCAACTAGCAGTATTCAGGGGATTTTCCATGCAAGCATAGTGACTTCGTCCAAATTTTTGCAAACTCACGTAAAATCCTGGCAAGAATAAAGGCCTTAGACATAGATCTTCCGACGCCCTGGATTTGCGGGCGTCCTAATTATTCACGCGCACCCTTAATCGCGCAACCTCGATACAGGAGAGGACAAGAGCGGGCCTCGATAACCCAATAGGTATAGATCCCTATTTTTTCGCATAAGTCTTTGCTATACAATTCAGCGACAAATAAAATATAGACGAAGCAAATAGTATCAGAACAATACTTTGTAAAGCAGGAAAACCTATCGGAATTTGGCTGTTCGCTTTTTGTCAACTAATTGTAGAATTTGCAAGGTAGTATTTGGCTAAAAGGTAATTCCGTCGACATCATGCAACTGCAGAATAGGCGAAATAGCGCCCGGTAGAGAACCGACGGACAATAAAAAGATGGGAGGACCGCATAATCCTACTTAACATTCACGACAAATGGCCGATAGTACACTGTGTAGATAGGAATCAAGCCTAGCATTGCGACAACGACGCCACCACTGTACATCCAAATCACGCGTGACGAGAGAGAATAAACCCATATACAGGAAACGTTAATTTAGTGCTATAGTAGACAGAGCGCTCGACAAAGCTGGCGATAATTCAACTTCAAATGAAGCTCGTCTTATTCCAAACGGTAGATGAATACAGGCCAGTTAAATAATACAGCTGTTTTTCATCTTCGGAAAACAAGCCAGAAACAATAACCTCTAATAATTAGGTAAAATGTATGGACAGTAAAGGTTTATCCCTTAAGTGGAAAATATTACTTGGAATAACACTAACTAGTGTATTTGCAGTTATTGCCTCGAATGTTATTTCCGTTTCGATGGAGATTTCGCGCTTTAATGAAACTATCGAAAAAGACTCCATCACCTTGGCACAAATCGTTGCTGGCAGCACGACTGGAGCCATGGAATTTGGGGATAAAACATCTGGGCGGGCGACCATCAATACACTGTCTAATAGCAAACGCATTGTCAGTGCCGTCATTTTTACGGAAAATGATAAACCTTTCGTTTGGTACAAGCAGGGGGTACAAGACAATACGACAGATCTTCCCTCTGATCTTCCTAAAGTAGCAAAATCCAGAAGCGTAGAATCTGATGATGATGCTATCGAGATCTTTGAGCCCATTTTATCTGGAGGCAGTAAGGTTGCTTCTATTTACATGAAAGTGAGCCTTGAAGAGCTGCAAGACGCAATTAGTAGTGCGATTTGGAGCTCTGTTGTGACGGTCCTACTGATCAGCCTATTAGCGGCAGTCATTTCATTCATAATTCAAGCGGGGATTGTCAGACCGATTAACGCGGTTGTCGAAGCACTTCGAGATATCGCAGAGGGTGAAGGAGATCTCACGCAGCGGTTACCGGTCAATACCGGCGATGAGGTAGGACAACTTGCGCTGTGGTTTAACACTTTTATGGAAAAAATACATAAAGTTATTGAAGAGTTTTCAGTAACGGCGACTGAGTTACATAGCAATACTGAACAGTTGTCACAAACCTCCAAAGAGACGGAACAAGGTGCAGTAAGCCAGCAATCAGACATCCAAAAAATGGTGTCAGCAGTTAGAGAGATGGCAGCCGTGGTCGATGATGTTGCACAGAACGTGTCCCAAACCGCTGACAATGCCGAGCAAGCGGACAAAGAAGCAACAAGCGGACACAACATAGTAACGATGACTATGTCGCAAATTGAAAATCTGTCAGTAGACATCAATGCAGCAGCCGAAGTAATCAATAAACTACGACAAGAAACGGATGACATAGGCTCTGTTCTAGACGTAATTAGAGGCATTGCCGAACAAACTAACTTATTGGCACTGAACGCCGCGATTGAAGCAGCACGAGCCGGTGAGCAAGGACGTGGATTCGCCGTTGTTGCAGATGAAGTACGGACTTTGGCGTCGCGCACTCAGTCTTCAACACAAGAGATCCAGGAAATGATCGAAAAGTTGCAGACCGGTGCGCGTGAAGCGGTAAATGTTATGGAGAAAGGCACACTCCAGGCTGAAGAATCTGTTAAGCAGGCAGCAGAAGCCAGCCGTTCGTTAGAGGCAATTACCGAAGGCGTTAGTACTATCAAAGATAAGACAAACCAAATCGCCAGCGCCTCGGAAGAACAAAGCTCAGCAACACGAGAAATGGAGCGCAATATTGACAACATATCTGAAGTTGCGCAACTGACCGCCAATGGAGCTGTGGAAATTGCCACAAATACTGCCGAAGTTGCAAAAATGGCTTCATCAATGGAAGCGATAGTAAGACAGTTTAAATTGTAAGACTGTGTTTTTACATTAGAACGGAAATTGCGGCCTTTGGCTTTTAACGCCTGAAGGTCGCAATGCAATTCTCTCCAAGTTGTCCTGTGACTTACTTCTAAGTAATCCCGCCCAACTTACCATTATTCTAAATCAGTAGCGTCGCTTTCTGTTTACAGCAATCTAATGACGCCCCAAAACAAAGCCCGGCACTACTGCTGTTCTTTCGATCCCTTGATTTACTTTAACCAGCTGTTCTTTCGAAAATTTATTCTGTCCAGCGATAGTATGGTCTTTCGAAGACTTGCGGACCGGTAACAGAATTGATATTTCCTCGACGAAAGAAGATACTATACCAACGATGAAGTTGTTGATTTAAACAAATTTAGTACACAAGAAATTGAGCTACTGAAGAGCCTCTTGATGGAGCTGAACAGCATTATTGCTCCCTCTATTAAGAAACTATCTTTTGAAAAGCTTTGTATTAGAAATACAGCACAGCATCAATAATTTACCAACGACCTAAATGACACACTTTGCAATGAGTATTCTAAATCACCTCAAACAAATGCTGCCTTCACTCAGTAAAGCTGAGTCGAGAATTGCCAATATTATTCTGCTCGATCCCGAAGCGATCGTTAATGCGACAACGGCCGAACTCGCGCGGCTTGCCGAGGTCAGTGACCCGATGATATCGAGGTTTTGCCGAACATTGGGGTGTAATAGCTTTCCAGACTTTAAAGTTCAATTGGCTAAAAGCCTCGCCAGTAACGCGACATTCATTAGCGAATCCGTAGCGCCGGGAGATGATGCTCGTAGTTACATAGAAAAACGCATTAATGCGAATCAGGCGGCTCTCGAGTATATTCGAGCCAAATTACAACCGGACACTATCGAAAAAGCCGTACAAATTTTAAAAAATTCTCAACGAATCGACATCTTCGGCATGGGTGGAGCTGCGGCTATTGCTAAAGACGCCCAACACAAACTATTTCGCTTAGGCATCCCCACGGTTGCGTATGAAGATCACCTGATGCAAAGAATGGCTGCTGCCACTGCGAACGAAGGTACAGCGATTTTATTGTTTTCCTTCACCGGGCGCACTCAGGCATTGGTCGATATTGCCAAAATAGCCAAAGACAGTAAGGCGACGCTAATTGCGATTACCAGCCCTGGATCTCCTCTCTCCGAGGTCGCCGATATCACAATAACTTCAGGCGATGAGCTGGAAGACACGACTATTTATGTGCCGATGACAATTCGAATAATCATTCTGACAATAATTGATATCCTCGCCACCGGACTAGCTCTTGCTTTAGGGCCAGAAATGGAAGAACAATTGAAAAAGATCAAACACAGCCTGGAAGACACAAAAGTCAAATAGCTAAACCAGCTGGCTCTCGACAACGCTTAATAACTGCCAATGACGATCAAAGACTAGGCCAACGCGGCGGCAACTCGCGACTTGGTCTCTATTGCGAGCCAATCTTTTCTCGCAATATCAGCCTTATCCAACATCCAGGACCCACCGACACAGTATACATTCTCAAGTGCTAAAAATTCTGTTGCAGTCGCAGCGTTGATACCGCCAGTTGGACAAAACTTAATCTGCGGCAGTGGGCCGTTGATAGATTTTAACATCGGTATTCCCCCCGCTGCCTGCGCAGGAAAAAATTTCATATGAGATATACCTCTGGATAAGAGGTTCATCGCTTCACTAGGCGTTGCGACGCCAGGCAAAAGAGGAATATTCTGCAACAAAGCCGCATCGATCAATGCCGGTGTACTGCCAGGACTGACCAAAAACTCAGAACCCGCGGCAACCGCGTCAGCCAGATCTTGTGCGCTAATCACTGTTCCAGCACCAACTATTGCTTCTGGGACAGCTTCCTTAATCGCGTGTATTGCCTGTAAGCCGCAATCTGTTCGCAATGTGACTTCTAGTACCGATAGACCACCTTTCACCAAAGCTCTTGCCATTGGGACCGCGTCGGCAAGATCTTCAATCACTATTACAGGAATGACAGGGCTAAGGTTCATTATTTTTTCAATACTAAGCATAGTTATTCTCCACCGACAACGGCCAATTTTTTAGAAAGTTCGCGGGTTTACTCTCGCTAATTTAGTCGCAGAAAATTCCTGCATTGTATAAATGAAGATCCAGTCCTACCGGCTAAACCACCCTCCTCCTTATCTTTTGCTGTGCCAGGTAATGCCTGTTGTTGTGTTGCC
>ENA-OSET01000037-OSET01000037.1-sediment-metagenome-genome-assembly--contig:-NODE-37-length-153232-cov-6.898515_pt1 | contig 153232 bp, 155 predicted proteins | sample MGYA00237882_ERZ534229 | MGnify/ENA primary metagenome ERZ534229 (study PRJEB26408, sample SAMN06266212) | sediment metagenome | isolation source: Hudson Canyon methane seep mesocosm | place... | reverse complement strand
ATTTGCGTCGCGATCTATGAGTAGCTTTACCGTGGCGGTTTGGCCATTGTTGGCTGCCCATTGCAGGGCATAATCATTATCTGCATGGATGTTTGCATCGCAATCAAGTAGTAGCTTCACCGTGGCGGTGTGGCCCTCTTCCGCTGCCCAATGCAGGGCAAGATCATTATCTGAATGAATGTTTGCGCCGCGATCTAGGAGTAGCTTTGCCGTGGCAGTATGGCCTTTTCCCGCTGCCAATTGCAGGGCACGATCATTATCTGCATGAATGTCTGCACCACGATCAAGCAATAATGCTACCTCAGCAGTGTCTCCACGTTTAGCAGCAGCAATAAGATTGTTATCTAATATAGTCATAATAGTTAAGCGCTACCCAGTAAACTGTGATGAAGGATCTGTGATCGTTGAAAGCAACTGCTTATCATTATCTAGCATTACGCCAGGGCTGATAACCTCTCGGCCAAACACCTTTGTTAATACTTCGTAACTTACCGAAATAGTAGCGATATTGTTTAAGACATACTCAATGACGGTCGCATCATCGATAAGGGCTTTGTTAGTTACGCTATTACTCGCGTTTAGTGCGTAATGAGTAAGTAGCACGCCAACCGTTTCCACATGGTTATGTTTCGCTGCCCATCGCAGGGCAAAATCATTATCTGAATGAATGTCTGCGCCGCGGTCTAGGAGTAGCTTCACCGTGGCGGTTTGGCCATTTTCCGCTGCCTCTCGCAGGGCACGATCATTAAGCGCATGGATGTTAGCACCGAGATCAAGTAGCAGCTTCACCGTGGCAGTATGGCCATTTTGCGCTGCCAATCGCAAGGCACGATCATCATCCGCATGGATGTTAGCACCGAGATCAAGTAGCAGCTTCACCGTGGCGGTATGGCCCTCTTCCGCTGCCCATCGCAGGGCGCCATCCTCATTCGCATGTATATTTGCGTCGCGATCTATGAGTAGCTTTACCGTGGCGGTTTGGCCATTGTTGGCTGCCCATTGCAGGGCATAATCATCATTTGCATGAATGTCTGCACCGCGATCCAGTAATAGCTCTACCGTGGCGGTGTGGCCATTTCTCGCTGCCCATCGCAGGGCAAGATCATTATCCGCATGGATGTCTCCACCGCGATCGAGTAGTAATACTACCTCAGCAGTGTCTCCACGTTTAGCAGCAGCAATAAGATCGTCGTTTAATGGAATCATAATGGCAATGGCTTTTTAAAATAGTGTTTAAGACATTATTATAGCGACTCTCAAGCGTGTTTTTGTGTAGCAGTCAACTCATTTTAGACTTTTATAACTGATAAATAACTTAACCGGTTCACGGCAGGTACAAAAACAAAAAGATTCCCGATATTTGCAAAAATCGGGAACTTTTTTGTTTTTTCAACCGTTCGAAATGGCCTCTTTTTTCAGTTTTGCTGCACTATATTCAGGGATCTTGACCACTGAAAAGGAACGTGTTCTATGAAAGCTAATGGCGCCATTTTTTATAATAGCTGCCGTTAGATAAACGTCGCTATTCACTACATTATCATTGTAGGCTTGAGCTAGGTATGCCCCCGTGTCGATATAACACGTATTGCCTAATATGCCTTCTTTGCAAACAATTGAATGACCAACAACCACAAAGTCAATATCCTCTACAATACTCTCACGCTTATTATTAAAACGCGTACGCGACCACATCACATTCTCTTGAAGTATGGCTTTGCGTCGCGCTTGTTCGGTGTTTTGCGATTGCGTGGTTAAAGTGGTTTTTAATGATTGCCAACTCATCCCTTCCGGCACTTCAGCATGCACAACCCCTACCCGCAATTTCCCACTGTTAAATTCAAGGGCGTAAGGTAACGCATCTAATCGCTTTGCGTAGGTGAGTAATTGCGCCTGACTGAGATCGCATGCCCACGCGCCGCCTTGTTCAAACCAGTGCTGACGACTAGCTTCAAAATCCACTGCGTCGATCAGCATTTGCTCGTGGTTTCCTTTTACAGCAAAAAACCATGGCTCATCAAGTAACGCAATTGCCTGCTCATTTTGGGCGCCGCGATCAATAAGATCGCCAACACTAATTACCCTGTCGCGCCGGGGATCAAATCCCACTTGCGCCAGCAGCGTATTCAATACGTTGACCATGCCGTGTAGATCGCCGATCACAATATCTCGGCCGTCTTTATTGCTCTCTAATGTTATTACCGGTACTGCCATCTCATCAACCACCGAATTACGGTTACAAGTAAGCGTGTATTATACGCCCGATACACACTTGATTGTGTGGCTAAAAGCGCACTTTTCATCTCCCTTATCGTTTAACCGATGTTTGCTGCACCTGTTTATGTACCTTTGACACCCAATGCCACTTATAGGTCCAATTTCCCCATAGTACTTTTGCCCAAATAATAAGTGAATAACTTAACCATAAAGACCAAAGCAACATGCCTAGCTTATGCAGCCATAGCGGCACACTGTATATCGTGATGGGCATGACAGGGTGACCTTTAAAAATACCATCTTGGTACCAATTCATAGTAAGCGCACTTGACCCATTGCCCTTGATTTGCATCTCAGGTTGACTCATTAACGCACCGGCAATAACGGCAGTAATAGTGCCCAATGCAACAACAAATAGCACAGCTAAAGCAACCTGAAGCACGTTATGCCGCCACCGATGAGTCATTAACTCAGCCGCATGATGCTGCCTGTATCGAAACGCAATAAAGGTGCCTGCAAGAACAAACAAGGAAACAAAGTGTAACTGAAGAAAACCAATACTTAATAAAGCCCACTGCCACGTGGCCAAATGAGCATAACGCTTACGCCCTAATGCAAAAGAAATAAGCAGTAAAACCACAAGCTCTCCCCAAAATAAAACAGCTGGACCAACAGCGTCACTGCTTAAGGCTAAAAACCAGCGTTTGTCGGACTGGTTTCGTGTTTTTAACCGGGTCGAATAATTTGTTACAGGCATGCCAAAGTCAACATTAGGCAGTGTATAGGCACTACTGATCCCTTCGTCTATAATGCCCTTAAGTTCAAAGTGATGCTGCCCGGCAGGAAGATCTAAATTAACCAACCGTCCTTTACTAGTAATAGGTGGAAGTTGTAAACCGTCACGCTGTACGCTTTTTAGATTTGCTCCTTGTGGCAGTGTCAAGGTAACCGGGTTATTAAACGCCGCGTTTGTCGTCATCGATAAACTAAAATTAACTTTCTCATCTGCTAAGGCAACTGTCCAAACCGCCCTTTCTACTCTAGAAGCCACCAGCCCTACATCGCGAGCGCCTTCTAACGCATAGGCATGGATCTGCAATTTACTCATCGGTTTTGGCGACCAAGAAAGCGACTGCATTCCCTGTCTATTAAAGCTGCCTAAATTTTGGATCCCTAAGGTATCAATATGCCACAGTGGACTCGTATTTAACGCCCACTTTTCTATATAAGGTGCATCAAAACTGCCAGAGTGCAATGTCAGTTTTGAGATAGGATCAAGGCGCGATGAAAACTGAAGGTAGCGTTGATCTTGATTGAAGTTCAATCGAACTTCATTGCCCATATTTAAGATCTGACGGGGATCACTCTCAATTAAGCGCTCTGCCTCTATCAAAGGGATCTCAATACTTATTGCACTGCGGTCACTACTTGTTCTGCGGATCTGCGTGTTGACACGCCATTCCTCCCCTAACGTTAACGTTCGTTTGACTTCAAAAAAACTATCAATATGGGTGCGTGGCAATGGTGCAAGCCCACCCTGTGGCGCTTGCGTGTCCGTGTCATGTCTTTTATTAATAAAACTCACGCCATGACGCGTTACTTTATGATTGTAGACACCAGCCATATCCCATGAAGGGTGAGGTTGTACGACGATCTTATTTGGTTTATCAGGTAGAAGAAGATCAAACGAGGCTGCAACAGGCAGTGAGCCTGTCAATAAAACGCGATGCCGTCCTTTCGGTAAGTACGATGTTAAAACACCTTGGCTTACTCGTGCTAATTGCCCTCCACCCATAAACTGACCCTGGCTATTAACAACTAACGGTGTACCCTCTTCTAGCGTGACCGACTCCGGCCGCCAATCCCCGCCACCAGGCAAAATAACAAGCCCCGCCGCCTCCATGTGATAGTCCGCTATTAAATGAAGCGCTGCATCATCCATCTTCACCGACAGAGCATTAAAAAAATCACAGCTTGGATGACATTCATTGGGCTTTAATAATTGCACCCTTAACTCATCAAGGAGTTCAGCCGAAGGATAATTATCTGCCAAGGCTGACTGAGGGTAAGCGCCCAACATCACTGTTCCAGCAGTAAGGCTTATGAAAAGTAAACCACTTACCGTATTAAAAGTACTCAGTCCGCCGGTGCTTTTTTTATTTTGGAGCGGCGCTATGAGTAAGTGTAAAGGCTTGTTGAAAAACGCTATCACAAGCATTATAAGTAACAACGCGGCCTGGGCAAACTGAAAGAGCATATTGCCCGTTTTGTGTAACGCTACCAACATAATCGCCTCATCGTGTTGTGTATCAAATTTCAAAGAGACGGTTTTCCATGACCAGCTCGGAATACCAATACCACTTTGTGCTTTAAAATTTGGGTTAAAAATATCTTCATCTCCCCACGCTTGAGTCGCTTTATTTAATCGGGGTGCATTGTCTGTTTCGGTAAATAACCCTCGCGCCATAGCTTCCTCCATATCCTCGTCAGACTCCAAAGCAAAGTCTCTATAAGAATCCAAGATCTCTTCCTTAAGAAGGTGGGATTGATCTTTTGCAAGTTCGCTGGAACTTGTTTCGGTTACTTGCCCATGCTGACTCAAATCACCATGCAGTAATTGAGGGTGTAATCCTGTTCTGACTTGGTTAATTGCAAATGGGACTATCAATAAGAGTGCAACCATGAGTACGCCTAAGCGCATTTTGTTAATATTTTTAACTAAACTACCTGATGGTGCAGCCTTGCTTAGGCCTGCCAAAAGGATAATAGCCAGCCAAATTAACTGAGGTGCGCCCGGCTCATGTACGGTTAAGATCATCCCAGCTAAGGCAGTTAAACCACCATATAAACCAAATAACTTAAAGAATGCGATTGAAACAATGATCACTAAGAAAAAATCTAAAAGTTGCCATTGTTCAATCCAGCTTCCTGAGCTGCTTGTCGCGCCTGTGACATGAAAGATCCTCGTGCCAGGTGGTACATTAATATCAATGGCGACCGAGTCCATTGGCGCATCCCATGCCTGCTTACTCAGCGCGCCATTTTCTATGCGCCCTTGCGCAACCAATGAAACGTCCGTTCCTCGCAATTCAACGCCTTTCATTTTAGTGTCTGGATCGAGTGTGATTACTTGGTCTTCACTATAATTAAATGTCGCATGAAGCAGGTTATGATTATTTACACTATTAATGCGCTTTAGTTCACCACGGCGGCCTGTGACCGTGTCTCGATAAAAATACCCGCTACCCTTAAAATCCATCCAGTACGCTCGCCGACTAGAAAGGGCGCTTTGTTCTTTTTGGTTTTCAATCTCAGCAACCGCTTCTAAGCGTAGCGGTTGAGATCGCGCCATTAAAAACGTGGGCGCTGATAACCAAGGGTTCGGATAATTATTCAAGCGACTTGCATCGTAGATTTCCGGACCGTCCACTTTAAGCGGGGTTAAATTAACATCACGTTCAAATGACCATATTTCATTTCCTGGCAGTAAGGCATTTTCTGGTAACGCGTATTGGTTGCTTTCCCCTTTTCGCTGGGTGTTAATTGAAATTTGACTGTGTCCCGGATCAACCTGAACCAACAGCTCACCTGACGAGGACAAACTCACCGGCAGTCCACTTGAATTGTTGATCCCAAGGATCTGCATCTCTGTCGGGAGAACCTTACCTAAATCAAGGTTTCTGGCTTTACCGGTAACGGTTAGATCGATGACCGTTGTCATCTGTATTGGGATCGCTTGAGAAATTTGACGCCACACCTGCACGTCGACGCTTTCTTTTTCTTGTGGGATCTTCGTTTCATTATTCGTATGTTCTATTGTTTGCAATGACAACTCACCGTGAAAAACTGCCGGTTGAATAACCTGTTGCCCGTTTATTTCCAGACGCACAATGCCCGTCTTTTCACCTAGTGCAACGCTTTGCATCTGTGCGGGCAACACGAGTACACCTTCAACCTCATAGTCACCGACGTTCACTGCAATACTGGGTCTGTCGAGATCATCTGATGACAATATCGCGCTGGCCTCATTGAGTGATACTGACTCCAAGTACGCGCCATTTTCATAAGGTAGAGACAGTTGACCCGGCCCAAATGCTGTCCATTTCTGATGAAAGTGTAGCCGTCTATCGTCTAGTGATAAGTCTAGCTCGCCAGACCAAATGCATTGCCTGACATTATTAGCATCTCGTGGACAATTATGGTTAAGATCATCTTTTAAAACCCATGCCGCCCACTGTTTAAGATCTGATGGGATCACGTTATTTGCATAGGCGGCGTTATTTCCAAATCCAAAGCCGATACCCGTCAGTAAAAGCACGCACATGGAAAAGAGGCCAAGCCGATTTCTTAACACTGTCATAAATTACCCTTTATCTTATCTTGGACAGGCGACGCACGTTATGCGGTTTGCCAGATCGTTTTTCTCTCGTCGTTATACCGTTATTGCAGCACCGGTGTAGCCTCAAATACATCTGAAATACTCACCTTGGCGCCTAAGCGTTTGAATACTTTTGCAAAGCTGCTGCCGTGAACGCTGTAGTTAACTATGTTGTCGGTATCAAACTTTAATTTTGCAAGGTTTGCGCTACTTATTAAACCGTCCACAAGACCCAGCTCAAGCGCCTGCTCTCCTGCCCAAAAGCGACCTGAAAACAAATGCGGATCGTCCACTAATTTCTCGCCGCGACCTTGTTTAACCACGGCAATAAATTGCTCATGGATCACCTCAAGCATCGCTTTTGTGTGCGCGACATCGTCTTGCTTAAGCGGTGAGAACGGATCAAGCATGCCTTTGCTGTCACCCGCGGTCAGCATACGTCGCTCGATACCTAGCTTTTCCATAACGCCGGTAAAACCAAATCCATTCATAACAACGCCAATAGAGCCTACAATCGATCCCTTATTAGCATAAATTTCGTTAGCCGCGCTCGCCATGTAATAACACCCCGAAGCGCACATGTCGGTTATAACAAAGTAAATTGGTTTATCCGGATATTGGCCTCGCAAACGCGTGATCTCATCATTTACATACGCCGATTGCACGGGACTGCCTCCTGGCGAGTTGGCGCGCACAATCACCCCTTTTACCAACGCTTCTTTCATCGCCCGACCAAGGCCTGCCATTAACTTATCTGCAGAGGCTTTACCTGTGGCGTCAATCGTGCCTGATAATTCAATTAAGGCGACATGTGGCACGTCCGATTGTGCCATATCATTATGCTGAAAGAGACCGATAACGATAAAGGTAACTGTGATGACATACAGGATAATAGCAAGGCGAAACAATGCTCCCCACATCGAGGTACGCTCTTTATCTTTTGAGATCATCCTTAAGATCTCTGACATTAATCGATATTCAGGTGTCGTCTTGCTTAGATCTTCTTCAGGTATGTATTTTTTATGTTTGTTTTTATTGAACATGCCTTCCCCTGCGTGAAATGAACCCTTAACCGTCTTTTGCGATGAAGGTTCGTAGTGTAGGCATAATACACTTTAATTGTGAGGTAAAGCAAGATACTGATTAGTTTAAATGCCCTACTCGCGTTATTAAATCGCCTCCTGCTCAGCGTCAATTACTTTGTTTAATAAGCGATTAACGATAAGCTCGGCCCCTTGTGTTAGCGGCGATTGGTCTTTAATGGAAGTAGAAATTTCCGTAATAATGCCGCCATCTTGTGTCTTTGTGCCATCTAAGATGTCATTTTTTAAAAGCGATACAAACATAGACTGACTCATCTCGTCTAATTTTAAATCTTCAACTACCGAGGAATCCTCGGCTTTATCAACATGGTAACCCGTTAAATTAAAAATATCCGTCTTGTAACTTAAACGATGACGCGTCAAACCCGCACTAGGCCGCCACGAATAGACGGCCGGCACATGATCTTTATCAGTGACAGTTCGTCTGATAATATTGCCCGGATTAAACCATTTTGTTTTCCCAATAGTGTGCTCGGGTTGCAGCATGTGCATATGGCCATTAACGACTAACTCTACGTCACGTATTTCTTTAAAATCTATCGCATTCGGATAAGCGCCTGGAAAGGCAAGATCTTCATGGGTGATCCACAAGTTATGATCCGATCCTTCAATACCTTTATCACTTAACGGTAAACTATCAGGGATCTCCATGCCTGACGGCGTGCCGCCAAGTGTAACTGTTTTACCATCCATCATAAATCGTGCAAAAATGCCAACGCTGGACACGACATTTAATAAGCCCGACTTTTCCACCACCGACAAGGTGACTTTTTCCGTTAATTTCGTTTCCACCAAATCATGATTTCCCGCCAAGCAATAAGCGGGCTTATCTAATGCTGCTAAAAACTCAAACAAATCAGATAACATGCGATTATCAAGCTCTTGCGCTTTATCAAAAAGATCGCCCAATATCACAACGGACAAGAAATTCTTGTTTGCAATATCCGCAATTTGCATTAACTTATCTTTCAAGGTGTCTTGAAAGCACTCATCAAGACGTCTTGCAGGTGTGCGCGCTGTTAAATGGGGATCTCCTACAAATAACACGCCGTTGGCATACACTGTTTCCAGTCGATTAAGTCTATCTAACTTTTTAACCATGGGTGTGTTCCCTATTCCATTGTTGTTCACACAGCGGGCAACTGCCTCCATTGGCCTCAATCAAGCTATCTTGCTCTTGCTCAATCTTTGCCAGCATCTCTTCGTCTGCTTTAATCTCACGTGTTAACACCTTTTTCTCGTGTGCTAACCGCGTGAGCGCTTCGCCCATTTCCTGTAACTGCTTAGTGTCCAAAATCTCTGGCTCTTGTGGACGTGCCAGTGATTGCGATAACGCAAGGCACGCATTTAACGTGCGGCGAATGCCCATCATTTTGCGACCCATGTGTGTAATACCCTGCGTCTCTAATAACTCAGGCTCAACCACCAGATCAGGCACAACAGGCAGTGACCGGTTGGCGATCGCAATCTTTTCAATCAATACTAAAAGTGTTTTTGTGTCTTCGCTTTCTACCGTATTAGGAAGCGTTACGCGAGACAGTTCTGCAAAATCCGTTAGGTCATACTTTGTAATCAATGAAGAAAGTGTTTTTGTGTCTTCACACTCTAGTGAAACAGGGACCTTTACTTGGGAAAGCGCTTTAAGGTGCACGCCGTGCGTGGTCCAATGAATATACTTTGGCAATAATGCCAGATCTTCAAGCTCAGGCGCGGCCATCACGTTAACGGCAGGGAGTATGGCAAGATCGTGATAAACCTCAACGCTAATGACCATTTCACGCTGTTTTTCCACCCGTCCACGGTGAGCCATCATGTCTTGATGTGTTGCCAGCAGATCCTCCATCTGATCTTCTGCTAATTCCGTGCGATCACTTAATTTTAGCTTGGGTGACAACTGCTGGATCCGATGCTCACCTTGTTTGATAAGATCCTTATCTTGTTTTACGTCATCTTTATATTGTTTACGCATCGCCGTCATCCAGGATGCTTCTTTACCAACACTCAAAATAGAGGCGCGCTTTGTATCTGGCTCATCCAATAAGAACACAGGACGCTTTTGGTGGCCTATTTGAATATCTAGATCTTCTTCATAGCCAAACCCTAACTCCTTTACCCATTCAGGTACACCCGCTTCAAGGCTTTCATGCTCGGGACTTTCACTGCCTTTAACGGTTAAGGCATAACGTGTTTTCTTTGCCCCTTTACGAAAACGCTCATAACTCAAGTGCCCCTCACGACCTAGATCCAAGGTAACCATCGCACGATCGCTGCCGTGACGGATCAAGCTTTCACTCCCCTCGCCATACAATAACGCCCTAAGCGCTGTAACCACCACCGACTTACCAATATCATTATCACCAATCAATGCCGTCACCCCTTGAGAAAGGGGAATAAAGGTATTTTCATGAGACATGACATTATGCAAATAGATCCCGCGAATACCATTATCATCATCTTGCCATTGTGGCGTCGTATTTGGCTCAGCAACAACTGTGTCGCCCTGCTTTAGTAAGCTCACCATCAACGCATGGGCTTCAAACGCCTTTGGATCGTGATGAGAAATTAATAACGTTTGTACACCTATTTGTTCTGCCAACATATGAATAACACGGCCAACAGCTGGAATACGTGCTGGCGACAACCAGCAATCAGCTTCATCAAGCACCATAAATTGGCGTAATTTGGTTTGGGATAATGAGATAAAACGCAGGCCAATTGACAATACATTGGCGATACTCCCTCCACGGCCATCCATAACATCTTCTTTATCGCCAGTGGTTGTTTCAATTGAAAAATTAATGGCGGTTAAGCCCCGCTTAGTCGTGATCTCAATGACGATCCTATCTTGCTCTTCAGGAAAAACATCTCGCAAAATAGCCGTCAATAATTGCTCATAACGGCCCACTGTTTTTTCATGAAGTTGCTGCTGCACTTTCTCCATAAAGACAGTGACTTCATCTTGATATTCTAAACGGCCTTTTGCTAAGCCAACCTCACTGCTTAAGCGAGCTTTCTCTTCATGTGCAATTGAAATACGACTGCGTACGCGATCAACGCGACGCGTTAATCCAGCTAACACCGGCTCAAAGGTGCCTGCAGGCGCCGATAACGATAACGGTGACAACGACAAAGACGTCATCGCTACGCGCTTTCATCTGCATTGCCTGTTAAGGCATTTTCGAGTGCAGTGACTTTCGTGGTTGCATCCTCAATCTCTTTTTCATAGGTGCTTAAGCGTGTATGGTTTTCTTGCTCTCTTCGAGACAACTCCGTACGCAACTGCTCAGGATCTTTCGTTCCAAATAAGCTAAGCGCCTCTTGCTCTACCGCTGCATGAGATGATTTTCGCTCATCTAACTTAGCATTTGCACGGTTAATGCGCTGCGTGAGCGCCGCGCCTTCTTGTTTAAGGATATTGAATTTTTCAGTGAATGCGTCGCCTGTCAACATTTCCGACATAACATGTACTCCATTTGATTAGTTATGACTGTAAATACTACTGTGTTTTTATATATTTGTCAACTAGGATGTGTATTGTAGACATCTTATTATTTCTTAAAATCGCGCTGCTGAGCTATCTTCATTAAGGTATAGGTTTCTGGGATCTGCCTAATAATGTCGCCTGTTTCCTTGTTGGTGACTGTGATCTCCTGACGGTTCGTCTCAAGATTGTAGGTAAAAGATAGTTGACGGGCAATAAGCTGACTAAACGGCAATACCGGTGTCGGTGTGAGAATAGATTTGCTTACTGGCGCTGTCTCTGTCTCTGTCTCTGTCTCTGTATGAGTGTGAGTATCACTATCCCGCTCTGCCGCTAATAGGAAGGGTGAGCGTGCGAGTGCAACGTCGTGAGACTGCATCCCCACAGACAATGCAATAAGATCGCCCCCTTCCATCGAGACTACATCGCCGCCTGTAAATTATCGATATCAATCATCGTGTCTTTTGACGTGCTATAGGTTGCCCAGCCACCATCTCTAAAATTACGAATGGTCGCTTGAGGCACCCGTGATGTCGCTAACAATAAGACATTTTCTATTTGAGCGGGCGTTAGTGTGTCAGGTGGTGGCACAAAATCTTCTAGATCTGAAATATACACCGTGATATCAAAGTGCTCTTCATCTTTATGTTTGCCTATTTTCATCTTGCCAAAACCACGTGAATTTAAACCGCTGAGCGCTGAGCGTGCTTTTTGCCTATTTTGGCTGCTTATATTCAAGGCGTTAGCAATATCGTCACTTTCATTGCGATTGTGCATCTCAATGAGCCCTCGCGCGATGTCAGTACCACCACGGCCAAAGAAATTGATCCCTTGATCAACAATGCGTTCAAGATCGTCAGCGGTGAGCAAAGCAGGATAATCACGAATCGTCGTGTCTATCGAGTAAACGTACAACTCCGCATTAAGTTGATTAGCCAGGCCAATTAATTCAGCCGCCGCTTCAACCAGATCTCTCTCTGCTGACATCGATCCAGACGTATCCACTGCTGCGCGAATACGCACAGTCGTTTTAGCCATTGTTTTACCCGGAAGATACGGCATGCGTTTTTTTATACCTAAATCTTGTGCTCGCAAATAGGACAGTGAATTAGCCTTATTATTGTCATTTTGTCTTTGGGCGCCGATCCCTTGTACTTTTTTACGAAGTACACTTTGCCAGGTAATGTTCGGCTCTTCATCTGCGCGGATCCGGCTAACCATATAATCCACGCTATGCGATCCCGGCATGGAACCACCCATTTTCTCGTGTAAGTCTTGCGCTTGCTGTATTGCTTGACGGCTAGAGGATTTAGCAGCGTCTTCAATCTGCTGCAGCTCTCCTGCTAAGCGAGAAGGCAGGCCTTGTCCGCTCTCAACGGATTGTTTAATGGCATCAATGTCTTTCTTTTTAATGATCCCTGCTTTTGCTAAGGCCTCTAATAGGCTGTCATCACCTGTTTCTTGAGCAATTTTAGTGATCTGTTCAACCATCTCTTCCATGTCAGTAATATGTTTATCTAGCGTATCTCCATTAGAAGGTGATAGCTCAGGATCGCCCTCACCAGGTTGGCCCTCACCAGGTTGGCTTTCACCAGGCTGGCTTTCACCATCGGCGCTGTCATTGCCTTGTTCAGGCGACGGCTCACCTTTTTTGTCCTGCGCCGCTTGTTGTTTTTGTTGCTGTTCTTTTTTTAGTTTTTCTTTTTCTTGCGGTATTTCGTCAATCATTTCTTCAAATGCCAGATGACGCCAGCGATCTCTTTGATCCGGCTGAACCCCCCATAACGCTGTACTAAAGAAAGTCCCCACTGGATACGTCTCATTAAAGTCGTCATAAAGAGGAATGTTCAGCTCTGCATCCATCGCGCAATTAACATCAGAATGCGAATATTTATCAGCAGGCAAGGCCAAGTGGCGATCTTTATGGTTCATCATCATATGACCCAGCTCATGGGCAAGACATAATGGCAACCCGTAAGTGCCTTCTTCATTAAACTCATTAACCAAAAAACGCAGAAACGGCAAATAGATAAAAACATGTGCAGAGTCGGTTAGCATGGTATGGCCAAACACAGGAATAAGCTCTGGCCTGTCAAAAACAAAGATAGGCGTGGTCGGCATTTTCAAACCGTAAGGACCAAAGCTAGGCGCTTTAAACACCCTTCCATCAACCATGACTTCTTCTTCGGCAACCATCATGGTTACCGCCTCACTCAAGGTTTTGAGCTCATTCGCCCATTCTTGTGGGTTGCCTACAAACCCTTTACCAAAGGCAGGGTTTGCAGATCGGTCTGCTAGCATCGTTGACATGACGCGCTCCTAAGGATTTGCCGCATTGGTCTTGCTGGCCGTCATTTTTGTGGTGTTTTCTGAATCATTGAAAAACACCGCACTAACCGCCTTAATTTGCTCAGAAGAGGCTCCTTGCTTTTTAAGCGTTTCTCGCATGCTCATTGCAAATGCTTGACGTAAATTACCTCTCACGCGGCCACCTTGTTCAAGCCATGGCAGCTGGGCAAGTGTGATCCGGGTCATTTCATTAATTAGACCTGACACCGTTTTTGCCTTCACCGCGCCGCTCAAGATCCCTGAAATAGTAAAGCCAAAACGCTTACCCACTTCACCAAAAACCCCTTCTGCGCGCTGGGTAGCTTTTTTGTCTTCAACGGGATAACCATCTTGCAGACCCTGCGCTGCGAGATTTTCAACCAATAGGTTTGCCGCGGTTAAGGCCGTTTGATAGCTCCATTGGTGAGTGAATGTTTTTTCTTCAACACCACGAGAGTTCCCTTGTCTTTCTTCAAATTTTTTGATGGCTTCAACACTTGGGCCTCCCTCACTCATAAACTCATTCACCAATGGCGCAACACCCGTCCACAGGTTATGGGCAAATTCGGCGTACCCTATTCCTGCCGGCCCCACAATACCTTGAGCGTCACTTTTAATTGCATTCATCCCGGCCTTAGCCAATCCCTCAGCATCTTGATAAACCGCTTCTAGCGTTGAAATTAAACGCGACCACGTGCGAGGCATACCATAAACCGTACTCACCCCTTCTATATCTGATGCTTTTGGCGGTGTTTCACTAAACTTATCCTTATTTAAAGACAAGTATAAGCTCACACCAAAATCACCCGTCAGATCGGATAAATAGGCCGGCTCGACAAAGTTTTTATGCCACGTATCAAAGCTGGTTGACACCATAAAGTTCCACGCACGTGTACTCATTGACACTGGATTTTCTGATGCCAAATTGCCATCTTCTTCACCCAGATTACCCGCGCCTACCATAAAGGTGTTCTCTAGATTTATATCACCGCCAAGGTTATTATCATGCAATGCCATAAAGGCCTCAGAGGCAACTTGACCACTGTTGACTTCATCAACAAATAGGAACCGCATGCCCGCGCCTGCATTTTCACTAATCGCATACACTTTGTCATTTGGCGACGTTGTGGTATAGGTTGCTGTCGTGCCGTCATCGAGCTCTTCGTCATTGACCGACACCATACCTGTTAGTAAGAAAGGAATATCACCAGAGGCCTTGAAGTTTAAGTCTGCTTTGACTAAATCATTAGGACCAAAACTGCGCTTGCCTTTCGGGTTTATATATAGGTTCATTTCGAGCATTTCAGCAATCTTAACTACAACGCCATCAATCACGCGAGACTTACCAATACCCGATGGCCCATGAAGCAGTGGCAACGGGAGTTCGCCTTTATTTCGCAGTGGCACAAATTTGCTGCCAAATTTTTTCTCCCAAGCCAGAGCAATACGCTGATCAAGATCGGGATTTGCTAATTCACCTTCCTTATCTAAGCGACCATATTGCTGCTTTAAAAAAAACTTAAGCAATTTCTCTTCAATTTCCCCAATATCATTATGGGTATAAGTAGATGCTGTGTTTTGCTTATTAACATTGTTGTCGTTATTAGCCACTCGGTCGCTCCTGATAATATATATTATGCTTAATACAATTTATTTAAGTATACCTTATTAGGGTAATGTATATTTGACCTTAATCACAGATCAGCTGAAAGTCAACGTGAGTTGATTAGGCTAATGCCCACTGGCGACTCCGATATCTGGTGATTGCTTTTCAATCCCGCCTCTAGCGCTACTTCCCGTGTAAGCTCAATCAGTCTGGAATCGTTCACTATTTTACTCATCAGCGTCCCCATCATCGAAAGGGCGTCTTGAGGGTGCAGATCGTCAACATCGATATTCGCACTCAATAACAAGTCGTTAAACTCCTCCACGCCAAAGGAAAGGTGCCGTGAATCCGTTTCCTGCTCTAGCACCTTAATTAGCCGCTGCCGGTTAAGTGCGCTCTCTGGATCCGCCAATCGACTTAGCAGCGTACTTAACAACATATTGTCTGTCACGCTCGTTAGACTAATCTCATCGTTAATCATCTCATCATGAATCTTGGATGAGATTTTTATTATTGGGTTTGGCCGTGAATAGCTCGCAAGGCTGCGCGCCCCATATTCTCCACTCCCATCATGAATGCTTGCACCGAACTTTAACAATTGCGATACCGCGTTGGATGTCAGCGTATACCTATCCTTTAAATGCCCTCTCAATAACAACTGAGCACTCTTTTGAGCTTCGGCAATGGACAATACTTCCGGCATACTAACTTTCCAAACACCATTTAAATCATGCGTGATATTTGTGGTGAATTTAACATAAACAAAAACACTGAAATATTTCATTACGACTCTTTATTTAATAGGGACAGTGCTAGTTTATTTATTATTGTCTAATTCTTTGGTGACCTATATCACAAACTTCCTAGTGACTTATGTAGTTTAATTGCGCTAAGTCCAACACGATGGCCACTCTTTCTTATCTTAACGCCTCCTAAATTGACATATTGCCAGAAATATGTTATAATGCTAAACTTATTATAAGGCCCTTTGCTATGCTTAATCATAAATCCCACATCTTAGTTGTTGATGACCTTAATACCATGAGAGAGATTATCTCAGCAAGGATGCAGGCCATTGGTTTTACGAATATCACGGAAGCAAAAAACGGAATAGAAGCGTGGAAGCTACTCCAAAAAGGCGCGTTTGATCTAATGTTATTAGACATTCATATGCCCGGCCTAGATGGTATGTCCTTGCTTAAAAAAGTCAGGACCTCCCTGCCTCATAAAACACTACCGGTGATAATGATTTCGGCAGAGTCGAACATAAGCGATATCTTTGAGGTAAAAGAAGCGGGGATGGCCAGTTATATCGTTAAGCCTTTTTCCCTTGAAACACTTAAGGAAAAAATTACGGAAGTCACCCCAAACTACGCACAACTCCCGTTTTCACACCAACACAAACCTACTTTGGCCAAGCTAATATAAGCGCTTGAGTTAACTTTAAGCCGGTTTGGCAGATCTAACTCTAATTAAGCTTAGTTGAGATATAAACTCATAATTCACCTTGTCTAACATCGAACTAAACATCGTAAATGCCTCTCGTTTAAATTCTTGCTTTGGATCTTTTTGTGCAAAACTTCTAAGATGGATCCCTGTTCGAAGATTCTCCATAACACTAAGATGCTCGCGCCATTCATTATCTTGGATCGTAAGCCGGGTCATTTTCTCAACATACCGAAATCGCTCACTCCCGACAATTTCTTCACGCTGTGCATGGATCCCGCCCATCGCATCAACAAGTCGTGCTTTGATGGTTGCCTGCGTCAACATGTCATCCTTTTCAAGCCAGCTCTTAAGATCGATCTTCATATTAAAGTCCGTCCATAAAGTCGACTCCAACCCGTTAATAGACCACATTTCTTCATAGGTATCTTCAGGGCAGTAATTATCTACCAGATCACTCACGACCTCTTGTCTTAGTGTAGTAATGTCCTGTGATAAGTCCGATGCCGCCAGCACTTCATTTCGCTGCTGGTAAAAAAACCCACGCTGCTCAGCAAACACATCGTCAAGCTCAACCAGATCTTTTCGCTGCTGGTAATGCGCGCCCTCTAGCTTCTTTTGCGCACCTTCAACCGCACGACTCACCATTGGGTGACTAATCGCATCCTCTTCTTTGATATTAAGCCTTGTCAATAATGATGACAATTGTTTGCTGGCAAATAACCGTAACAAATCATCTTCAAAGGATAGGTAGAATTGTGTAGATCCAACATCACCTTGCCTGCCAGCACGACCTCGAAGTTGGTTATCAACGCGGCGCGACTCGTTGCGTTGCGCGCCAATAACACGCAAACCTCCAACGGCTTTTACAGCAGCGCCATTTTTTACTTGATCTGCCTGCGTACTGCCCTTAACACCATCCGCTCCCTCACGCGGCTCTAATTGAGCATCGTGTGTACCCCCTAAAATAATATCGGTACCTCGACCCGCCATATTTGTAGCGATAGTGACAGTGCCTAGACTGCCTGCCTGCGCAATAATATCTGCTTCTTTATCGTGATGTTTCGCATTGAGTACTTCATGGGTGATCTTTTCTTCACTTAAGCGTGCCGATACCTGTTCTGAATCCTCAACAGAACTCGTCCCAATCAAGACCGGCTGCCCTGTTTTATGCGCCGCCTTCACGTCATTAACAATCGCCTGAAACTTTGCTTGTTTGGTTAAATAAACGAGATCGGCGCCATCTTGTCGGCCGCTTGGTTTGTTTGGAGGTAATACCACCACTTCCAAACCATACACTTCATACAACTCAACCGCTTCTGTATCAGCCGTCCCCGTCATACCTGAAAGCGTGACATAGTGTTTAAATAAATTCTGATAAGTCATCGAGGCAATTGTCTGGGTTTCTGGCTTTATCTCCACCCCTTCTTTAGCCTCAATCGCTTGATGCAAGCCCTCACCCCATCGCCTATTTGCAATTACCCTGCCGGTAAACTCATCCACAATGACAACGTCATCATTTTGCACCATATAATCAACATTGTTTGAATACAAATGTTGCGCCCTCAATGCGGTGATAACGTTATGCACTAAGCGGGCATTGGCTGGCGCGTATAGCGACTCTCCTTTGCCTAACAACCCACCTTCTTCCAAACGTTGCTCAACACACGTATAACCTAGCTCGGTTAAGTAAATTTGCCGATCTTTTTCATTAACTAAAAAATGCGCACCGGGCACCTGCTCTAACACGTCTGTCTTTTTCGTCCACACACCCTCAAAGTCACCAACTAACTGCTCGATTGCAATCGTGTGAGCACTTCCATCATCTTTTGATCCAGAAATAACTAACGGCGTTCTGGCCTCATCAATTAAGATCGAATCCACCTCATCCACAATGGCAAAATTTAAACCTCGCTGAACACGGTGAGCTAAATCCTGCACCAAGTTATCTCGAAGATAATCAAACCCTAGTTCAGTATTAGTTACATAGGTAACATCACCACCATAAGACGCCTGCCTAAGGTCAGGAGACAATCCAGATACAACAACACCTACACTCATGCCTAAAATATCAAACAGCGGCCGCATAGTCTGTGCATCCCGATAGGCTAAATAATCATTGACCGTCACAATATGGGCGCCCTTTCCAGATAGCGCGTGCAAGTAAGCGGGCATGGTTGCTGTCAAGGTCTTTCCTTCACCTGTGGCCATTTGCGCAACATGTCCTTGATGCAATACAATCGCGCCAGCAAGTTGCACATCATAAGGCCTCATCCCTAACGCCCTTACACTCGCCTCACTGACCAATGCAAATGCCTCCGGCAACAGTGACGTTAAACTGTCTTGGCCCTCATCGAGGCGACGTTTAAATTCAGCGGTCTTTGCACTGAGTTCGTCATCCCCTAACGGTACATAATTCTGCTCATGCTCCCGAATCAGGGCGACCTGTTTCGTTATCTTTTTGAGTACGCGTTCATTCCTGCTTCCAAATATTTTTTTGAGCATAAGCTACTTTACCAATTCTGAGAATATATCCGCTGTATTATATGTATGATACGGAGTCTTGGCAAGGAGGTACTTTTCTTTGATATAGGCCGCAGATATAATGATTTATGCTGCTATACTAGTTTTGTTATCTGATTTTAGGTTGATTCTTATGAAAAAAATAAACGCTGGGAACCTTCATGAACATGCTGTTGATGAAGAAAGATTCAATGCACTGCTTGTCGAAAACCCAGGAATTGTTATCGAAGATGATATCTATTTTGCTCGCAATATTCATAAATTGGTTCAGGCAGCCATCTCAAGCGAGCATCACGACTTTCTTCACTGGATAAATGATCAAGAACACTTATCGGATGCAACACGCCTTAATCTCGTTCAGATCTTATTAAGCGCCTCAGTATCGCTAAAAAATGCAGAGCAAGCACACGCTCTTCAAAGTGATTTAATTGAGCGTTACGGCACCTTAATTCGTGAAGCGAGTAATTATCACTTAATTACCTGGGGATTATTACGAGATTGCATTATTGGTGAAGGTGAAGACGACGCTCTGGCCAGCTTGCGTGATACATTAACAACGTACTACAAAAACCGCCTACCGAATAATGGTGAGCCTCTCTTGACTGTTATCTGTGAGAGTGCCACAGGAAACAACACTTCCCTTGCCGCAGCGGATCTTGAATTAATCTTAACGATGGTGGATCCCGACAACCGTGACACACTTTTACCTAAAATCTATCAGTTGTTTGTCTCTAAAAATCAACTTGATCACGCTAAAGAAATAGTGAGACTAGGTGTTGATCCTTTTGCTAATGAAAACGAGTTGGCCGTCATGATTAAAGATCCAACTCAAGAACAGCGTCAAACTGTTAACGCGCTCGAAAACTATAAGGTTAACTTAATGGATCCTGATAAAAACGCCGCTTTAGAGAAAGGTGATGCAGAAAACTCGTTTATCGTATAACCGCTCGCCGCTATTTTGCATTGAGCTGAACGTAGCTTCCTGAGAAAGTCCAGTCGCCTTTGTATTGGCCGTAGCTTGCTCTAATGATCGAACTTAAATGGTTTACACTTTGTAAGGCTTGCAATAGTGACTTACCCTCTTTGTCTTGTTGTAAGTGCGTATATATATCTTTATATAGGAATTTCTGGCCATCATTTTTTAGTAATAACGTGTGCACGTGTGTCATTAATGCAGACACCTTAACGCCTATATTTGCCACCTTCGCCACACTGTAATTGTCTTTACTTATTTTAACAACGCGGCCTTCTTTAATTAAATTATCTGTCAAATAAATCGCATGCCGTCTTGAACCGCTCCGCAAGAGAAGTGACACCTCTTCCAGTGTAAATTCACGACCGTCGGTAAATTCTTCAACAATAATATCTCGCTTAGATCGTATTCCAACCTCACTATCTAAACTCACCATGTCCGAGCTGGACAAGCCCGAGAAATAGATCCCCTCAAGGACGCCATATTGCTTTGCGATATACCGAACAGTGTAATAGCCTAGATCAAAAAATAAACCTTTATTTCTATTAAAGAGCTGTGCCAAAGCAACGGAATCATCTGATTCTCTGTTATTTAATAATGTTTTTAACGCATGCAGGATCTGCGTGATCTGTGTTCCCTCTAACTTTTCAGCTAACAAACTGATCGGCGCGTACTCCCCTCGATTTGATTGATACAGCCACCCATTATCGACAGCAGTGCCAATCGCAAATTCTAGCCGCAATTCAGTGACGTGCAGGTGGCAATAATTGTGCTTGTTTACATAGCTTTGCAGTTCAAGCCACGGAGCGCCATCTGGAAAAGCCAAGCTTGCATGAGCTAGCGCCACTGACTTACTCAATTTTTGAGGTGATAGCACCTCTAATGCTACCCTGTCATGTAGTGCGATGTGGCCCTGCTCAATAAAATGGAAAATCATGTTTCGGGCAGGAATTATATCCATGCCTAATTGCCGGGTAAGATAGTCCGTTATTTCAGATAACATGACCGGAGAAGGGCTGCTGTTTACCCAAAATTCGTCTAACACGACAGGTTTTATGTTATCGCTGTAGACGACATTAACTTCTTTTAGTGACCGCTTACACACCGCAGCCAGGAAGCGATTAAAGCTCGTCATTTCCCCGAAGAGCCCAGCCACCTTTGGTAAAAAATCACCATTGATCAGATCATAGAATTGAGTCACGTGCTCCCATAATGTTTCAGGATCGATCGTTGACGCGTTATGCCATTGATTAATTAGGTCCGCCTGGATCTGTCTCACCCTCTCTCGGGTCATATCCGAGCCGTCACGATTATATTCCGCCAACCGTTCGCCAGTCCGCTCAAGCGTAAGGTAATCGTTACCTAAGCCGAATCGAGAGCGAAAGACAATTTCATCTCGTTCTGATAGATCACGCAAATAATGGTTAATGTCATTAAGTAGCGTGGCATCTAAAGATGCCAGCACTGACCCATTTTCGTGTTGAGATGCTAATAATGTGCAATTCATATCCATGACCTATATATCTACTATAATCACATATTACGCTTATTGACATGCTTTGTCAAGAACAATGAATTTTATGATATATAGGCTTGTGTTTTCCGTAATACTATTGCAACTTGACAATAATCTTTTCAGTACATACTGGTCGTCTAGGCAACCAGCTTTAAATAGTCCTGTTCAGAGATAGATCGAAAGTGGGTGATCTTAGGGGGAAGGAGATCTTCCGATCCGCCCACAGGTATTGATAACAGCACGATTCGTTTTTTTAAATTAAAGCCGGCAAACGCGAGTTGCATTGATAGTTGTAATGATTTTTTATCTAATACCAAGGTCTTTTGCTTGCCCAGATCCAACTGCTCAATACAATAAGGACCAAACTCAGGGGCTTGTTTTCGTAAGGCACTAATCGCATTTAATTCCTTGCGCAAGATCCTTCCGTTTTTATGTCTAATATCTGGCATGACCACCCAAAATGGGACGCCGTCCATTTCATGTTGTGTCACGGGCAAACCGTCACGTATTCCCGGCTCCTGCAAATACGCTAAACCCGATGCTTTTTCTGTGTGAAAGACAATGTCTTCTGCATTTTGTGTCTTTAATAACGCATCAAACGCCTGGTCGTAAGGCACTCGAGCAGCAATCCAATTAGTTATTAATGCCGATCCGGCCTCAGCGTTAGATCGGTAAAACATTCGCTTAAAGGGCTGTTTTAACGCCCGCTTATCATCATTTGATAACATGGCTGTCCTTAATTTATATAGCAACTTGTTATAGGATATCTATGATACACTTAATTTATTAATTCTTCAATAAAAGGACTATCGATGCCACATTTACTCAAGGCTGTGATCCGGTTCCCTAAATGGGGACTTAACGTAAGCCCGCGACTTGAAACAATTATCGCCTCGGAACTATTTAGCCCCGGCGCTTCTTTTGATGTGCCTCTTGAAGACGAAGAACTCTGTACGATAAAGGAGCAAGCCTGTTTTGCTCGTTTCACAACTCTTGAATTAGAAATGAAACAACACGCCATTCCGTATGACATTATCTTTAATTTGCCCAACAAAGAATCCACAACACAGCGATCTTGGCGCCCAGGCAGTGAAGGTGAAATAGAGTTCCAGCGCCAAGATGAACCTGCCGTTTTAACGGACACCCTTAAAGACTTAACAGCGACGTTTCCTGATGCCGTTCCCAGTATTTTAATTGAAACACTCTGCTATGAGGCTCAATATCGAGTAAGTAGTCTCTCCTTATGGGATGATCCCGGCGTGCATCCAACGCTCAATACACCAGCCAATTACATGAATGAGATGGTAGCGCTTGTCACTGTCACGGATGATAATCCCGATCTCTCCGCCATCGTCAGTGACTATAAACGTGACGAAGCCGACACCATTAACAAACAAGGAACCGAACATCAATTGCGCTATCTCATGAATAAAATCGGCGTAAATGAAACAAAAACACTCCTTAACGACTTAGTCATGTCACCGGCGGCGTCCTCATCGCCTGACGCAGACCGTTAAACCCTATTCACATTGGAATAAGACAGCGCCTTATCGATCATCTGCTCAAGTTTTTCACTGTATTTTTCTAAGTTTTCACTAAATTTATATTTATAAAGATCGCGCATGGTGGGTAGATGCTGACCTTTAGGCTCTTCAGCTAAGAGCCAGTTATAAAAGTCCCAGTACTGTTGCTTATTATGGCCTCGCTCGGCATCAAAGTAACGCGAGATATACGTCGCATCAAACGAAAACGCAGCCACTCTAAGAAATTGATATTCTGACACCTCGCTCTGCGCTAAATAAGGGATCTCGTACTCGCCTTTTTCTTGTGGAATGGCCAGTCGGTATTGATTGCAAAAGATATCGGTGTGCCCCTCCTGTGCGTTACGAGTCGTTACCGCGTCATGATCCACGCCGCAAGCAACAAGCACTTCAACAATAACCTCACTTAATAACGCCCCTGTCTCGTCTTTTATTGTGGCTAACGCACGATCTTGAGTTGTTTTATCAACCGTGAAAACAAGCGCGTCCTCACCTTCAATTGCAAGCGCAAGCAGCATCTTTTTTAAGGGCTCAACAATCTCGTTATTTACCGTTATTTCACTGATCTTCACGTTTGTGTCTCCACCCGCATTATCCTCGGTTTGCTCTAAAGATTAAAATCACTCAAGACTTTCATTATATGGGGATGCAAGTCCATGGCGCCATCATTATTCATGGTGTAGCATTTTGCTTCTATTGTATACCTCAACGCACCTGACGCTTCTCGGGGCAAGAGCAATGAACGACACCTTTCCTCCACCACCTCCATTCCCGCCGCCGTAATGTCAGGGAGCACCATCAATAACCGATCTTTTTCCACTCGCCCGATGACATCCATGCCCCGATACAGTATTTTTTGTAGATCTGCCACGATACTGACCAGCACGCGATCATAAGGCGATAGCGTGGATCGATCAGCATTACCGCCATTGCCAACGGCAATATTTGATAAATCCAAAGCGATCGAGATAAACGCGATCGCCTGTGAATGCCGATAACTAAAACGCATATAATTATCCACCGTTTCAATAATTTTCCTCTGATTTGGCAGGCCTGTTAGCTCGTCACGCTCGTTATAGTAATCTATATTTAACCGCAATTTTAGGAGTTCACTATGAGCTTGTTTATCTTTCTGATATCGCTGTAATTTCACTTCCCCCATCACTTGAAAAACAGAGGCATGGATAACGTCGTCAAAGCCATATGCACAAATAGGCTTCGCAAGTAAGACATCATCATAAATAACGCAAAGTGGAAAAGGATACGAAGAGCCCCTTCTTACCTGCTCGAGCTCGCTGGAACAATATTGACACGTATCAGCATTAAAAACATAAACAACGGCAGACACGTTTGATACATTGTCGGCGACATACTTGACGGCGCGAACACCCTGCGTAAAAAATATCGCCTGCTCACCAAGCTGGCCTTTAAAATTATTGTATAGGCTTTTGTCTTTATCGATGAACACTATCACTTTTACTCTACCTCTTTATTGTTAACAATCTTCATCTCGCCGCCTCGGTGCCTATTGCGTTATAACGTGACTCCCGGTGCTACAAACACCGTATCTTTACCCGCCCGTTTTGCTTGATACATCGCCTTGTCTGCCCGAGAAATAAGCGTTTCCAGAACTAAGCCGCCTGCATCACGCGCTACATCATCAGCAAAGACATGTGCAATGCCAAAAGAACCGGTGACCGCACCTAAACGTTGCCTGGTGTCTTTACGAATTATCTTTTTCACACTAAAGGCGGCTCGCATCTGTTTAACGAGCGAAATCACCTCCGCCAACCCATGATCTTCAAACAGCAATACAAACTCTTCGCCGCCATAACGAACCGCGTGATATCCCGCTACATGCGAAAGCGTCTTCAACTGTTGAGCCACATAGGACAGCACACTATCCCCGACCACATGGCCGTGAGTATCATTTAACTTTTTAAAATTATCGATATCCATCACAACCATGGACACGCCCTGCTTAAGGGTTGACCGCTTTTTATATAGCGCCGCAAAGACCCGCGACAAATACACGCGATTGCCCAAGCCCGTTAAGGCATCCATTTCCACCTGCTGGCGAGTTTTATTCAGAGAAGCCTTTAAATCCATAATTTCATCAGCAGAACTCGATAGCGCCACCTCCATTTTTCCAACGGAATGAGTCGCCGCCTCCGATGACCTAATTAAGGCATCGGTTATCGTTGTGATCTGTTGTTTTGATAACACCTTCCCACCGCTCTTTAGCTCACGCTTAACCGCACTAAAACTCGCCTCGCTCACCCCTAAAACCCTGCCAACTTCTTGAGCATTGGAGACTAAAACCTCCACAACACCCATCAAGCAAGATAGGTCGCTCTCATCCGTGACGATACTGTTTCCCTCTAGGGATAACAAAGTCTCATTCGTGCATAATCCCGCCTCAACCAGCCTATCAATAACACCCACCAAAGCAGGGTCGCCTGATAAATACCGATAGACAACACCGTAAACATCAGGACTCCGTGACAACGCATGCTCACGACAAAACGCGACCGTCTCATCTGCAAGCTGCTGCACGTTTTTTAGGTTTACCAAAGTGGCCTACCTTCTTATCTAAAGGGCGCTTATTAACGATACACTACCACTTGTCAAGATATATGTCAAGTTGCTCCACGCACGTGCAACACGACGTGCTACTTAGGCGTTATAGGCAGTATACCTCTACGATGTGATACGTTACCCTGTTGTATCACAACATCCCGGCACGCCAGGTGCTAACGCGCTACATAAAAAGACCGTTTCGTCATCATGTAAATACTTATTCACTTTGGCACAGGCCTCTTCACTAATATCCGTTTGCGTGACATTAGAGCCGCTTAGTGCCCAACTTCCTTCAGGAAGGCTTCCGAGCAAGCCATCATCCACTAAATCTTGTATTGTACTTGGCATTGCATCGCCATTTGTTACGCGAAACATACCTATCGCACCCTTAATCGTTTCACCAATATTAATATACTCTGTCGCATCAATGCGCGCTTTGGCTTCATCAATATTGTTACCAACATAATAAATCGCAGCCAACGCTAGCACTGAAACAAGCGCAATCGAGATGACGGTAATAATTAAACTAAACATAGAATATGTTCCTCTTCATGTCGAAGAAATGTAAATGGTTAAAAATGAAATGCCGTAAATGCCGTGTGAAGCCTTAAGCAGGAGCAAGGTTATAAACCATACTATATATACGATACAATACTGTCAATACTTATTTATCGCCCAGCTTACCCTAGCACGCCAGTCATCATTTGCATCATCGGCAGGATGGTTACGCCAAACATAATAATACCGGCAAGCAACATAAATGCGCTGCCAATGCCCTGCATGAGAGGCACAAAGAGTGAGATTCTATCCGCATAAATATCTCTATACTGATCGGCGATAGCCTGCAGCGCTGCGGCCACCTGCGTTCTATCCTGAGAGGCGGATAGCGCCGCTCTGTCCGTGTCATGAATTGTTTTCATCGCCATCGCCCATGGCCTTCCATTTCGAACCGCTTGCCTTGCTAATAAAAAGTCTTCTTTTAGTGCACCCGGTCGTGTTGCTTCGTATGTTAGCGCTAAAGCCGCCTCCATTCTCACGCCGACCCCCACCAGTAACGACATACCATAAAAAGAAATATAGTTCTTTTGTGACAGCATAAGATCTTTATAGATAGGGATCCGTAATATGATTCTATCAGCAAATGCCGGCATCAACTTCTTGCCTATCGTCCCAAGAAAACCTAACAATAAAACCACCACGAGAATAACCGCCATGCTGTAGCCGATGTAACTTGTCAGGTTAACAACCCAGTCAATATCCACGTCGTCGCCCGCCAGTCTCATCATGTCTGACTCCATGACTTTCGGCATCATCCAAAATACCGCCGCGACAATAAACACAACCGACAATAAGAACATAATGAAGGCGCCAATTAAGCCTTTCGACGATCCTTTTCGGATCTGGGCCATTTCGCGTTCAAATTTCGAGGCTTCCTTTATTGCCGTATGCGTAGCGCCACCTTGAGAGCCGGCTTTTATTAATGCAACTGTTGTCTCGGGAAAGTGGGGAGAGCCAATACTTTCTATCGCTGAAGGCAAATCGCTTCCCGCTTCGATTTTCATTAAAAGCTCTGTTGATATTTGTTTCACCTTACCGGAAAAGGTGTCTCGAAGGATCTTAAGGGCGTCGCCCGATCCTACGCCAGAAGCCAACATCGCGCCTAGACGGGTAAAAAAGATCTGTCGCTCAGAGAGGCTTAAGCCGCCAAAGGAAAAGTTGCGTATTTTTTTGACCGAGACAACCGCACCGTCACGGTTGCCTTTTAACCTGGCATCAGCGGCGTCAATGGCATCGATTTCTCGCTCTATTACGCCGCGCTTTGTTTGGATCCGCGTTTTAAATTTCATTGGCTACTCACTCATCGACTTCGCAAGTTCATCGGCGTCAACCCGATCCTCTTTTGCAATGATATTGTCGTCAGAAAACTCCTGTCTTAAGACGTCATCGTCTAGTTTATCCTCTGCTTCACCAGCAAAGACGCGCAAGATCTCTTTTTTATCCGTTTTGCCTTCTTTATATTTAGCGATCGCATCCGTGACCATTTCGTACCACCAACGCTCACCATCAATCATTTTCTGAGCCTCGGCTTCAGATTTGAAATAAGCACATTCAGATACAATCGTTCTTCCGCCATAACCAGTATCATGACAATAAGCACATCCCTCACCCAGGCACTGTTGACACAATACGCGGATCAGTCTTTGGGCAAGTACGCTTCGAATAAGGTAACGTAAATCGCGTGGGTTAACGCCAATTTCACGCAATCTCGAGACAGCGCCATGGATACTACCTGCATGCAAGGTCGCTATCACCAGGTGACCGGTTTCTGCCGCTTTCACCATATTGTCAGCGGTTTCTTCATCTCGCACTTCACCAATAATAATCACGTCAGGATCTGCGCGCATAAAGCTTCTTAATGCTTTTGCAAAATCAAGACCGACCGCATTATTGACGTTGACCTGGCCAATGTAGGGAATATTATATTCAACCGGATCTTCGACGGTGAAAATAGCGCGCTCAAAGCGATCAATTTCTCTTACCGTTGAGTTCATGGTGGTTGTTTTCCCCGAACCCGTTGGACCACAGATCAAACACAACCCTTCAGCGCGATTAAAGCCACGCCGCCACGCCGAAACATCCGTGATCCCAAGATTGTTAAGATTAGGATTAACAGAGTCTGGATTTAACAGTCTGATAACAAGGATCTCGCCATCGGAGGTTGGCACTGATTCCACGCGAAGATCAACCGTGCCACGCTTATACTCAATCTGGAAGCTGCCCCCTTGTGGGACCCTGCGTTCTGATAAGTCCATTTTGGCACTGTCTTTTATACGAGAACTCAGGATCTGATATTCTTCGATTGAACCCTCGTATATGATATGACAGACACCCAAGTACCGAAATAACACGGTATACGTTCTTACCCTTGGCCTGATATGAATATCAGAAACACCTTCTCGAAGTGCGCGTCTAATTAGCCGTTCCATTAGTGAGTCGTCATCTTGCGCGCTCACTTCTTGCATTTCCATCATGTAATCATTGAGATCGGTCACCGACAGTGAGACGAAATTAACCTCTCTTGGATCATACTCTGCCAGTTGCTCTTCAACATACACTTCCGGAGACAGCGAAGAGGCATAGAGTTTTTCCGTTGTTTCGGCCACCATGACCGTATTGCTATCAATCAAAAAATCAATCGGAATACTCGACACCATAATTCGCTCACGCGATAAATTAGACGTGTCGACACTGATCCGCAGCTCCGTTAAATCACTTTGGCGAATAAAGCCGTTTCTAGACAGGATAATACCGACGTCTTCCCCGGTTAAACTTTGTTCAAGTTTTGACGCATCGATCGCTTTTTGCGAAATAAGACCGTGCTCAACCAGATGATCTTCCAGTTGATCGTTAACGCGAACGTCTAATTTTGATGAAGATGAACCTGTACTTAATTCAGCCATAGCGCGAATTACTCTTGTTATTAATAGCTACTTAACCAGTAGGTCACAGCAACCGCCTGCGTCTGACTACCGGCTAATACGGGAATGGCGTTTGACGTATCACCACAGCTTGTATTGATAAAAAAGGCTTGGGACGAATGCATTGCCTGGCTTTTTACCGCCGCCGCTACATGCAGTTTATTGAGCGTGCCGGATAGACACACATACCGCCCACTTGTACTGCCAGGACTCAACGTCCACGCCGCATTTGACCCCCGAAATACAGTTGCAGGAGTAAACGCATAGTCAGGGGTTAATTGACCTAAATTTGAAGGCTCACTCGCATTGACAGTCACATAATCTTCATACCCAACTTCAAGCTGATACAGCCCTTTTGATAACGACGCTTTCATCTCACTTGTAATCGCAGCGGCCGGGTTGACATACGAGACCGAAATCAGCATGAATGCTGCCAGCAGGCTAATTGAGACGACGGTTAAAATTAAACTAAACATTCCACCCCCTTAAGTCCCAGCAATACAGTCATCAGGAAAGACCATTGATGCTAACCACCAGGTTAATATTTCCACGCCACTGTCGACGCTGGCATGACTATGTGCACCACACGACGGCGCCACTACTAAGCCAAGATGGGCATTTTTAACACTGTCACGCGCCTTGACTGCAAGGGAGATATCCGTCGCGGCGTGATAGCAGACATAACCTTGTGATCCGTCCCCATTGACACCTACACTCCAAGAACCAAAACCTGCCGTTATCGGCAAAAAAGCATAGCTCGGACTGATTTGAGAAATCGCCGTGGGAAAAGCGCACTGATCAAACGCATAATTGGATGCGGCTTGCGATAATTTTGAAAAACCCCGCTCAATGGCAAGCGCCAATTGACCGGTTGATGACACAGGATAGGTAGGGCTCGCACTTAGCGGCAGTGACACTGCCAGCAACCCACATACATACCAACGTGACAAATGAGCGTTCATGAAGGCGCCATCTTCTTTGCAATGATTTTTTCCACCCATTTGGCGGGCCGCAATAAAGCAATGACTGTTGACACCACACCGACCACCAGCCAGAGGTAATCAGAGGTTTGAATCAAATCATAAAGGCCATACAACAATAGACTTAATGAAACAGCGATATCAACATAAAACAAGCTATCTTTAACGTTCGTAATTGTGTGCGCTTTTGTCGTCATCGCGCGCGTTTTCTCGACAGACTTACTAGACACAAAGGGAGACATGTAACCACCTGTATTTTTTATTATTATAGTGACTAGCTTAACAAATATTATGCATTGTATCTAGTGCTCGTTACAAATAAAAATGGCCAACCGAAGCTGACCATTTTCATTACGACCAGACAACCCGGCCTAACCGCTTAACTAACGACTACATCGCGTAGTAAACAATATAATCTTCGCCAGTAGCGCCCACAACAGGTGTTACTTCTAAGCCATTAATCGGTGTGCCTGACCGTCCATAACAACCGAACTGACCATCGTTTGTGGTTACTGGAACAGCCGTTACGTTTGAGTCACGATTTTTTTCGATTTCCAGACAAACATCCGCATTCGACGAATGCGACCACGCAAGCTTACTATCACCACTTAGGGCCCATACTGGCGCAGAAACCGAGTTTATCGAGGCGGGCAACGAGGGGATGGAGGTTAAATAGTCATTTGAAATCAAGTTACTGGTCGAGGTTAAATCATCAACCACGGCCCCCAAATCCGCGCCTTGCATAACAACCGCGCCTGCAATTTGTTGACCTTGAGAAACCACGGTTGCAGCCGCCGCGCGCGACGTACCTTTAGATAAAGCTGGACCACCGTAATAAACAGAGGCGACAGCAAGCGCTGCAACAAGCGCGATAGAAATTACTGTAATGATCAGTGAAAACATAATGAATACCTTATAGATAGTATTTTAAGAAGAAACTTATTCGCAATAAATAAGCATGCAGGAATACGATATTGTATTTTTGACCCCACTTTGAGCAGAGCCAGACGACAATCTGTGTTGCTCATCTACTTTGTATCGTACATATGTTACGATGTGGCCGCAAGGTTTTTTTTTACTATTTTAGTGTTCTTTTTTTACCGCTACAATTCCGTTTAGTATCAGTCGCTTACTGTATGGTGCATGCGGCATCTCTTGCTATTTATTATGCGTTATGCTACTATATGACGCCATTTACTCTTTGTGGCGCACGCTCATTTCTTAAGGTAGCTTATTTTGCCTTATGCGCTGTCGAGCGGTGTTTAGTTAATTTTTGCTAGTTTAGCGCTAAATTGATATCCACCGCACTCGGTGCCAACGCACATTGTATCTAAACGGTATTGCGTGCAGGCCATAATCATTGAAGAAACTTTCGAAAATAACATTTCAGGATTGTTTATTTCTCGGCGTTTAATATAAAGATCTTCACCCGTTATCTCTACCGGCATATTTAGTCTGTCTGCAACACTCTTGCAGTTTTCTAATGGCGTGCCTAGTTTTACATTATTGCTATCACCAATAATATTCTTCCAATACACCTCATAGTTATTGTTCACAACATATGCCGTTGCAGCAATGCTGAGCCCTGAAATAATCAGCATAATTAAAATAAGTAATTGATTAATTTGTTTTGCATGCATGTTAGTGGCCCTTAACGTGTTGCTGGTACACGGTTTAAATTGACCGTGTCAGTCGGGATTTTCCCTGAATTAACAATAATGTCGGGGATCTCAGGAATATGCGAAGGGAGGGCAAATCCCTGCGGCGTTGCAATCGTGACACCACTGTCTACAAAAAGATCACTATTTGGATCCTCTATTTCATTGAAACTTTTAAATACAGGGGGAAGCCAGTTTCCCTCTTTAAATTCCAGTTTTGCGACATACATGTCCTCTCCGATTACTTCTGGCCAATACAAAATTGGCAGTGATTGTGTTTTAGCGATTGTCTCACCCACAATTCGCTCGGCATTGTTTTCGGTGATCAATTTTTGGGCCCATAAAATCATGGTCAACACTAAAACACTAAATACAGCTATGGCAACCGCGGTATTTAACCAGATCTGAACATAGTTATGGTACGGCTTTAATTTGCCTGATTTTGTCGGTGTAACGGCCTTCACTTCTTCACTGTCCCCATTTCTCAGTAAGGTGCAATGAATGCTTGTTTCCTCCAGTTCAACTTGAATGAATCGCTCACTGGCCGGCACGACAATTGTTTTCTGTTCTGTCAATAACGCGAGTATTGATTTCAACCAGGAGCCGCCCGATCCACCTTCTTGAATTTCATAGGCTATCCCTCCCCGAAACTTCAGCAGGCTGTATCCGGAGTTAGGCAGATCCATTCTCAGCGTTGCCATTAAATTTCGAACATAGTTGTCCGCATCTTTTTGCTTGGCCCCAATCAAAAACCCCACAACAAGTTTGGTAGGAAGCTCCTGGTTGACCGTATCGCCTTGTCCAGATTCCCACTCGCCCTCAATCTCACGTTGCGTTTCTTCCTGCTCAAGATCTTTGTTCTTTTTAGTAAACATACTTTTTACAGACGTCATACCTGCTTCACCTTTTATAACGCTAATTCTTCAACGTAGTAATCATTATCTGCCGCTACCGGCTTCGGCTCAGATGCCATTTGCTCAGTGACGGCTGCTGCTTTTTTTTCATCTTTATCCGCGTTCACCACCGGTCTGCCATTATAGAGTTGACGACTGTTGACCTCCTTGATGTTCGCAATGATTGAGGTGTCATCTCTAAATTGATACATTACCGCCGTGGGGCGAATGACGATAAACAATGCCTCTCGCTTTGTATTGTCATCTTGATGACCAACAGGAAGATCGCTTAACCCTAATATTGAATTTCTAATATCCGACAAACTCTCAAACGTCACACCACCCAATACAACCGTCTCTCCTAAACTTAACCGAGCAATGTCGGTAAATTCTTGTTCTTGAACATTGGGCTGTGTCGCGCTGCCAACCTGATCGCCTGCTGAAACATCAATAAATCCTAATAAGGTTTTAATATCTAAATCTACTTCCATTGTGACAATGCCCGAACGCGCATCTAGGTTAGGTGTAATTTCTATCGTGACCCCTGTATCAACCGTGTCAAATTGAGCCCCGCCGGTCACACTGCCTTCTCCCGTTGAGGCGGTGTTAATATCAGACACATAAGGAACACTATTACCACTGCGGATCGTGACCTTTGTACCCGGTAATGTTTTAAGGATCACATTTTGACTTGAACGCGTCTCACCATAGGTATTTAAAATTGAGAATAACCCCGCCATGCTAAAGGTGCCATGATCAAGCACAAAGTTAGCGCTCGCACTCGAAACACTGGTTCGCACACCCGTCAATACGTCCGCTGCAACACTTGCCACTGCAGCGGTTGTGCCCGTTGTGCCCGTTGTGCCCGTTGTGCCCGTTGTGCCCGTTGTATCTGTAATAGGCAACCCCGGCTGCGATGTGCTGCTTTTCACTCCTCCTCGAAAACTCGCACTCATTGCCGACCAATCAAAGCCGCGGCTTTTAACCGAATCTAATGACACCGTAATGACAGACACCTGCAGGCTAACCGTTCCCATTCCCTCTATGATTCGGTTCATGTACGCCATAATGTCATAATGATCTTTCCAGTCACTATCAAACGATAAGAAGCCTGACGTTAGGGAATATCTAACATTTTCTGCGCCCATGGCGGCCACTTCTTTCGTTATTTTTTCACCCAGCGCTTCATTTTGAACGATCGAGAATATATAGCGCCCCTGCTTACCAACAATAAGCACCCCATCTTCCCAGGAAAATGACAGGTTATGCGCCCTTGAAATTGCAAGCAGTAATGTTTTTACATTGCCACTATAGTTCGCCACTGGTAGCGGCGTATCTGTCAGCTCTTGTGACGAAATAATGGTTGGAATATTTTTTTTAGATAGCTCCGCAAACAGGTCGCCTAATGTCGCATTTGAAAGCGTGTTGACATCCACAACCACGTTCGACAACCGCGCCGGAAGCTGACCGGGGATCCGCACAACAGCAGGGCCGGGAACGTCAACCACTGTTAAAGCAGGCTCGACACTCCAATTGTCAGTTACTCGTTGAACTTCTATTTCGTTATTTATCTGTGGGGTTGTTGTGGGTACTGTCACGCAACCGTTTAGCAACAGCGCGGTAACAGCGAGTGTCAACCACTTCACCTGACTTGGCATTTTCATAGATATAACACCCTTTTTTACTGTCTTTATAAATATAATGTGTGTCGATCAACCCTAGCGCCGTCACGGAATCAAGCACATCATCTTGACTCACGTTAAGAGCTGAATTAGCGAGAAGGTTTTGTTCAGCCATCAACGCGAGCCGCTGCTCAACCAGTGCCATAACCTGATCTTGACTGACGCCATTCATCGGTACCGGCTGCGCTGTAGGGGGCGGAACCGATTTTACTTTCGGCATGGCTTTAAATGGATTGTTACCTGCTGCCTGCACACTGGAGACCGCTAGCATTAAGCCAACAGCCGCTATAGGTAATCGCATATCACCTCCCGTTAGCATTGTTTAATAGTTTGTATCTTATTCATAATACACATTGCGCCATTTCATTACAAGGCTTCTTCAGCGCGATAGTTAGCCGATTTCAAGGTAAAGGTCATTTCACCCTGTGACACTGGATCCGCGATTGTTTTCACTGAGCTAATAGTGGATAACGTCACGCCATCCAGTGCAGGCATCATCGATAATGCATGTATAAAACGTGTCAATTCGCCTAAGGTGCTAGCCGTACCATCAATTAAGATACCCTGACCGGTCACTAAGTCAACTCGCCTTAGCGATATACCGGCGATATCATGTGACGACAACTCCGCTAAGAGGGCGTGATAGCTCTTCTCGCCCGCCAGTTTCCCAGTGAGAATGGCCGCAGCATTTCTCTCTTGACCTTCCTCCAGATCCACTCGGCTACTGACGCTATCTGAAAGAACGCTCACCCATTCTGATAAGGTCTCAACCTGCACTTTTAGACGTGCTGCGTCTTCGAGGGCGTCCTGATCGGCCCACCACTGGACACCCAACACAACCGCCAGCACCGTTGTCACTATGACCGGTGTCATTGTAGGGGGCAGCCTTAGTCTTTTCGACCGGCCATCTCGTACATTATTTCGAACAAAATTAATGGTCTGTTTTATCGTCATAATCTCGACGTTTCCTTTACGGTATGTTCATGCTGCAAGACCGCCATGCCTAATGCTAGCTGTCCACCCAATGTAAGCGGGGCTGTCGAAACGGCAATACGGTTAAAGTCATACGCAAGTACACTCAAATTAAAGGCCTCTGATAACGGCCCTTCTAGCGCGCTCATTGCCGGACGAAACGTCTCGTCTGCAAAGTAAAAAAACTGACTTAACGTTGCCCGGCTAAATTTGGCCATGAAGAAATTAATTGAACGCAAACACTCTTTAATAAGCGCGTTAACAACTAAATCATTCGTCATAGACTCTAATAAAGAAAGATCGCTTTTGAGTTTTCGGGTGAGATAAATTTCACCTTTAAATGTGATCAGTAAAAAGGATCCTGTCGGTGCAATGACCAGGCCAGCGCAGGCGGACTCGGTATCGCTTTTTGATAATAAGGCACTGATCGCTATTTCAGGCAGTGAGACACTGGATAAGGCCGCTTTTGCATCACTGATCACGCGATCCATCTCCAGCATAAGCGGTTCTGGCAACATGAATGCTGCCACCATGTTTTTCTCATGCTGTCCAAGTAAAGGTAGCTCAATATAGTCAACTAATACATCGTCGGCTATCAACTCCTCCTCTGACCCATTCAAAAACTCCCATCGAAGCGTGTCGAGCCATTCATCTTCCGGAATGTCTGTTTTTTCTAATGTCGTATTTTTGTAACTTCCTAACGGGCAAACCACCGCCACCTCTGACGCATCTGCACTGCTAAGGAGGTTCCCTATCTGTCGACTCGCCTGCTCAACGACGTGATATTCATTTTTATCAAAGAAAGAAATAGCGAACCGTTGATTGTCCACATCCAAGTAACAACTAATCGGCTTGCTTACTTTTGTTTTTCTTGTAAATGCATGAAATACCAAATCACGAGACCCACATTAGCTATATAGAGAATAATATCATATACATGCTACGCTATTATTATCTTTTGTAAAGAAGGCATTCGCATTAGTGATATAACTCACGGTTTAACTTTAAATCTAGTGGTAATTTAATTATTAAACTTAGAACCACATTTCCCCAGTGAGCACACACATGACACCTAAAAGATTACTACACAAAACAAGTCTTAATTTTGATATTATTTCTACAAATGAAGCACAAGATATCGAAAATCAAGAGGTCCTTGATTCAGTCGAGAAAAAACTTGACGAGATGAAAGAAAACCCCTCGATAGTGATGGAAAGTATTGATATTCGTGAAACAATGGAATTTGATTACGACAACGTCGATGTGAGCGAACTAATGACGCAAGAAGGGACGATAACGCCCAATAGCTTTTTTTAATTTATTGCGTTGCACGAACGGCTGCATTGCCTTGCGATGATCTCAGTGAGTTAATCTGTCCAATTGTAAGATGAAGTCGTTTTATGTTCCCCACTATCTTTTCAGGGCTAATCGTTAGTGTTTGGTTTGTATCTCGCCACAACACGATCACCGCTTTTAGTGACAAGACGGTCTCTTGCAGATCGTAAACGGCATGCAGTGACGGCTTAGACTCAGTATCTTCATTTTCCAATCGTTTCTTAAAGATCCGCGCGGCACCGATCGGCACGGGCAGAGTAACCGTTAAGGATTCTTTTTGTGTAAACTGATCTTCGTCGTTTAGCCGGCGTTCCTCACGGTTGACTGGTGTGCCCATTAACACATTCTCTGGCTGCGTTGGTGTGTGCCAAATCTCAAACGTGAAGTGCTCTTTATCTGGATCATAACGGAAGTCTATTGGGATCTTAAGCTCGCCGCCAAGCACGTTCAGCCACCGCTGTATTTCATTTTTCTTAAATGACGCCATACTCGCTTTCAGTTGACTGTATTTATAGCCATGGAGTGCAGCTTCATCTGTAATGCGTAAATCGTAGTCGTGTTTAGGCTCAAACTCACCTCGTGAACTTGGGTTATAGTGACTGCCTTCCAGCCTCTTTTTTACACGCGTCGTAATGATATTGCTAAGCGCATTTTTAAGGGGGTAATTCGGCCCCACATAACTATAGACATCCACGTTAACGCTGTCCCCCCAAACAACCGCTTGCGGTATCTGTAATGCGGCCACCGCCTCATTAAGGGCCGTATGATTTATGAGCGTTAACTGCGTCTTAAGCTCCCTGATATTCCTTTCGAAGTGTTTTTCTCCGCCGATCGCCAAGTAGCGTACTGCGCCTCGGAGCATTTCTATATCTTCAAACACGTAAGGGCTGATCCCGTCAGCATGACGATGTGTTTTTGTCACGCCACTCGTCATTCGATAGATCCCTTTCGTATTTAGCCGTTGCGACCAAAAGCCGCGAGCAGAAGGAGATCGGGCATCAACATTGGCATTTAACGCATGGCATTGCACACAGTTATTTTGGTAAACCGCCCGGCCTAAGCGCAGCTCATTTAACGCCGTTGCCTCAACGTCTTGTTGCGCCGCGCCATGGCCCACGTGTGCCGCTAGCAACCCGCTCAATAATACCAGCAGCCGAACCGGCGTCTTAATGCTCATCGTGCTCATGCTTTTTGCCTGTTTTGTCATTTTTTAATAAAAAGGGCCTTATGCCCTCACTGTTAACGGGCCGACTTAATAAATAACCCTGGTAAATATCACTGTTATTTTTCAATAAGAAATCGCGCTGGCCATTTGTCTCAACACCCTCTGCAATCACTCGCATGCGCATGTTATGAGCTAAGGTAATGATCGCGATCGCAATAGACGCATCATCTTGATCGTCAATCACGTCTCGGACAAAACTGCCGTCAATCTTTAAGGTGTCAATGGGGAGTTTTTTTAAGTAGCTTAAGCTAGAGTAGCCTGTTCCAAAATCATCAATCGACAAATGAAACCCTAGTTTGCGTATTTCATTGAGCACTTCAATCGCTTTAATCGCATGTATCATGATAAAGTTTTCTGAAATTTCTAATTCAATACCGTCAGGGGATATTTTGTATTTATCAATAAGCGCTTTAAGCTGCTCAACAAAATCATAGTCGGTGATCTGCACCCCAGAAATATTCAGTGATAAACGCTCTGGGGCAATACCTTCTTGTTGCCATGTTTTTAGTTGAGCAAACCCCTCATTCAGCACCCAGTCGTCCAGTTGGCGCATAAAGCCACCTTCCTTGGCCACGTCCAAAAATTCACCCGGTGCGATCGTGCCTCTCTCTGGGTGATTCCACCTAATTAATGCTTCCAGACCAACGAGTTTATTGTCTCGAATGTCTGCTTGTGGTTGGTAGTACAGCTCCAGTTCATCATTATCAAACGCACAACGCAGACCCGTTTCTATTTCATAACGTTCTGCTTCTTTTTCACTCATTTCTTGTGCGTAAAATTTAAACCCATTTCGGCCGTCTCGTTTGGCCTCGTACATCGCACTGTCCGCATAGGTCAGCAGTTCAACATGATCTCGAGCATGATCTGGGAAAACACTCATCCCAATACTGCAGGAAATAAAGGCACTGCTTTCTCCGATCTGGAATGGAAGGTTTAAACTGGTTAGAATATTCTCAGCGACACGCTCGGCGGCCTTTTTAGAATTAATCATTTTTAACAAGATGGCAAACTCATCACCCCCGAGTCGTGAAATCAGATCCGAGCCCCTCACGCAGCCTCTTAACCTCTCCGCAACCTGCTGAAGAAGGTTGTCCCCCGCCTGGTGGCCCATGTTGTCGTTTACTTGCTTAAATTTATCAAGATCAAGGTATAGGACCGCACATCGATCACTTTCTCTCCCTGCATTTTCCAATACCGCTTGCAGTTCATTATTAAACCGCTTTCGATTAGCAAGCCCCGTCAAATCATCATGGTCAGCCTGATATTGCAAGCGCTCTGAATTTTCTTTGAACCGGGTAATATCAGAAAAAACACCGGCATAAAACGGCTTGCCAGAACCGTCATTAACCGCCGTGATACTAAGGCGAATACTAAATAACCCACCTTCTTTATGTCGGCAATCTATCAGCTCGCCCGCCCATCGGCCATGAAGCTCGATATCCTGCCTTATTTCATGAAGAAAATGCCTATCCACCTTGTAGCACGCCAAACGATACAAAAATTCTCCCATCACATCTTTCTTGTGATAGCCGCTTATTTCAGAAAATGAGGGGTTAATCGTTGTAACTTTAAGATTCGGATCGGCAATAAAAATACCCTCACTGGCCGTACTGATCACGGTATCTGACTGCATAAGCCTGCTACTATTTTCTTTCTCATTTAATAGCATCGTTAAATTCAATGTCGCTACCCCTGCACTAAATGCAATGGTTTTCAATAAAGCGATATCATTTATCGAAATGGTACGATGCGCCTGATAATAAACAGTAATAAAGCCCTTTGCGACTGATTCATCGGGATACATATTGACATCTAGTGAACTCAACTCTTTCGTTTTAGCGGCCATGCCAGCATAAAAATCTGTTGTACTGTTTGCACCTGTACAGATCCCTTCATTGTGAGCAATAATTTCACGGTCTGCCGCGTGCTCACTCGACGGAACACTTCGCGCAGAGTAACTAAAAAACTGGGCACCACAATGACCGGCGATCCCGACCACCACAAATTCAATATTTGCTATTTGGAAGCTCGTGTTAGCAGCAATGTCGGCAATTTTTTTCTGTGTCATTAAGTCAGAATTCATTAACCAAGATGATTGCAGCGTATCGTTGAGCTTACGGTTAATATCGTTCACCTCCGTCGCATTACGTTTGATTGCATTTTCCGATACAAACGCGCGGCCCGATAACAACAACAATGTCACCAACAACATAAAGTTAAAGGCAACGCCTGCCCCTGCGATCCGGCAGCCTGATACAACCTGTTCATAATTAAGCATTAAACTTTGTGCGATGTAGGCACCCTCTCGTTCTGAAGGGCACGCTATTATCGACAATACACTCACAAAGAAATACGTGATCACGACAGGCAAACACACCTCAAGAAGCCGCTTGCGCCACAATCCCTCCCCGACGCGAGTGTAATAAATACTCAACAATAAAATAGAGGACACAAATACGGAAAGCAGTTCAGCGATAAACCAAGAATAATACTCTGTCGTGACGATCCCTTTTCCAAACACTTCCCAATGCAAGGAGACTAAGCCAGATTTCAAGCCTAACCCAACGCAGGTGCCTGTTAAGATAGCCCCCACAAAAAAATAAAAGACGTCTTTTAAATTTACTAAATTCTTATAGTCAACCTTGAATAATATGATTAGCTTATAGATAAGGTAAACCTGTATAACCTCAGCCAACCCGAGGCCAACCGCATTCAATAAATAGGTTTGGGTGTTTATTTCTTGCTTAGCAATCATCAGCCCCCATTCATGGGCCAATACACTGCCGATTCCTGTGGCAAACAAAATCCACGCCGTCACTCTCTTGCTAGGCTCAAGTGTCAACAGCGCAATGAGTGAGACACCACCACCAAGCCAAATAACAGGGTGGTAAACAAAGGACTGGTTAACCAGCGAGCTTAAACTCGATGAGGCAAAATAGCTTAACAGTATTGCCAAGAACCATCCGTTAAGAACTTTCATTATTACACCCTTTTTTTGCCGTTCACGCACGTGTCATCCTTAAACGGATTAACGGCAGTCTTGGGTAATCAATACAATATTTGGCGACGCAGCTGAAGTGGCCTGGGTGTAATCTACCCTGCATTTTGCCGGTGTGCTTGCACCATTGTGTATTGACACGGTGGACCCTTCCACCTGAACGTCATATCCTGACATGTCTGCAATCAGCCCTGTCAAATCAGATGCAGAAGGATAACCATGCACTAACGCAATCGCATCGCCTTCCACTGTAATGGTTCCTTGCGGCCCATTTTGTTTGGAAATAACCGCTTTTGCATGCGCCATCGCCGAGGCGCTTCGAAGACTTCCCGCCATGCCCTCAATAGACGCCTTGCGTGCCTCTTGAGACAGGTCCATAAATTTTGGCAAGGCCGATGCGGATAAAATACCCAAAATAACGATAACAATAATCAGTTCGATGAGCGTGAAACCTGACTGCTGCGTTTGATTGCGTGTCATCGTGCATATATTTTTTTTCATTAAGACATCCTTCTTGCGTAATACTAATAAAAGACCTTGACGTTATTGACACGCGTTCCCTGTTAATAACACGACCGGTGATCGATTGGTTTTTGCATTTGAGTACATCACCTGACACTGACGACTATCTGCCGCGCCATTCGTGACGATTATCCCGTCCTGCGTAGGCGCGCTGTCAAAACTGGCGCTGTCCTCTATAAGTGACAACACACTTGATGCACTTGGGTATCCATTCACTAGTGTGATTGTTTGCCCATCCACAACAAGGCTTCCTCCCGGCCCTAACTGCTCTTTTACAATCGCTTCCGCGTGAGTCATTGAAGCCACACTGCGCAAGCTTCCAGCCATAGCTGATAGCGCCGCTGAGCGTGCCTCACCGGTTAAGTTAGTATATTTTGGGATAGCCGTTGCTGCTAAGATCCCCAAAATAACTATGACAAAGATCAACTCAATAAGCGTAAAGCCTGACTGTTTGATTGTTGTATTTTTTTTCATTGGACGTGCCCTCAATAACACTCTCACCGTGATGGTAAGGTTATAAATTGCGAATTAAGCATATGATACACAGGCTAAAGCTAAATAGATACTGTTATTGTGACGCTCTCGCGCTATCAAAACAGTGTATCATGTGTACAATATTTATATTGTAATTGAGGTGTCGCATGAGTCAACGTAATTTCACACAAAATGATACAAGTCCTAGCGCGAAACAATGGTGTTCACCTCCTGAAGAGGTGGAGAATTATACCGTTTGGCTTATTAACGCGCTGTCACTCTCTCAGGGGACTATGCAATATTTCTCAATGCTATCTCGGCTAATGAAATTAGCAGGAACAAGTGCCAATTACCCAAAAGACAAGCCTGTCATTAAAGGGATTTACGCTGACGAGTTGACCGCCGCCGCTACCTTAAAGTTTGAAAGGATCTGTAAAGATGCTAGGGATAGACGAGCGATCCGCATTGATGCTGATGAAACGCTGAACAAGCGCCTCGCCAGTGAAAAATCGCACGATTCCGAATCCTCAACAGCAACAAAAACACGTAAAACAAACGCCAAGCGTAGCGGCCCAAGTACTTCTGAGCTAGTTGATGAATGGGAGGCCCCTTCAAAGGCCAAACAAGCCAACAAAGCGTTTATGGCAATGTTTAAACAGCGTAGTGCAGGTCGCTGAACGCGAGTGCGAACGTGCCTTCTTTCAATAGTGTGATCACCATTTTCTCACCTGCCGCTGGGCAGCTTGAGCGCACGATCCGCGACACGCCTTTTAAAAAGTTACTGCCGTCGCTTCTACTTAAATGAAGCGCTCCCTTTGCATTTCGAAAACAATCCGGATAGTCGTTAAGTGTTTGCCTTAACTCGCTCGGTAACACTGAGACGATCGGCCCTTCGGTATACGTGAAATACAACATCACTTCCGCTTTTTTAATCGTATACGTGTCAAACATGCTGCGCTTATTACCTACGGGCAGAAGAATGCTGCCTTGAGGAAGCGCATCTTGAATAACTTCCCATCGTTTATCTTTTCGTTTAACTAAAAACGGCATCCACTTCAACATGCTCGCCATTGTGGCACCGCGAAGCCCCGCCGCCTCTGCAGCTGCCACCGCCTCTTTAAGCGTAAAACTTTCTCCTTGGGCCGGATCGCCTTTTTTTGTTAAACGCAGCGCCATCTGCTCATGTTGCGTTAGCGCGTCCGTTTTTTGCGCTCTGCTAGTGCAGTGTAGCCTGCCGTTATTTAAAATAAATTCATCATAACGTAAAATACAATTAATAAGCCCTTTTTTAGACAATACACTCCGTGACGAGCGCCTGCCCGCCGGGCTCTGAGTAACCTGCGTTTGCCATGCGCGCCACACTGTTTCAACATCGAATGACGCCTTAACACCAAATAGCTTTCTGGCCATAAGGTAGACAGGTGACTTTCCTGTCGTAATCGACACTATATTTGCTTCCACCATGGCGAGCTCGTCATAACTTGAGGCTAAATCATGAATTATCTTGCTCACCTCACTTTGAGAAAACGAGGTATCTTTCGCAACACGCGCTGCCAGTGTCGCAATCCGGGCGGCACCTGTCCGCTTAACATCGGACTTTGCGTGATTTATCACCTTCTTAACAATAAAGGCTTCTTGCTCACTTTTAACAAGCAGTGAACCGTTGTTTATCACCGTTAAACCAGGGTCAACCCCCAGAAAGCTCGCTATCACTGTCACCACGTCTACCGAAAGACTGCTGTCTTGCCCCGCATAGGCACTGCGTGCTAATACAAAATTCATTTCTCTTCGATAAATCGGTGTGTATGACTTAATAAAGGTCACTAGTGTCTCAAACTCGCTTAATTGACTTGACGTTATGTAGCGGGAACACCAAGCACTAATCGCCTGCGTTACACCTCTTACCCATTCATAAGATCGGCCCACATTTGCAGCGCACTCGCGTAACGTTAACGGCCGTGAGGCATGAAGCCCCAATCGTTCAAAAACGAGCTTCGAATAAACAATCCGATCTTGTTCATGAATGTTTTCACTCACAAAATAGGCCGCTAAAATACGGTTAATGTAAGCATCGATTGAATAAGTATCCGTCACGTCGTCGTCACTCCTTTACCTTTTGTTTAATATGAAATACTACACTGGACAGAGATATTTGTCAATTTAATGATAGATTTGCAGTATTTATGTGATTGCAATAACAATTTTATAACTGCATTTAATTTAATATCTAGTATATATGATAACTATTTGGAAATCACTATGGACGACGACATTGTACAGATAGACTCACTTCTTCTGTCTGGCCAAGAGCGAGTTATTCGTTCTGTTGACGTTTATGTTAATAAGCGGAAAGTGGGCACCCTAAAACATCACGATGAAAGCGACTCAAAATTAAATAATAAAGGATTGTATGAGTTTAGCTATTATCGGCCAGCCGATCTGCTTTCCTCCGAAGGAGATTATCAGATCTCGGTCACGGGCGCCTTTCCGATTAGAAAGCAATCCTATTTTTTTATGGACCAGGAGGCCTTTGAGCGTGCAGATCGTACCTACTCTTTAAATCAGAGTGAACGGATCGGTTTAACGGATAAAAAAGGCGAAGTTACCCTTAATTCTGAAAGTATAGGTAAGAAAGTAAGTTGCACACTGCTTCCAAGTGTCTTTTTTAACGGGATCCCACAAGGCGCCTTGTTGAAAATAATTATGGCTAGCCCCGACTATGCCGATCTCGATCTTAACGCCAACATGCTGGGCTTGCTTAGCATTACAGGTGTTAACCCTATTGGCCGACTTCGTTTTTGCGAAACAGGCCACGAATTATCGGCGCAACGTAGAGAAGTGCGTGACGCCTCCTCTATTATTGAACACCTCGATTCAAGTGATAACAACAGCAATCCAATGAGTATCGTGCAGTTACTTGCACACTATTATCATAAGGAATCAGGGATCTCTGGGCAGATGCCTAAGTTTGCTGCAAACATTGCAACAAAAGCGTTAACAGACGTTGATGTTCAACAGCATATTATGCGTTCACAATACAGTTACGATCGAGACTTAAGCGTTGAATTTAGCGAGGACATCGTCATTGATAAGAATGTCTCCGGTGCCGGTGTTGGCGTTATCTTTAAAACCGGACGCGCTGATGTTCCGGCAAGCGTTCTAAATGAGTTCGTCTGTATGTCAGGCTTAAAATACTCAGGCGGCGACTGTGCGAACATTAAAATAACGGACAAAGCCAATGCCTTGGTATCAAAACGATTTGAAATGATCCAGGATGAAACAGGGATGGATGCAGGTATTAATCTTGGCTTTGAAGAGCTCACCTCTATTATGGGCCGCTCCGTCTCTTCCGAAGGCAAGGGATTTGATGTTCCTTACTCCAAAACAACGATCGATAAAGAAACAGGGGACGTGCTGGGCATTCAAACCGGATCGCGATCTACCGTTACGATGATGGATATTTCTCGCGCGGTTGATAAGGTGGTTTCTTTTCAAAACAAAGAAAGCGCTCGCGAAGCACTATTTCGCTCATTTACTTTTTCAAACCTAGTGCGAAATGGCGACGCCCACCTTCGAAATTTCGGCATCCTTTATAATGAAGAAATGTCTGATGTTTGGCTCGCACCAAGCTATGACATCACCTGTACCGATATTTACTCTAGCATCGCATCCTACAATTTTATGGGGATCTCTCAGCCTACCCTTCATCCGCAATCCCAAGACATGGGCTGGATGAGCTCCAGTGATATTGATCAGCTTGCCCGAGACATGGGGCTTTCTCGCCGGCGGAAAAGAGAAATTTTAGAAGATAATAAACGTGGCATTGAGGCGGCCATTGTGGCCATGGATGAGCCCGGTCCTGACAACGCAAATTACTTATCCGAATCCGTTAATGTGCTTTTGCTTGTAACGATGTTTCGCTCCTTTGAAGTCGCTATCCGTGTCTTTGACAATGACCCCCATTACGTAGTGCCTGAAACACCCCATTTGCAGACAGAATACGAAGACTACCTCTTCGCACTGACAGCGCTGAGTGACGATGCCCTTATCGATGTCCATAAAACAATGCTGCGTTATTTTAAAAGTGACTACCTGCCTGAAGTCACCGCCGTTTATGTTGACCGCTCACTCATTAAAGACGCGCACAATGACAGTTGGCGATTGCCGCTCGATTTAGAGATCAGTGCTCATGCAAAGGCGGCATTTGAAACACACCAACAGCAACAACAAGACAATGACGAATTTGATGCGTTAATGAGTCTGATCATGGCCACAGACAACCAAGATGAAGAAGGCGTTCTTAAAGACGCAGCCAGTGAGTATCCCCTTTCCGACGCGGTGGACCTTGCTATTCCGACATGTCCACCCCCAGAAATTAAGCTTTTTTAGGAGCCACGCATGATCCCTGATTATAAAAACCTTTTTGCCGGCATTTTTTATCCCGGCGCGGGACCGCGGCAGGTAACTGAGATCTTGCGTGATTTCAGAACATTAATGAAAATAACTATCGAAGATTATGAAAACTATTCCGGCATTAAAATGGCGACCCTCCTAAATATTGAGAAAGGAAATACCGCCAATCCAAACTTTAATACCATTGCTAAAATGGCTGAAGGCCTAGGCCTGTGTATTGTTGTCGACACCTCAGCAAATATGACTCGACGTCAAAAGGGCATTATCAAAACAGATGATTCGCCTTTTGCAATTTACGGTGATAACGATCACCCTGTGGAAGGATTAAGTCGACTGCTTAATGTGTTACGAGAAGAGGCCAATCTTAACCTGGTCCAAGTTTCAACCGTCACCCGAATTGATCTTAAACTGCTTATGAAGATGTTTAACTCTCAAAACGTGTGGATTGAAAACACCTTAGATCTCCTGGCGCATTTTGATTTTTCTGTCTCTCTTGAATCGCGTAATTACCATAAAATTTGGGATCAGGTTGGAAAAAGCAACCGCGTCACGCCAAACAAACACAACTTATCTCAGCGAGAAATAAGACCCGTCGGACGTTCTATTTCAAGCAACCTGCATAACCCAACGATTAAAAATGTCGATGGATCACACCTTTTCTTTTCACCTTCTACTGAAAAACAAAAGACAAAGCCAACATTTTAAAAGACAAAACGCTTAACTATTTTTAAGTCGATTCATTTTCTTTAATGCCGCCGCCGCAAGGGTTGTCTTAATCCAATGGCCCCGCTCACTTTTAGGCAACACCTTATCTAAATAATAAAGAAGCTGCTTATCTTCATTATTGTCCTCATCAATGCGAATGGTCAGCCGACGCGTTTTCCCCTTCATCGTATTATTCTATTGGCGTCCTAACCATTTCTGGTCGACGCCACCAGGGTTTGCTATAACGAACCCTTCCCGCGGCCTTCGTTCGCAAGGTCCTTAGCGCGGTTGGCACCGTAAACCCTTTATAACGCAGCATCCCAAATACAATTAAACTGATCAGCCAGAGGGACAGTGTCCAATAGCTAATGTGAACAATGAAGACCAATAATGGATAGGACGCCCGCGCATCAACCATTAAAAACTGTGCATGTCTGCCTGAATTTGACCAATGCATTATGACGCCCTCGACTCTTGTTTAATTTTATTATAATCACGCTCATAAATAAGGCCAGCCTCAAAAGCGGCTTTTGCTGATGCGACAAAAGAAACGCCCGCGGCGTCGACCATGGTTTGAACCAAGCTTGCCACCTCCGCCGAGTCACTGTTCATCAGGAGATCACGTTCTTCTTGTGTAAAGACCTTATACTCGCGAAGCGCCGTTCGACCGCCCTTAGGATTTTTTTCTAATCGCTGCGAGACCACCAAGCGAAGTGACTCAATCACATCGGTAAACGAAATCGTTTCACTTTCTGACGCGCCAATGGTGATCCGCTTAATGGTCGCCGCAACACTGTTTGTATGAAGCGTTGAATAAACAATGTGGCCGGTCAACGCCGCTTCAATCACCGCGGTAAGGGTTTCGGTATCCCTCGCCTCACCAATGGAGATGACGTCCGGGTTATTACGAAGCGCATTCCGTACCGCCAAGGCAAAACTGCGAATATCTCGCGGGACTTCCGACTGTGCAATCAACGAGGACGGATCAATATCTATTTCGTCATAAACAAATTCAATTGGCGCTGCAAACTCCAGAATATCTAAGTTGCCATTTTTCTTTTCTAATAAATGTCGAATCACACTGGCGAGTAACGTTGACTTGCCCGATCCTGTTGGTCCGGTAACGATAACTAAACCGTTAGAGGGTAAAAAACCCTCTATTATTTCAGTCGGCACGCCCATCTCTTCTGCCTTAGGAGGAATGAACGGCAGTGAGCGCAGCGTGATTCTAATACCGTGTTCGCCACGAACCTGCATGGACGTGATACTGACTCGAAACCGTAATCGGGTATGCCTGTTTGCTTTTACTTCGTACTGAACATCGATATCTTTACCCGACGACAGCAACGTTATTGCACTATTGTTGCCATAGAGTTTGACTGCAAAATCAGCTACTTCCGCATCTGTTAATACTCTATCTGTCACAGGGTACGTCTGGCCGTGCACTTTAACAAGCGCCTCTCGATGCGTGTAAAACTTAATATCTGATACCTCTTGCGTCACACAAAAAGCTAACAGATCATCTAAATGCGCACCGATAAACCGAATAGGCTGATAAGGATAAAGATCACCCGGCTTAACATTCTCATACTCATGAATAACCGATCGCAACGCGCGTTCGCTGTCTGGTGCTGGATTTGCTTCGGCCATACTGCTAAAGGCCTTTTCGCTTGCCAGACTCAGCTTCATACGCAATCACCCACTCACCGTGATCCGATAAATCCAACAACAATATTTTTTTAACTTCGCCTTTGTATTGATCAAACGCATATCGCTGCGTAAAACTCACGCTCGCGTGGACCTTATTTTCACCCATCACCACATCTAGATCATCAAAGGACAGATCAATTTTTTGTGTGCGAGAAATACTTGCTCGACGAGATGCCTCCCACGCTTCACGAGACAGCGACTCCGGCAAGACAAATACCGAACTGTAATGTGACAAATAGCGTGTCGGATCCCCTGATTCCCAATCCTCTTTCCAGGCCATCAACATATGCCGGACGTCGCCCAAGCGTAATACACGATTTGTTTTTGCAACTTCAATATGCATATCTTCAATAGGCTGACCTATTGAAATAATAGCCGGCTTTTCATCAGGAAGCACGGCTGCCTTCCACTCATAGACGTTATTTACTTGCAGCGCTGAATCAGCCGTAATCTGCTTAACGCTATCGCCTATAGCCATTTCTCTTGCATTACCTGTTACCCCAAGATTATTGCGGGCGATCTTCGGTTTACTGATCTTGCCTTCAGCGAGTAGTTTTCGATAGGTCACCATACCTAAAAAATCTTGACGCAGCTCATTTAGTGCTAACTCATGGACTTCATCCGCCTGAGCAACCCCACTCTCCCACCCCACTTTAACCATCGCGTGCCATAATGCCTTTTCGGCATCGGTATTGGGTGCGATTGACTGATGTGGGATCTCAATATTATGCTCGACCGTCTTCAAGTAATCACGCCACGTTGGCGCAGCTGTTACAAAACGAGCATCGCTCTTGATTTTAAACGTGGCATCCGCAACTCGGATCGTTTTACCGTTATCGGATGACGTCACCGCCTGGCGTGAAGATAAAATCACCGGAGGCAATATCTCGCCATCAATAAGCAGCGAGTAAAAAGGAAATCGCTGGCTTAATTCGTCTTCTATGTTTGCTAAAAATTGATTAATCTTCCGAGACTGCGATAACAGCCCACCTTGAGCGCCTATTTCGAGCGCGGTTTCGGTTAATGTTTCCCTGCGAAGTGGCTTAATTTCATCTGCCTTATCAATAAAGACAGAGTCCACATCCAAAGACTGAAGTGACTCCAAGGTATACGTCGGTGACGCATCAAATTCTTGGGGGACTTGATCAATCGGCATAAAGCACCTCCTTAATATTGATGACTTGTATAAACCAACTCAATTACACCGTCTTTAACAAACACCGTTGCCTCTTTAACAAACACCGTTGCCGCGCGACCCGCTTGCATACCGGCATTTTGAATTAAATCAACGAGACGATACTGCCCTTTAGGAATGCTCACCGTGATAGGCACTAAGGGCCGCTTGTTGATTACTTTGAAATTGTATTGTGCTGTTCCTGAAAGGCGATCTAAAATACTTTCTATTTCTACCTCAGTACCCGTTAAACTTGAAATGGTCACCATCTGCAACAATCGAGGATCTTTAACGCCTTCACTGGCTTTTGCTACTTCTAGATGCCGTTTAATTCGAATAGCCTGTTCAATTTCTGCCAGCTCTCTTAACGAGCTACTCACCATTTCAGCTGTTTCAAGAAGACGCGTTTTAAAATAGTCGTCTGTCATAATATCTTCTTTCACTTCTTCCTTGTCATCGGAAAACCATGGCGTAAAAAACCACCCCCGCCCTTCTTCGTTGCTAAACCCTAAATGAGAGCAGCCCTGTAAGAGCAGCACTAGTGATGCCAGTAAAATGGCGAGACCTTTTTTCATACATTCTCCTGAGGAAACAAGATGTTTCTGCGATTAAGTTGTTTGTATCGTGCATATAGTACGAAGAATGATACTCGAATTGCACTATCACTTCAACCGCTAATTAATCTGTGAAGTAACAGGTGAAATAGTTATGTATTGTATGTACAATATGATCTAGAAGGTTTAACGCTCAACATTAACCTAACCTAGTATCACACCCTTCATCATTAGGACCTTAAGTGGCTAAAAATACGATTTCAATTCAAACGCGGGACCGGTATCGTCGCGTCGTTGTGAATTTACGTAAACAAGCCGCTTACAAGTACAACAAAATGCCTGAGCAGATCACCATACCGCTTTTGTGCCGGCACCTAATTGAGCGGCACCCCTTTATCAGTGCTTCGACCTGGCGTAGCTATCGAGCGGCTATTTTCCATGTTTATGGCTACGGGATGGAGCGCAGTGTGCTCAATATCCTTAACCAGATCCCCGGTGGTGGAAAAAAACCAAATCTAACGCCCTACGGCGCGCGCCAAAAAATGAAGTCTTTCCCGGATCTTATGCTGAATGAAACCTTGCGTTACTTGTCCACCCACCAGACAAAAATAGGTAATGCGCTCTGGTTATGGCTGTCTGTCGGCATTGAAACGGGATTACGCCCTTTTGAGTGGTATGACGCCGAGATCATCTCTCTTAATCATTCTTTACATTTAAAAGTAAAAAATGCAAAAAATACCAATGGTCGCGCCAATGGCCCTTATCGCCACTTAAATCTTGATCAAGTGGATCCAACCACGCTGGGGTTTATTCGTGCACACCTTCAAGTCATACAAGCAATTAAAATAAGCGCCGGCGGGCATGAGGCTATTGGCCATAAAAAATACAACACCTACTATAGTTCTTGTCGGCGACGCCTTAAGGTGGTTGTTCGTAGACTATGGCCTGACAGGGATAAATATCCGTCACTTTACTCGCTTCGTCATCAGTTTATCGCTAACGCCAAAGCCGATGGTTTTACCCTAGAGGAAATTGCTGCCATGTGCGGCCAAGCAAGCGCCGACACCCCTTCTATTCACTACGGGCGCAAACAAAACGGCACGCAAGGTCGTGTTTCTGTTCGTCCTAAAAAAGACGAGGTGCTCTCGGTCCGTAAAAGCAGCGACTTCCATCATCGCAACGCGGCTAATCGTTGATCAGTCTTGCGTTTCTAGTGGGGCGAGCGAAAAAAGACGTCACGATCATAATTATACAAAATGATCGTTAAGAAATGAATTAACGATCTCAAGCTCGGGTGCAAGTGACGTAATCCAACCATCAGCCAAATAACACGCCTTCGCGATGTCGTCGTCTTCCTCGTCCTCAATTTTTGGTACTAAACTACCATCAAACTTGAGTCCCTTTAAGATTAACGTGCCGTCTAACGTAAAGGTCATTCGCTGATCAAAATCAATTGTCAGCTTAGTGACTGTTTTTCCAGCCTTTAAATGCATGCCGACTTCATCACTAAACAGATCCAAATTCCGACACGTTAGCTGCCCACCATCTTGATCACTTAAGGTTCCATCACCCGGTAGACTCACTTTTTCAGGAAGCGACTGTGACGTTAACCACTGCGTGAAGACAGGCTCCACGTTCGCGCTCACCGTGAGCGGAGTCACTTTTAAGGAGCCTAGATCACTACGCAAATAAGCCAACACTTCTTCTGCCTTACTGGCGCTAGCCGCATCGACAGCTAGCCACCTTCTATCGCTAGACAATAAAATATTCGTGACCGTCTGTTTTGGAAACGCATTGGGCGTTAACTCCATTTTTACGTCTTCTTTCAACATGCGCACTTCTTTTTTCGAGGGCGCCTCTTGGTGGCGCGCTTTATGCTCAGCCACCTTTTCAGCCAGCTTCAATTTAATTAAACTGCCCGGTAGTGTTTTTGATTCATTACATAGGGTCACCAGTGTTGCCCCATTGATACTACGAACATATTCCGTATCTCCGCCTGCTGGCCCTACCCATCCTGTACTTTTTAAGCTAAATTTTGGGCAAGGCTCAAAGGGGCTTTTTTGTAAAGCCTGCGTTAGAGAGTCATCATCTAGATCAAAGTCGACTAAATTGTAAAAAATAATATTCTTAAACATCGTAAGGAGCCTTTTATTGTATTTGTAAGTTGTCCAAGATCAAACTTGAATAGCCTGAGTCATATAACTGAATCTTAATCCCTTTCGGTGTCAACACGCCCAGTGGACTAAGGGTAAGCCTAGGGATTTCTTCGACGAAACGGCCGCCTTTCATCGCTATTGCGTGCACGTGTCTATCGCCGTTTGAGCACGCCACAGAGGGGCTTATCACCGCCTGTTGATGACGTATTGATACCGTCATATCACACTCTGCATTTGATGCGCGCTGTCTGGCGTGTTGAATAATGAGGACTACTGACGATAAAACGGTATGCCGCTCAACAAACGCAGGCCTGACTGCTGTGTACGCTCCCATCGCTGCCACAATACCTATTAACACCATGACCAGCGTCAATTCAATTAAGGTAAAGCCTCGGCTATGGTTGCGTTTGTACACTGCTCACGTCATTTAGCCATTTTTCATAAGAGCGCGTCACAAACATCTGCCTTACAATGGTGTCCGTTTTTATCTTTAACGCGTCATTAAAAGTAAACTCTTCTTGCTTTGCAAGCGCGGTCACTTCCGAGATAACGGGATCTTCTTTATTGTAAAGTGCCCCAGCGATAAGACCGGGCAACGCAGCTTTCAGCTCGCTTTCTTCAATTGCATCATCAAACGGAGCGCCCACCTGATGATATTTTTTAGATTGAACCACTGACTTATACCGCCTGGAGAATTTTTTACTTGGCAGCGGTAAGGGCAGACCATATTGGTCTATTTCAACATAGCGCGTATACGCTTCACTTCGTTTTCCTAAAAACCGGATCTGCTGAAGCAAGTTGAGATGTGAGCAAACCTTGTCATACGGAACACGTAGATAAACAAGATCTCTTTCAAGGCCTGTTTTTGACGTTAATACAACATCATTCTCGTCAACGATAAAGCCCATTCGCCTTTGTGAGGGGTGAAACGTAAACGCCTGATTAAGATCATGTTTGTCTAGTAGCGTAAAAACCAGATTTTTTGCCCATAACGGAAAAAATAAATTAACACTCATTGATAATAAAACTCCAACGGCCCAACGTAGCAGGGTAGTTTAAACAGGTTTTTATTATAGAATATGATTGTATTATATACAAGATATACTTTACCTAACTCACTTAAAAACAGGTGAAACCTTGATTTCAGCCTGCAATGTCCTCGTAATAATGTTTGGCTTGGCGTCATAAATCGCCGTCGCCTTTATATAAAAAAAGCATTCTTTCATTGGATCTTTGACATCACAACCTTGGTGGGGAGCATCTAGGTAGGATCTACTCCCTAAACTGCATTGCATTTCAAGCTGATATTCCGTCACCGCGGGGAGTGAGGACAACGGTTCTGGACATGTCTGATGCTGCACAATATAAGCCGTCGCATACTCAAGCGCCCCTTTCGAGGCAAAGCGCAATTGTGTCTGATGATAGGCTGTCGAAACACCTTGTGCACTCTTCGTGCAGATAGCACCTACCAGCGTTGCCGCGGCCGATACAAACAGCATAACAAATACGACCATTAATAATGCGGAGCCATGTTGTTTAGTAAACATAATCACGACCAATATAGTATGCCTGCAGATCGTCATAGGTAAAGGTAACGGCAACGGTGATGGCCTGCGGCCCATCGGGGTAACTGCTTCGCCCTACACTTACGTCACATGACGCTGCACTCGAAAAATGCACCTTCTCACCATTGAATCGCATTGCAACCCCGTCTTGACACTCTATCTGTGCGGTCTTAATACCACTTATCATAGGTGACGTTATTCGTGTCATCGAGAATTGTTTTGATGTTTGAGCGTTGAGTATTATGGGATAGTCTTGGCCTGCACCCGTGATGTTAGCGTGCACATTATCACCACGTACAACAACACTGTTCTTGTCGACGCCACTTAACACCAAGGGGAGTACGGACTGGATCTGTTGGCCTTGGTTTTGCACTTGGCTTGAAAAAATCCCTAGCTGCCACGACGTCAACAAGCTCATTATAATATTCACCGCAAACGTACCTACGATCCCAGCAATAACCACCGTTGTCACCAGTTCAATTAATGTAAAGCCGTTTTGCTTTGCCTTTTGCCTCATCGTTAACTATCCCCTTTAAAGCCCATCACAACCACCTCATCACCTAATGGCGTCGTGATCGTAACGGTGACGTGTTTCATGGCTAATGTTTCAACAGCAAGCGTGTCTACGGCTATGACCACCTCGTAACCTTGCCATGGCCCATTCTCCCCAATTTGCGGCAAGCATAGCCGCTGAGCACGATTGCGTTTTGTACACGCTTTTGATGTTGTAAACGCATCTAGTGCCTCTATCTCGCTATAAGCGGTTTGCAAGGCCTCATTTAAAAACAGATCTGCCACCTGAATGCCTTGATAGGTCTGTAAATTCCTAGCTTGATTAACCGAAAATGCATTAAGTAACATGACCGCGCCAGGCAAAATAAGGCTCAATACGGTGATCGTAACGATCAATTCAATGAGCGTCACCCCCGCCTGCCTTATTTTCACGCTGTGCGACCTAATAAGATGGTTGACATGTCCCACAGTGGAATAAACACCCCTAGCGCCAGCACCATCACCAGGCCGCCCACCCCTAAGATGAGGATCGGTTCAATTTTTTCACTAATCGCCTTAATGTCTTGTTCGATTTCACGATCATAGTAAGAGGCAACGCGAGATAGCGTCTCATCGATAGCTCCGGTCATCTCCCCTGCCGCCATCATTTGCATCGCAAATGGATGGAATACGCCCGATCGCTGCGCCACTTCTGTTAACGAGTTCCCCTCTTCCAAACTTTTGGCCATTGCCGTGGTTTTACGCATAAAAAAATCACTGCCCGTAGAGGTGCCGGCAATTGTCAATCCCTGAATGATCGGCATGCCCGATGAAAAGGTCATTGCAATGGAATGACAAAGCCTCGATAACGTACCTCGGTGCATGATTTCCCCCACCAAAGGCAGCTTGAGCTTATACTTATCCCAGATCCGCTTACCCTCCGACGTTTTACGCCATCGTCCCCAAGCGATGTAGCCTAGCCCAGACAAACTCACCGCCCACTTCCAGTAGGCGTTAATGACGCCAGAAACATCTAAGAGCACTTGGGTTAACAGCGGAAGTTCACTCCCAAATCGCTCAAACATTTTTGAAAACACGGGGAGTATCATGACGTTAATAACCAGCAGAGCCAACACCAGAACAGCGATGACAATAATCGGATAACGTAAGACTTCTCGTATTTTTTCTTGGGTTGCTTTTTCTTTTTCGAAATACCCGCCCAACTTTAGGAACACCTCTTCCATATTGCCGGTCACCTCGCCTGCCTGAACCATACCAATCATGGTGTCTGGAAGGTGTTTGTCATGTCGCTCTACCGCCTGGGTCATGGTAAACCCCGCTTCTAGATCACTAATGACGTCACCTATGATCATATTAAGCATTTTATTGTCGATATAAGGAAGCATGCTTTGCAGAGCATTTAATAGCGTGACCCCGCCTTTCAATAACGTGTGCAGCTGGTGACACATGATAATGTAATCACCCACCGCCGGTTTTTTTGAGAAAAAATGACTCTTTTGTGACCGCCGATCCCGCCCGCTGTTCGAAAAGACGGCGTCTACGACATCCGTGATTTGTGACACCTTAATACCTTGGCCTCGAAGCTCCTTTGACGCGGCGGTCTTACTTACTGCCGAGACAATACCTGTTACCTGCATATTTTGGCTATCTCGGCCAATATAGGAAAATTTCATCGCCCGTTACTCGCTATGTTCACTGGCGTGCTCAGGGTTATTCATGTCGAGTGAAAATGAACTCGTCCCCGCCATTTTGATAACTGCTGAAATTGAGGTTCTACCCTCTAAGGCTAACAAGGCACCCGATTTAGCGAGTGACGAAAAATTTGGATCGGTGTGGCAGCACGTTGAAAAACCGGGTACATCTCCTTTTTGCAGACATAACATGGCGGCTCGACTCGGCACTAACAATTCATGAATAGGGATCCGACCACTGTATCCTGTGTCATGACAGATCTTGCAACCCGCACCGACTTTTAACCCTGTTGTTGTGCAGTCTTTCCCGGTGACTTTAAATAGCCACATCTCTTCTTTTTCTGTTGGTGTATAGTCCGTTTTACAGTGAATGCAAATTTTACGGACAAGGCGTTGAGCTAAGATCCCCTGCAGGCTCGTTGCAATTAAAAAATATGGAACGCCTAAATCAACGAGCCGTGTGATGGCGCTAACGGTATCATTCGTATGCATCGTAGAAAGGACTAGATGACCTGTCATTGCCGCGCGAATGCCAATACTTGCCGTCTCAAAATCACGCATTTCCCCCACCAGGATCACATCGGGATCTTGCCGGAGACTCGAATCGAGCACTCTCGGAAAGGTTAGGCCTATCTTTTCATTAACATGGACCTGTGTTACTCGATGGATCCTATATTCAACCGGATCCTCAACGGTAATGATCTTGCGTTCCTGCGTATTCAATGCGCCAATCATCGAGTACAACGACGTTGTCTTACCTGAACCTGTTGGCCCAGTGACTAAAATTAACCCTTGAGGCTGATCGATTAATGCGGCGATATCTTTTTCTATAAGCTTAGTGAACCCTAGTTGAGACAAGCTGCGCACCGCATCGCTTTGATCAAGCAGGCGCAGTACCACCGATTCGCCATACTCTGCTGGCAGCGTCGATAACCGGACATCAAATGCGCGGCCCTTGATCCCAATGCTAAACCGACCGTCTTGAGGCAATCGTCGCTCTGAGATATTCAAGTTTGCTAGCAATTTAAGCTTTGACGTTAATGGCGCTGCCACCTTCGTGTCATTAATCGCCTGTTCTTGCAAAACACCATCTATTCGCTGACGGATCAATACGCCTGTCGCGACAGGCTCAATATGAATGTCAGACGCTTTTGATTCAACTGATTCTTCAAAAATTGCTTCTAACAACCTCGCAACTGGCGCGTCAGAGCGTGCAATATCATTAAGTAAACTAAATAACTCAAAGTCCGTTTCTGGTCGCTCATTTGATACCACGGAGACAAGGTTTGTAATCGATCGTCCTTTGTACACTTGGTCAATCGCTTGCGCTAAAGCTGCGTCACCCATGACGGCAACCTGATAATGATCATCTAGCAACTCATCCAGTACTTCTAAAGCATAGATGTCACTGGGATCAGACATGGCGACTAGCACCTCATCTGTCTTTAATCGCGAAAGAGCAAGGACATTATATTGACGTGCAATCTCTTCTGAAATAAATGCGACAACATTCCTGTCTATCGCATGATCCGCCAAGTCAACGGTCTGCAAATTGAGTTGGCTCGCTAAAAAGGATGTGAGCTCCTCTTCTGTCGTCAACTTCCGCTCAACTAAGATGCGACCCAGTCGTTCACCACCCCTGTCCTGCTGATGTATTAACGCTTTGTCTAGGTCGTGCTGTGTAATCTTGTTTGATTGAACAAGGAGATCTCCAATCCTAAGACGGGCCTGTCTTTTCATATGTCACCTTAGTATTTATACTATATATATATTACAATATAAATCAGGCGCATTCAAGCTAGCCTCATTACTTACAAAAAAGCGCTCGTTTTTTGTGAATATCGGGAATCTTTTTGAATTTTAAAAGACTGTCTCGTTAAAGATCTACGTACTTAACCGTTATTTAGCTTTCCCCTATCCACCTTACAACATCTTTCCGCTCAACCCTTCCTTCTGTCAGATGGTGCATTGCACTGTCTTTTAGTGTTTGATTGCGTTGTCTAAACTGCTCATGGATCAATCTTGGCAGTGAGTCCGCACCACCAGCAAGCACTGTTTTAGCGGCGCGATCAAAATCCAGAAACTCATACAGCGTCACCACGCGACCATCGGTATTGCGGATCAAATGTTGAGCCACGATACCTTGTATTGCTTGCGGCAGCAGATCGCCGTGATGACTATCAAGCAAAGCAAACATTCGGCTGCACGCTTCTTCGACAGATTCTGCATGCACAGAGGCCAGTACACGGTGTCCGGTTAACCCGGCCTCAACCGCAATTTCTGCCGTTTTTGGGTGACGGATCTCACCCACCATAATCGTATCGGGTCCTTGTCGCATGGCCTCATGGATCCCAGCATGGAAGCTTTCTACATCCACGCCTACTTCGCGCTGCTGTATAAACGGATCGTCAAAAAGATATTCAATGGGATCCTCTATTGTCACGGTATCACCCAGCAGCCCTCTTCGCTGCAGTTCATACATTAATCCTGCCATCGTAGTTGATTTGCCTGCGCCTGTTGGGCCAGCAAAAAGAACCAACCCTGTTTTATCACTTATTTTCAGCAGATCTTCAAGCTTAAAACCAAACCGAGTAAGATTCGGCTCTTCATAGGGCATTTGCCTTAATGCCACCATCCACCCTTTACTGCAATGATAGAGCTGTCCACGCCAGCGCCCTCCTTGCCAAGTTAAGGAGAAGTCTCTTGCTAAATACGTGTGCTCCGGCTCGTACTCGTCTAGTACAGCGCTATACAATTTATAGAGTGACGTTTCTCTCGTTTCACTTTTTCCTTTATAAACTTTCTTTTCACCGTTCGTGAATTTAATCGCCATAAAATCATCACACAATCGAATGTCCACTACTTTTGCCCAGTAACTATCTTTGTAGTGCGGATCGAAAGCCTGCCCCGATGCCCGCGTGGCCACGGCGTCGTCACGCTTTTTGGCGCCCTCGCGATCGCGCTCCTGCGTGTCCGGTTTCGTCGTTTTTATTGTGGGCTTTGACTCAGCTGGACGACTAAGGATATTGCCCAGATTTAACCCTGTACTGTGTGGCCGATCCTCCATCTTAAGTACATTTCATGTAAATGGCTAAAAAGTTTGAATTAGGATGAGGGCGATGATTTAACTCCCAGCTGCCACTTCGATAAACAGCCATCTTATAATGGAATTGCCAATATGCGCTTCCGGGTCCAACCGTGACGGCCCAGCCATATTGAGCGCCGATCGGATTTGCCTCCGCTTGATTTGCCACATTAGTGCTTGAGTTGCCTGCCGGAACAACAATCGGGGTCGGGGTCGCGCCGCTGGGACAACTGGGCTTTCGGTATTTAACCGAAAGCTCATTTGCTTTAACGATGCCTGCAAAATTAATGCCTGTAGACAATTTCGCTTTAACGCCATTTTGACTTAATGCGTTAATCTCAACATCATTCGCATTAAGCACGTCATTGTTGCCCATATCGAGATCGCCCGTCATCGGACGACTACCATCTCGCGGCAGCAATAACTCTAATGCAGGAATTTGAGCAGGCAACGGAACCGACGTTGTGATCACGCTGCCGACCATCGTTGTCGCGGGTAAAACGCCCGTAATTTTGCGTGCCACTTCAACATCGCCCACATCGACAGAAACATTAAAACGCCGCGGTGCCAACCCAAGAACAGGGCAGGCCGTTGAATACACCGCGCCAAATACGCTGGTTGTATTAAATCCCACCAAATACCCCTGTGCAGGTAGCTGTAGCGTGCTTACCGCATTTGCACAGCCTGTCGCCTCGTCAGGCCACGCACCGGCATTATCAGCGGCAAATGTCTGCGCCGACTGGAATAAATCACTTATTTCTGCAATCGTCGTGTTGAGGCGGCGCTCTTCGATATTAGCAAGCAGTACATTCATTAATGGCACGACTAAGATGCTTATAATAAACATCACTATCATCAGCTCAATCAGCGTAAAACCGTGGTGTTTTTTCATGATAAATATAAACCTTTTACGGCATGGAAAATAACGATGTCAACCCTTATCACCGGTCAACTACCCTGCAATCATGCAGCGATACCTTAGATTCGCACCTCTTGAAACAACCACTCGGGCTGAGTCTGTGAGTCGAACTGCCCAGCCTGAGTGGTATCTCCCCCTAAACTCAGCATATGCCGACCAGTCGCTTGACCATAAGAAGCTACCGGTCCTATTTGCAGCCCCCTGCGAGGCTCTCGCCAAATCAGTTGACGTAGGCAGGGTCCATCCTGATCCTCTGCCTTTACAGATATTCCAGGATGCGTTTCGATTTCTTGCACCATTATCTACCGCGTCAAGCCAAAGACCGCCACCGGCATAATTAACATTGCGCCCTGCAATAACTCTGGGTGTTCCGATAGGAATTAAAGTTAACTGTACTGCAGGCAACCACGTATAGGTTGGCGACTGACACGACACTAAAGTACCATCTAAGTCTGAAGCAACCGTGCCGATAACAGAGCATGCGCTTTTAAGTGTTACTCGTTTCTTTATCTCAATCGTTCCTACGCCAAGCTTACCGGTCGCGCTGCGACTTAAAGGGGCTCCCAAGTTGGTGCTTCCTACTTTCACGTTATTCGGGACTGCAAGATCACCGTTATCATCGACTGAAAGCGGCTTCCACGTTCCAATTGAACACGCGTAAGCCCTTGGTCTGCCTGCGCCGTCACTACCATTTCTTACTAAATGTGTGCGCCCCTCCTTAGATGAATTGCACGTGGGTAACGATGAGAAATAGTCAACAGGCTCCCGCCAATAAAGTGACTGCTGATCCCGCCAAAATCCGGATTGACACGTAAGTACTTGTCCAAGAGGGCCAATACCTAAATCCCCTTGCACAACACCTGATGCACAAGAAGAATCAGCGCTTGCCACCTTAAATAACCCTGTCATTTTGTTATTGCCCATAGCGAGATCGCCCGTCATTGGGCGTGTGCCATCACGGGGCAGCAATAACTCTAATGCAGGAATTTGAGCAGGCAACGGAACTGACGTTGTGATCACGCTGCCGACCATCGTTGTCGCGGGTAAAACGCCCGTAATTTTGCGTGCCACTTCAACATCGCCCACATCGACAGAAACATTAAAACGCCGCGGTGCCAACCCAAGAACAGGGCAGGCCGTTGAATACACCGCGCCAAATACGCTGGTTGTATTAAATCCCACCAAATACCCCTGTGCAGGTAGCTGTAGCGTGCTTACCGCATTTGCACAGCCTGTCGCCTCGTCAGGCCACGCACCGGCATTATCAGCGGCAAATGTCTGCGCCGACTGGAATAAATCACTTATTTCTGCAATCGTCGTGTTGAGGCGGCGCTCTTCGATATTAGTAAGCAGTACATTCATTAATGGCACGACTAAGATGCTTATAATAAACATCACTATCATCAGCTCCATCATCGTAAAGCCATGGTGTTTTTTCATGATAAACATAAACCTTTTAAGTTAAGGGCAGTGAACCGGCTTCGTCGCTAAGGTATAGCCTTCGCAGTACCATATTTTCTTAATCCAAAACGAGGTTTTTATCTGAGGGGAGCCAAATTCTGTACTAAAATGGGCAACTAGACGACTACGTGTTCCCACGTTGGAGCTGTTTACACCGTAGGGTGAGAGGTTTAATTCGTTAAGATCCGTTTCAACGATACCTACCCTGACACTTTGCGTTGTAATGAGGTAGTCATTCCCATCTGGATTAACGCGGTTCACTGTGGTACTTGTCGTGCCGGGATCGCCACCTTGCGATGCAATAAAACTTGCTATCACCGCTGTCCCTTGACGCGTATACGTATTTCCCGCAGGTAAAAGCCTCGCCTTTTCAGCAAGCTCTGTGATATCTTTCATTTCAGCCAACGTGATACTTATTCTAGACTGGGCGCGATAGGTTGATACCATAGAAATACCCGCGCTTAGTAGAAAGGCAATCACCGTCAGTACAATCATCATCTCTAATAATGTAAAGCCAGCTTGCTTACCGCTTTCCTTTAGAACGCTCATGGCTTCTCCTAAAACATTTTCATGCCGCCCAACATCGGCATATAGAAACCAAAGGCCATCAATAGCACCGTCATGACGGCAGCGAGCATGCCCACTGTTAACATCATCGATCCTAATCGCTTACCTAACGTTTGCACCTCTGTCTGAAGCAACACTTGAATTCTAAAAAGTAATTTTTTCTTAGATTCGTCATTGGCACTATCAAAAGGCTTCATGCCAATTCGAAAAGCCGTTGACCAATAATCTTTACTCAAGGAGTTCGCAATCGATTTCCCTTCCCTGACATTTTCGATCATGATATCCACGGCCTCTCCATCAAGACCTGACAGCCCCATTTTTACCTGAGTCAACGCATCCATCATCTGCACGCCTGAGAGGTACAGCGGCCGCCAGGTGGAGATAAAAGCAAGCGATCGAACCACTTTACGATAGTTGTTATAGGTTCTTACTGCTGGGATGTTACGAAATAATCGCGACTTACCCCAGGCCTTTCTTGCGCCCAAAAACACACCAGCAGCAACACCAACCGTCACCAAAAGATAGTCGGTGAACGCGCTGTTTATCATTAACAAGATATCCGTTCCAAAGTTAACAGCCATTCTGTCAGCAGCCATTAATTGAAGAATGATCTTATTTAACATGAGACTAAGACCGACCAACATGGACATGCCCGCTGCAACATAAAAAAGACCTTTTGTTACGTCCCCCTTTGTTGCGGCAAGTAACTCCATTCGCTTCTCAATGTCGGTCACCGCATCTTCCATTGACTCTGCAATCCGACCCGAGCCCTCACCCGCCATCACAAGGCGAATAGAGATTGAATCAACACCACACATTGCCAAAAAATCAGTGATCGTTGAGGCATGCCGATAGCGTGGATCTTTCGTGATTCCGCCCAAATCGGGCATTGCCTCAACGACGTCACGGATCCCTGCAATATCGCCCCCAGACTGTACCAGAGCTGAAATCTGTGACAATAGCAGCAGCTGTGAATCTAAGGAAAGGCGCTTTAAAAACACACCTTTTAGCAGCTCCGGCAAGGGGGAGATAGAAAGCACGCTTGATATAAAAGCGGGGTGCGAACGAATAGACTGCTCATCCACCGCATCAATAAACAAGATTCGACTCGCCCCGTTTTCATCACTGTATTTTATTTTAAGCAGCATTAGGTATACGCTTTAACCTTAAGGCATTTTGATATTGACAGTCACCGTTGTTCCACTAACGGTTGCCGAGGTAATGTGAGGTGCTCTACTGTTTGACACCGTTGTTTTTAAATCTGTCGCAGCGGCGCTATTCCCTGATCCTAACGGGTAGGTAATGGCCATTGTTGTACCTGACACCGTTGAGGACCATGATGTGTCCCACGGTGTCAGCGGCAACAACCCTTCTTTTGCTAGCTCGCTCGTTGTACTACCCGCGGCATGTGTGCATGACGAGTAACTCCGGAACTTCATATGACAACTTGTCATTGCCAAGTTGAACTCACGCTCAAAGAAAACGGATGCGCCTGTTACTTTGGCATTGGTGACCTGTGAATTATACAGCGTCACACCAATCCCCAATAGCACCGCGATAACCGCCATCACGATCATCATTTCTAACAAGGTGAAACCCGCGTGTAGTTTAGCGATGGGGCCTGTTTGGTGTAATGTTACTTTTTTCATCGTCTTCTCCGGAGATGTACTTTTTAGCGATCGGCAATCACAACAACGTTGTAATCACCAATACACTGGATATGACTACGTATAGCCACTTAGTCATTAAACTGTTGGCCTCGCGTTGAGTCATGCTCTTGAACTGGCTGATTTATTCTTATTATTTGCCAAATACGGTTGTAACATGTATATGATATTATTCTACCAAGATAAATAATTACTGCAAGCTTATTCTGGATAAACCGCGCGACTATCTTTATTTTCGTAATACGATACGTCCGATCCCGCTGTCGTCGCTTGACTGTTCGGCGTAGCAATGTACTTTTCGCCTTTGTTCTTAGCTTTTTCACCCATCGAAGCACCAACCCCTACTATAGCGCTAACCATTGCCATAACGATCACCATTTCTGCCAACGTGAAACCCGCCTGTTTGTTAAGCTTTCGGTTTATTTGGTGTAATTTTTCTTTTTTCATTCTGTTCTCCTTAATTCGATCCGCAGCAGACTGTTCTACCGACACCAATTAACTGTACTATACGCACGTTACACTTACTCGCTTTCAGTAAAGAATTGTTTGTAATCATAGTTTTCACCATAGGTTAATCGCGGCTCTAAGCTAGACTCCAACTCTTTAATGGTGGTGCGATGTTTTGCCGCTAATGCGATCCCGTGACCCCATAGCGTCTCAAAACCTTGATCTACGTGCATCTTTTCAATTTCGCTTGCTGGCTTACCATCGATAATTAAGCGCTCAGTTGCGGGATCAACCATCATCAACTCAGTCACCACGCTCCGCCCTAGAAACCCATGATCACACTTAATGCAGCCCTCTGAATTAGATATCAATACTGTTTCTTTATCTTTCGGTGAGAACCTTAAGTCGCTATACGCATCAACGTATTCCTTATTATCGTTAAACACCTCCTCTTGCGAGCAATGAGGGCAAACGTTTCTTACCATTCGCTGTGCGGTTATCGCCACCAGCGCGTTCGCCAGTGCCACTCGGTCAAGACCAAGACTAATAAGGCGACTCACTGTTTCAGCACTACTATTTGTGTGTAGTGTAGCTAACACCAAATGCCCTGTTTCAGCAGCAATCAGCGCTTGTTCAGCTGTCTCTAAATCACGGATTTCACCCACTAAGATAACCTCCGGATCACTTCGCATTACACTCCTTAGCCCGGTTGCAAACGTCATATTTGCTTCCGCATTAATCGCAGTCTGATCTATACCTGGGACTTCAACCTCAACAGGATCTTCTAATGTTTGAATGGAATCACCCGGCCGTAGCTCTCGGATCTTTTGTAGCACCCCATAAAGCGTCGTGGTCTTACCTGAACCCGTTGGACCTGTTACCAAAATAAGCCCTTTGGTGCGCGAACACAATTTCAATATCATGTCGTAGTGGTGTTTTTCCAGCCCTATATCGTCTAACTTACGGATCCCTCCCGTGGCGTTCATTAATCGCAAAACAATATAGCCGTGCGTTTTTCCTGCCACCACGACAGGTCTTACCTCAAGTCGTATCTGTATCTCTCGTCCGTTCCAGCCATGAGTAAATTTAAGTGACGTCGGCTTTGTAATGCTTCCACCCCATTCACCTGTTCTATTCATGACACGGTTCGTAAACGAAGGGTAATCTTTCATCGCTATTTGATGTGTATATTCATTAAGCCTGCCATCGACACGGACTTTGATTGCCAAGGATGAACTTGTTCTGGGTGAAATATGAATGTCCGATGCGTTTCTCGCTAGCGCCGAATCAAGTATTTCATTCAACAGACCATCCAGCTCTGTACTATCAATGTCCTCGTCTTCCGCGTTGGCCTTTCGAGGTGCGCTGATCTGATAACCATAATCATCAAACAAATAACGCCCTCGGTCCCGAAGGTTAACCATCTCCTGCAAAGCAGCACCGTAGGGATCGCTCACCCATAAGTGACCATCCGTCAAGATCCAACCATCGCCACTATGGATGGGATCACCATGCTCAACACGGTTATAGATCTCTTTATTCATCGAGTGTGCAATGGCTTTCATTGCGATGTCGTGTGATATCCCTTCTTTATTCAAAAACTGGATGATCTCTTCCACCTTCTCAGGTGCCTGCCAAGAATCCACTTCCCACTTTTCAGTTGCGCCTATTTTAATTAAGCTTACTTTGATCGCGTTAAACCGTGATGTCAGGCTTCTATTAAGGAATAGCTCAGCCATAAGCAACTATCTCCAGTTTATATAAATGCGCGTAGAGCTACCATCTGGACCTTTCATCCAGACGTTATCAAAACTGACATCTCTCACTTTCCAGTTTTTACCCGGTAAGTACGTGCCGCCCTTTGCTCGAAATTCTCTATTGTCGACAAGGAAAATAGCTTCGTTATTCTCTATACCTAATAACTCAGGCATTACGAGAGCGACCGCCACATCTCTAGCCGGATCACCATATCCAAACGGGTCATTAAGCTCGATCACATCACCGTTCACACTTTCAGGGCCGTTCATCTCGCCTGCATACGGCGGTTGCCCTACCGGATCCACAAAGCGCGGATCATAACCCTCATCGCCCGGCCCCATGGTAACGGCAGATAGATTGCCGCCCAGCCCTTCTATATAAGGAACGCTTAAATCAGTCTCCTGCGCATCGCCGAGGATACCCTCACCGTCCACTCCATCCCTGACAGTAACCCCAGCTTGATAGGCAGCTTGTGCGCTGAGACATTCCACGCCTTTTTGCTTACAGCCATACACCAGATCGGCGATCTTCTTTTTCTCAGAAAGCACGTTCACCTGATCTCTGAGGTGTTTCATCTGTATTTGATGAGCCCGTGCATCCTTCAGCGACTGCTTCATCATGATCTCTTCGGCCTGAATCGCCGGATCTACGTGCCCAGCATCTTGTCGTGGCGCGGCCACCGTCAATGACGAATAAAACAAGCTACCTAGCACCGCAGTTGTTAAAACATATTTTATTTTGTTCATAGTCTTCTACCTTAGTTCGTCATCTTTCTAATATTAAGTTGATTTTGGCGCGTGTTTAGTCGTTTTGGGGAGGCACCGATAATGCCGATTGTCATAACGCCGTTCCCATCAGAGAACGCAATATCACCCAATACCGCGCGCATTTCTTCCTGAATCGTCATTCCAACAAACAACACATCGTCGATATCACCTTTCAAGACGCCTTGCCAGATATGACCGCCATCAATGAACCCCAAATTAATCCCGTAGGGTGAGTCTGGGCTTAACGCCTCTAGCTCAACACCCTGCGCCAAGGCCATTTCTTCTGCCTGTGTCCACTGCGTCTTTATGTCGGGTAAGACTAAAACCGCCTTCAGCCCGTTTGCTTTTATATTCGCTGCCGCTATCTCTCTTTCCAACTGTTCAAAATCCGGGCGAGGGTGGTTGCTCTCATTCCAAAAAAGATACCCTCCACCGATCAAAAGTGTACTCACCATTGCGATTAATACCTTCTTGATCCGCGCAGTGACTACACTGTTTTTCTGTAGCTTCGATCGCTTAAATAAATTACTCACTATCCATCGCCTTCCAGTTAATAATTGCTTCACCTGTCACAATAGGGCGCGCGCTGTAAACACTCACCGGCAAGTCTTTCGCTAAATCAGAATGCGCTTTCTTTAAGATCACCTCAGCAGACGGATCGCCTAAGCGGATATGTTTCGCCTCAATACTGTCTTCCGGCAGTGTTGAGGCGAGGTACCAGATTGGAAATACGTCCGCCTTTTGATCCGGCCGATAGGTGGCACGATCCGTCTTTAAAATCTCGATAGTGGCGTTTATAGAGGTTAAAATTGTCTGCGACAATTCATACTCAATATTTTCTTTTTTATGGTTAAAATCAAGGTATCGCTCCATGCCAAAAACGACAGCCACCATTGCGCTAATGGCCGCGACGATCTGCCGTTGAACAATTTTTCTTTCTTTATTGCGTAACGCAATCTTTTCGCGGACACTTAGAACTCGCTGTGCGGGCTTAACCAGCTCAGACGGATCAACGTCAAGTGCCAACACATCGTCATCCGTCAGCCCCTCTAACAGCGTGTCGGGAAGGCCTTGCAATTCGTCTTGATAGACAATCCCAGCATGCCAGACGTCATTGTGATGATAGAGATAATGACTCCCGTCTCCAGACTCGTTGACCGGAAGAACAAAAACCTTATAGTCATCATTTAAGTAGCCAGACGAAACAATAAGCTGCCACAGACCATATACAGGCAACTCGCCATGCTTTTTAATAAGCTCATCCATCACCTCGGAAGACACCCAAAGCTGGTTGTCTCCTGTCAGAAGATCTGAATCAATTAACTGTGATACCGCCTCCGGCTTTTGCACCGACACTTCATCACGGATGACGATACATCGCCGCCCCTCAATTTCAACAACCTTATTGGCAATATTGGCCATTATTAACTACCCACTTCAGTTGGTGTAATAACAATTAACAGCTCACGGCCTTCTTCTTCAACTTTAACGCTGCCCAATAGCTCACTTATTAACCTAGACGCCTCGCCACCTGGCAGTGGAACACGTTTAGCATTTTCAATTATTCGGCTTAATATCAGTCCACCTAAATGAACTGGCTTGCCACTTTTAGTAATGACCTGTGTTGCCAGCTCTTGGATAGCAATATTAGGCGTTGAAATCACTTGCCCGCCATTATTGATTTCAGTAAAGCCTTTAATGGATGAAATGATCGGCACAACTTCCAGTAAAATATCATCGTTTTTAAGAATTCTCGGGGTGACCGCCAGTTTTAAGCCCACGCTCACGCGAGATAAATTCGTTGTTACAATCGAGTCGCTACTGCCACCATCAGAGCTGCCCACCGGCAATATCTCTATATCCGAGACGTAACTAAATTCTTCCGTTGAACCTAAGTAGGCGGTATAGCCATTCGTAACATTTAATTTTGGCTCTGACTGGATCTTAACGCTACCCTCTTCCGATAAGGCGGTAATTAAGGCCGACAACGTAACACTGCCCACTTTTCCTGCAGTTGTAAGCGCCCACGTGCCCCCATCTACTAAAGAAAAAGCGTTTCTATTGTTGCCACTTAGGCCAATCGAGCCCACGCCGGTATCCCCTGTAGTAAAGCCAGAGTTGTTGTAAACTGCACTCCAGTCAATTCCGCGACCATCCCCTTTTGAACTGGTTACATCTAAAATAGCCACATCCAAGAAAATTTGGCGAGTTAAGTTTTTTTCAGTTTTAGATAGCCATTGATCGAGACGATTAATATCATTAGGACGGCCATATGCTGTAATCGTTCCTAGGCGCCGATTTGCAACCAGCCAGGCATCTTGAGCGATATCGCCACGCCCAAGGCTACTGTCCCCGTTCAGGCCAATTGCACTACCTCCGGCAATAAGATCAGGGATCGTAAGCGAGTCAGAGCCCAGTAAGCCGCCCGCGATGTTGATATTATTCTCATCATCCTCGTCGTCCTCATCAATATCCAAGATCGTCTTGGCCTGCTTAATTGTCTCTGCCCACGTGTCGTTAGTACGCTTAATTTTGAGTGACGCACCGCTTTTGCTTGAGCCGTCATCATCCTCTTCATCCTCATCGGATGTTGATGAGAGCGTAGCTGAAAAGCCGGCGTTTATTTCCGCCTCCGGCATATGACTCATCGGCGCCAAATTCCACTCTTTTATCACCATCGAGGAAACCGCAATCACCGGCGTGCTCCCGGACACGTCTAGCACATAGTCATAATTGGTAATTGATCCCAAATTTGCCAGATAGTCTTTAATCGTCATATCAACAACACGCAAGCTAATAATTTTCTTTAAATCAACCGCCCTGTCTTTTGCAATGATCTGAACCTGCTCCAGCCCTTTAGGTGCTAGCAACGCGTCTGCAATCGAAATCGCCTTGCGATTGACTCTGGTGCGCTGACTTAAGATCTGATGCTTAGGTGAGGAAATCCGCACGTAACTTCTTACATCCGGCGCTGTTTTCTTAATGTCTGGCATCGCCGCTGTCTGAGGAATCTTTTCAGGGTTTATATCAAGTTGAGCACATGCGGGCAGTAATGCCGCAATCGTTAAAGCCGTTATCAGTTTCATTCGCATTATTGCGCTCCCGCGTTACTAACAATAACCAGCAAAGGAGCTGGTGACATATTTGCATAAGGCAAATGTATTAATCCCATAGGTGCTAACACCTCTCTCAGAGCGCCGCCTCTCGTTTGCTCTCCCGAATAATCCACCACGTTCTCCAACAAAGACGGAGATATCTGCAGATCGACTCTCCAACCCTGGGGAGCCAAGACCCTGAGCACTTGCTCAAGAGACTTCCCTCGAATGTTGAAGGCTTTTCTCTCATCTAACGCGCCAAATCTCCCCCCTGACGCCGAAGTAACATCCGCTTGACGACCGCCTAATGCAGCGATGCTCGTCATATCATCTGTGATAGAAAGGTACTTCATCTCTCGATTAAAATTGGCCTTCCACCCGTAATCATTGGACACCCGCTTAATAAGCTCGTCCCATCCAACGCCTCCCTCCCAGTCAATTAGCTCATCAGACAAGAAAGGATCATGGCTTACCACCCAGTCGCCAGGCATAACCTCTTGAAGAAAATCACCAAAACGCACTCCTTTTCCAAAGCCCTGAATGGCATCTGAATAGTGTGAAGAAGCGGCGCTTGCTTGCGGCGCCTTAGAGACCACCACAAAGTCAGCATTTGCGATAGGGGAGGCCATCATAAGCCCCGTTAATACCATTAAGGTAATACGTTTAAAAGTCATTTTTCACCTGCACGTTGGTTTTGTATTGTAGATATGTTACACAATATTACTTTCATTAATTATGAATAGCAAATTTCTTTTCTATTTCGTCTTTATAAAACAAAATCGGCATCGCCAATTTTTTGAGCAAGCATATCTGCAAGGGCGTCAACACCATCATTGTCAATGGCGGTCAACTTTGAGGCACCAATCGCTTCCGCCATTTTTTCAACCGCGTCACAATACGTTGCAAGCTCATCACTGGTCGCGTTTTCGTAATACTGTTCCAGCACGTGTGCTAAAAACTGCCTTCTTGCGTCATTATCACCGCACATTTTATGTTGTCTGCTGGCGGTTAAATAAGGCCTCTAGCTCATTGACAATCTCATCAATAACACTCTCCGCAACCGCTTCTTCACCATTTTTGGATGCCACCTCACTGGCGGTCGCCTTACGTTTTTCCACCTCTGCTTTGGCACTCCCTCCCCGATAGCGCATCGCCAATATTCTTCTTGCCGAAGAAGAACCAATTCGCGCATAAAGCTTGTCGCGAATAGCGCTGTCCTCTGTTGTGGTTGAGTAACTCCACAACTCTTCAGGGCCGATCGTGACACTCAGCAGATGGCTATGTGTTCCTTGCGTTGTTTTTATGATGGCAAAAACGTTACTGCCTTTTGACGTAGGGCCATTTAGGCGTGTATTAATCACGTTATAAGCGCTTTTCTTAAGGCCAAACATTTCTGTTATCTTGCCTGTCGTCTGCTCAGTACCCGACCCTAAAATAAAGACGCTGGTCGCAAAGTCGATCATTTCATCGGTATAGTCTGTGATGGACTGGGATAACAGTGACACCATGACATTCCATTTCCGACCTTCACGTTCATCAATCAAGATCTGTTCTTGAATAGCAGTTGCCTGGTTACCTGCCGCACTTGTTCGATGATATTCATCAAAGGCAAGATGTTTTAGTGACTCTCGTATTTCGTGGATCCGCAGGAGATGATAAGCACGATACGGCTCAGGCATAACCTCCGCATCAGTTGGGTTAAGATAAAAGTTCTTTGCCAAGTTTCGAGCTAATAAATACATAACCGAGGTTTGCTTTTGTGCGGCAATCCCTACTCCCTTAGCCACCTCATCAAGATCGATGCTCACCACGCGCGCCTCACCCAAATCAAATCGTGTGGGCTCTGATAGGATAGGGTAGCTTTTTACAACTTCCGCCACTAAACGTGAAAATGTATCCACTAAGCTCTCACCTGTTGGCGTCGTGATCTTGCCAAAGATGTCTACAATTTGCGGCATTCGTGAAACGGTCACCAGATCGGAGATCAGCGGCACCGCGTATCGATTTGCCAGCGATGCCTCATGAATATATTTCGCCCCAAAAAGGGCGTCCACCACTTCCCACCATGTTGTTTTACTGTCCACTTCATGGCCAATATCTTGTAGCGCTTTATCGATCTTGGCGTTGATCCGTGGAATATAGAGTTTTGGATGCTCTGAATCACTAAAGCGATTATAGACATCGTCGATCACTTGAACAATCAAGCCAATCATTCCCTCATACGGTTTTGCATCACCCGTTGGCGTCATAAGCAAGGTAACTAAGTTCGCCAAAAAAGAGCGCTCTAACGGTAATGGTGCGCGTAGTCCCAGTTGAGTATCAAAAGGATTCATTGCGTAATCTTTTGTCATCTTGATTCGGTAGTGAGCGGCAAAATGTTTTTCTGAGTCAGGCAATATATCGTGAAGAAGTGTAATTAAGCCCTTTGACGATGGCCCGATATCAACAATATGAATAAGGGGCAATCTCTTGTTGCCGGGCGCTAAACACAAAGCAAGATTAATCATATTAAGTAAGACTGATTTCCCCCTGCCTGGTGGGGCAACCATCACATTGATCCATGTTGATTGCAGTGAGCTTCCTGGTTGATACGGCCATAGCTTTCCATCCGGCGTCCTAAACATGACCGCGCCTTGTGTCCAGGGTGCTGAGGGGCGATATAAAGGCAACATCGTTGCCAGCTCTGGGATCGGCGCGACAGAGGGATTTCCAATGTTTTTTGACGTGAGGCCGCTCATGGCCGAAATAACGCCGGCCAATGGATCACCCGTTATCTCACTCACCTGACACTGTCCCCAGTTTTCGACCGCCCTTGCCATGTTAGAGGCGCGGCTTTTTAACAGGCTGCGATTGTCATCTGTATCCAGCCCCGTCACCCATGTTGTTAAACAAATTCTGATACTTGCATTAACGCCATTATTAAACGCGTTTTCACGCAGCGCCTTTACAGCGCGGTCAATCTGCTTATTCGTATCCGAGGCAAAGGCGGTATAGGCTGCGAGCATCGCCTTACCCGAGAGGCAGCTCAGTCCTTCTGAGCCCAACTGGAAATTAATCCGCCATGGCAAGTTACTATTAATTAGCTTTGCAAATAACGATGAAAACCGCTGTACATCTTGCGGCATAATATCAATGTAAAGCGGTAAATAAAGTCGATCGCCTAGCGCGATCATTTGACTAGTCAAGATTTCGCCATCACGAGGTATAATTTGCTCTTGCAAGGGTGGGTACCCCATTGATGACAGGTCATACTTTGATCGCATTTTCTGCCCAAGCCGAACAGGGATCTTGTCACCTTGTAAAATGGGAAGCCACTTTTCACTCGTAAACCCCGGATCAATCGCTTGGCGCAATTCGTGGACAGCCTGATGTGCACTGAGTACGTTAAGGCTAATACCTGACAGCGCCAGCTCATCTCGCAGTGCCTCCACCGCACTTTTATGGCGATCGCCTATCTCGGTATACTCAACCGTGTAACTTTGGGCATCTGGTGTCGCGGGAGGAGGGATCTCTTTACTTTTCGCCTTTCGTTTTGCATTAATTCGTTTTAACTCATCGTTAGACAGCACCATCGTATGCGTCCAAACCGCAATATAGGCCGCTTCTGATGCACAAAACCTGGCTAAATGCGTTTTCCGCTCCTCCAGTAACCCATTCACTGCCAAGTTAAGATTGCTTGCCGTCACTGCAGCCTGTTCTAGACTGGCTGCAATCTCGTCTTCAACACGCTCAGGATCATAGTCAAAGCCGACTTGGAGGGTATGGCCTTTTTGAGAAAACATTACCCCTAGTGCCGCGGTCGTTCTGGTCAGAGTAGCCCTAAATTCCTCTTCACCAACCATTTTGTTCATGCCATCAATTTTAATTAAACTCATCAAACTGCCGTCTTTGGCGACTAATGCATTTTCCTGTTCTCGTGAGTTCGTTTCTAGCTCACAAAAGTCTGGAATGCTTTGTCCAGATAATTGCGAGAGCATCATCATGATTGAGTCGATAATTCCGATCATTATTCTTTCCAGATAATATTTTTCGTTATGTCTTGGATTTTGACTAAAATTTCTTCTTCACTTTCCATCTCTAAGATTGAGTCCAGCTGAATAATGAGCTGAGGATCGCCTTGTTTTTGTACGCGTTTCATAATAGAAGCCACACCCTCAGACAATTTGAGCGGACTGGCGTCAAGTGACGGCATTTCAGAATAGTCTTTCATTTTGTATTGTACACATGTTACAGAGTAATACCAGTATAATACGAGGACGGGCTTTCAGCAATTGTTTAGCCTGTTTACCGCCGTTTTATTTCAGGCGGAAAAGGGGGCATAAATAAATTAGTGTCTTGTACTGCGTAAAACACCTCATCCCATTGCAGTGGATCAAAGCTCACACTCAAGCTGCCCACAGAGTAATTATTAAACTCAATATCAACTTTATTGCGCAGCACCAAGGCATCCATAAACACCAACAACAAATCAACGCTTCGCATCCACGATGCACTGGCAGAAAAAAAGTTTTGCGTGCTGTTTCCGTTTCGCTTTTGAGTTCTATTAGCTAAAGATACCCAATAATTTTCAGCTAACAACCCTGCCGATAAAGAAAGCTGATTAAATCCCTTGTTCACTAGCGGTTTTGCTAAGGTCTCTTTTAAAGGGTGGCTGTCCGATAAAAACCCCGGTTGGTAACCTTCCCCCACCAAGACCTCTTCAACATGGATCTGAGCATACGTTGATAGCCAAATTAACTCAGGCTGAGACAGCCAGTGTCTAATTTTATTTTCACGCTTGTTGGCTGTGTTGCCAAAGCCTATTAAATCAGCCACCTCTGGTGCAATGTTTTTAACCGATACTTTCGTTAAGACAGGTTGTGGGAATTTAATTAAAAAATCGACAATATCCGGCCTGGCTAAAAGCGACTTTTCCTTAAGGAGATCCCACTTACCGCCAAACACGGGTACCGGGGAGCTTAGGACGTCTAGCGCGTGCTGGATCCGCGGGCGACGGATCCAGGTGTAAATCACATCACTTTGCCAGCGACCACTGCAATAAACGATGTTGTTATAGCTATTGTCTACCGGTAAAAATTGTTTATCAGGTCTTCTATATAATTGAAAGGTGGCCGCTAAATCATGTGACAGTGCGGTTTCATTTCCTATCTTTTCGATATCGGCGCCATAATGCTTAACAGCGCCGCGCATTACATTTGAAAACAATCGAGACAAGTAAGCTACCACTTCAACCGGTCGCCTGCCAGAAAGCCCCATCTCTTGTATTATATGATCCATTTTCGAGCGCAAGTAGGTATCTAGTTTTACCGTGTTATTGCGAAAGCCACGCTGATCACTGACCGCGGTGTAATTCAAGTTTGTCCACCACCGAATATTTTGAGCTAAATCCTGGACATTGCCTACACGAACAACGTCACCGCCTTCAACGCACGCCCAACCACTACTGTCGCCACCATTTTCAGGGATTTCAAATAAGACACAGCCAAATTCCATTGCCAACTCCTTAAAACTGGCTTGTTATCGTTTCGTCACCAATAATCAATCCCCACTCCTCAACCGGAGAGATGGCATTGTCCCGCCAGAAAGTTAAACGGTCGTTATCACTATCTGCAACAGGCAATAAACGTAAACTATTAAACCTGCTCCCCCAGTTAATCCGATCGGCATAGGCCTTATCATCCAGACTGTTCAGAAAATTAGCGAGCCACAGCGGATCCTCTGATTTCATGCCCGACATCTCAGGACCGTAGACGGTATGTAAGTTTCGCAGGCCTTCGGTTTTAATTAATTGGTACAGATCCGCAATCTTTTTGCTCCACCGGTTAGGTTGTTGAAGTTTTGACACAAAATACAGGCGCGTTAAATGATTGATCCACACTTGGCTTCTCGCTGAGAAATGAATCAACACACTCCCCCCTTCCACACCAGCAAAGCCAACATGATGAGCGTAGTGACAATAAACACACGCCACCAATAGATTCGCTTTCGTGTTATTTCGATGATCATTATCTCTATGATGGACATGCTGATATTTCTTCGATTCAAAGCCACAAAACCGACAGGCATAACGGTTTAACTTCAAGACGTCTTGCCTGATCATCTTGAACTCTTCATCGCTTGATTCAATATTCGTGTCATTGCCTCGCCAGATCTCTTTGTCTTTACCGCGTTTAACCGACAAAATAATGGGAAGTTGACTTCGTGGTGCCATAACTAAGCTCGCCTTATAATGATATTATTTTTCGTTACTCTTCGAGGACGACGAGATAAAATCACCCAAATGCCCTCTTTTTTGCGCTGTAAAATCTGTTTCCTCACCTGCTTGAGAATCTGTCCCAAAAAGAGAGTCTTTGGCAATAAATACAACCGAGCCTATCGTCGTCAGTAAGCCGCCAATAATAATTAAGGACAACGCCTGCTTTAGCGTGGCACCGCCTGACTGCTGAGGATCTTGAGCGCTTTTTATTTTTATTATTCCCGCACCGGTCAGCACTATCCCTAATATAATGGCCGCCCCCGTAAATAGTAACGAGACGGAGTTAAGCTGTCCGTCCACATCTCGCGTCATTTCGCCAACATCTCGGTTTTCCGCCGATACCGCAGCCACAACTAGTAATAGTAATAAAAACAGCCCTTTTCTCATAGCAATCTCACTCTTTTGACGACGTTGAAGGCGCGTCACTAATTGTTATTCTCTGGTGGCCAGGCGTGGTATCGCCGTTGCCGTCGGTGATCGAGTCAGGGGCAATCGTCATCACACCCAAAACCACCGCCAGCAATCCACCAGAGATAAGGTATGCAAGTGCCACCCTGAGCGTGACGACGTTGCCTGGATTATCGCGATGTTCTTTTATCTTTAATAGCCCAAGCCCCACAAATATGAGTCCGACCAGCAAAAAGAACGAGATAATTGAGTCGCCAATCGTGCCGAAATAACCATAGATGCGATCTGCCGTTCCACCCACATTCGTCGCCCAGGCCAAATGCATCGGCAACAGCAGTAAGCCCGCGACAAGGATTTGTTTTTTTAGGTTTAAGAGCATAAACGCACCCGCTTCATTGTGACGTTAATAAGCCATAACACAACATACTTAGATGCCTATTTTGCAAATAGCGCGCCCGCAGTATCAGCGTCATTTGCTAGATCCCTACCTTCTCCAGTTAACCCCGCAGAGTCACCGGCAATGGTCATTAGCCCTAAAATAACGGTCAGTAAGCCGCCAATAATAATCATTGTCATCGGCTGTGACAGTGGCACTTGTTGCGGATTGTCACGGTGTGCTTTAAGTTTAAGCAGCCCCATGCCGACCAAAATAATGCCGCCCAACAAAAAGAGCGCCAAAAACATTTCACCAATCGCGCCAAAGTTGCCTTTAACCGTTTTCGATACTGCTGCAGCATCTTTGGCCCATGACGGCGCACTGGCCACCATCGTCAACGCAAAGACACAACCTGCTTCATATATTTTTACTTTCTTTTTAAACATCTCTTACCACCTCAGTTAATATCATACACATGATACAAAATAATACACTTAAAGACCTAATAAATTATCGACCGCTTCGGTCATCCCTATCGACCAAGCAATCATTTTCACCGTTAAAATCACGTTGATTGCTGCAATGCCCGCCCCCATAAAGATAAACCCTTTATAAAAGGAATCTTGTTGCTCTTGCCCGCCGGGTTTACCTAGGTTTCTCAACATGATCCAGCCTTTAAAAAAGGCAATAAACCCAATAAGCTGGATAAAGCCCAGCACGCCTTGTAAAATAGCGACACCTTCGCCACTTAATGTCTGACTATTTGCACCGGCAACGTTATAAGACAAAAAAGTATAACCATCACCATAAATAGAGTTCCCACCAATTGTCGCTAATAGCCCTATATTGGCCAACCCTCCCGCAACAATCAGCAGTGCAAAACTATGGCTTATCGGATTATTCCCCGGATCTTGATTATATTTATTAAATTTCAGGAGCGCGGCAATGCCAAATACAATGGCAAGCAAAAGCGCTACATCGTTTAAAAGCAGTGCAATGTCGCCGTAGTAGGCTGAAAAATTCGCAAACATTGTCCCTAACGTTATCGCCATGCCTTTTGCTGTTTCTTTGGCATCAGCAAATTTCCCCGGTGCTTTGCCGGCTACTGCTGTGTTCGACCCTGGCTGCGCCTTACCTGTTGTCGTTGAATTGCCGCCATTGTTAATTTCATTGTTATAGCCTGGACCAGCAGCACCCGCAGCACCCGCATAGGCGCCGCCAGACACAACTAAAAGCGCCCATGCCAATATTACTAGAATCGTGTCGCGATACGTTGTCATATTCAGGTTACTTGATTAACCCTGTTGTTGTGCGAATCGTTCTCTTCTCAAGCTCTATGGCAACAATTCTGCCTGCGTCAGGAACGCTGTCACCCAAACCAAACATGTAACGTTTACCTTTATAAAGGAGCCAAACCTTATTATTGACCATCGACTGAACGGTATACCCCGTCAGAAACGTATCGGCTGCGATCACTTTAGGCGTGCGAGAGGGCGCGCTTGCAGATGGCCGTGCTGCCACCTTCGCCTTAGCACTGCGCAATTGTTTTTCCAAAGAAGAAATTTTCCCGCCCGCTTCAACAAGCACGCCGGCCATTTTTTCGATCTTCGCCTCGGCAACGTCTAAACGATTTGCAAGCATATCCACAGCGTCAACGGTCTGCGCAAATGCATTTTCGCCGGGCGTCGACTCGTCTATGGCTCCCTCTACCGTCGCCAAGCCATTATTTTCATCTATTTCAAGTGGCTGCCAGGCTTCCTCTAGCCCTAGCGGCTCCGTAAGCCCATTACGCTGCACTGTCTCATTCTGCGGGTCATTATCATAACTGCCTTCTAGCACTTGAAGGCCGTCGTTATATGGATCTAACTCCATCCTCCCTTGCATCGGCGCAGCCACTTCGAGCGGCACTGGATCCAGGTCCACTTTCAACGGTTCAATAGGAAGGTCTTCTTTTGTTGCAACGCGCGGTTGCGTGACAGGTTCCGCTTCCGGCAACACGGTGATTCCGGTATTTTTTGGCATCATTCTTACGGCAAAAACAACCACTACCAAGATGATTACGATCGCCATGCCGCCGTAGATCATCATATTATAGAGATCCCATGACTTAGCTCTACTTACCGTCTCGACGTTAGCCTCACTCTCACCACCCGCATCATACTCAAACTCTTCCTCTGCCTCCGACGCTACTTCACTAGGCTCACTGTGCGTAACCCCCTCAGGGGCCACATCACGGTCTGTAGTATCATCACGAGGTGCACTCGCGATCGCCTGTTCTTCTCCCTCATACTCTCTCATAGGATCGTCTTTGTCATGTTCACTCATTGTTGTCACCTTAATTATATATTTCGTCAGTAATATCTTGCATTACCAGTAAATTAATATACTCACCTTGTTTTACGGTTACTGTTGACTCCAAATCAAACCCATCTGAAATGTCATCACCGGCATCATCTGAGATTGATTCAAACCCACTGCCTATCGCTGCTTTGATTTTGTCAGACTCTTTCGTCTCACCACGATTAACGACGGTATTGCCGTTTGAGTCAGTGGTGGACCGTGTATTTTCTTCAGCGCTTAGTTCACCGTAAACACCTAGCGATCTCACCAGCACGCCGCCAAGCAAACTGGCGTAACGATAAAGGTAATGATGATCAACATCACTTTGGATCCCGCTATTGCCTGTACCAGGATCAACCGCAATAAGCGAAACAGAATGGGACCCCGCCCCAGCCCCACTCTCATCTAATGATAAGGTTGGAAACTCTAATAACACGGTGTCTTTTTGACGCGTAAAGCGACCAATTACATACGAACCCTTAAAATGACCCGCAACAATTGTTGCGCGCACAGGGCCGGGATGATCCGTAGACAGTAAGGTATCAATAACCGCAGGAATCATTTTTCCCGCTCGATAAAGGACTTTACTGTCACGTTCATCCGTACCAGTGCCTTCTTCTGTCGTGCCTGACGGAAGCGGGACGGCTGCTACCACCCCAAATTGCGCAGACGCCGTGCCCTTGTCTGCACTCCACGATTTCATTAGCGCAACCATCTGAGCATCCAGCGCCGCATTTAACTCCCGCGGTGGAAGCTCCTGCAGGTGTGTCTTCACCCCGCTTCGTGAGCTTGCGCTAGGCTGATAATCGTCGATCTCATCAACGTCAGGATCAGACACTAAAAACGGATCGTCCGTTTCGCCACGCGTAAAAATCGTCGGAATTGATGATCCGCCTGACTCTTCCGCCTCGCTGGCCCTGTCATCATTCTCTTCTTTAACGTACTGCTGATAGCGCGGATTGGTGTTCCCTCCCGGCGTACTATCGGTCGCCTTAGGGGCGACAACCGAGGATCCCATTTTGATGGCGTCCGCGCCTCGGCCCGACAATACGACCGCTACCGCGATCCCGACTGCCGATACCACTAGAACTAAAATGAAATTATTCCGCTTTTTAGGATCGCTAAACGCGTGCTTCACACTATTTAATGCCATTACTTAACCCTTACCTTGGTAACCTTTCCATCAATCAGCATTAACGCTACTGTTGTACTGTCTACTTCATACACAACTGTTCCGTCAGCGCTTTTAATCATGTTCTTGCTTTGAGGAGAAATCATTTTATATGCCGTTCGCACAAACATCCGATCGTCACTGTAAATCGTGGTTCCAATATTGCTCTCCAGCCTTTTTAGTTGATACCCTGGCGGCAATACGCCACTCAATACGGTCAAGAGTAAGTCATCAAATTTTGGAAGTACCTTACTGCCCCCATAATGCGCCGATCTTACCCCTTCAAAGAGTGGCCCGGCTCTATTTACAATAAGATCGAGGCGATGGTCGCTGTATTTATCACCCGACTTGATCGCCACCACGATAGGCGTTGCTAAGCCCTGCAAAAACACTGAGACATTACCTGATGAATAACTCTTTGTTGAAATGGTAAACGCATTTGATTTGAGGCTTGAGTCACCGCTGTTTTGACCTTCTTCGCCTTGCTCGCTCGTTTGAGTCACATCTAGCGGCACCCCTTCAATCTTAAAATCACGGTCATTGCCATTTTTAAAATACCTTACGGGCCATATCGCGCCATGGCGATCTTGAAAGGATATCGTTGACACCATACCCTTATTAACACTAACAACCGGCATGCTCGCCCCTGGTGACACATCAACAACTTCTTGTCTTGAACGGCCAATTGTTTCTCGAACCGGCTCAGCGGCCGCGCGTTTTTGCTCGTCCAATAGCTTATGGAGCTGCCGAATTTGATCTGGCTCGAGCGGGATCCTGTTTTCTATTACAGCATCAAAATCCTGCTCTTTGAATGATTTCATCTCCGGCAAGCTTGGTGCGTCCACAACCATTACCTCATGATCTAGCGCTTTCGCCACAACCGGTGTTGTAAGGATTGCCAGTACCAATAACGCCGTCAATTTTTTAGTGTTTTTCATTACTTATCTCTCGAAATTATCTGCTCTATCGCAATGCCTACAGGGTGCTCCACCAGGTTATCGCGAACAATAACGGCTGTCACAAGCAGCTCTTGCGTCCTCACATCGCTCGCGCCTTCGTAGGTAACCAATAAAGGGAATTCAACCTTCCACGCATAAACGCCATTGAGATCCCCTTCTTTGACGATAACCGCTGCGCCAAGAGGAACCGCGCTAACAATGACGTCATCATCTTCAATAAGCTCAATCGTCCGGGATTCTTTCATTGCATTACTAAATTCGGTCCACCCATGGGATGTGAACTCACCCCCCATCTTCTGAAAGTGCTTGCGCCAATTTCTAAAATCATACGTATAGAGCTCAACCGACTTTTCTACCACCCATGTTTGCAGCTTGGCAGGCGTCAACATCGGCTCTTTCAGCGAAATCACCTTCACCGCTCGGCCACTCTCATCTAATGCAATAACTCGCACATCAGGCTGTATCTTGAATAAAACAATATTGAAACTTACTGAAACAAAAAGGGCGATTACCAAGATAATGGCTAATTTTCGGTGAGCCTCATAACCGTCTCGGTAAAAGTCATTGCGTGCAATCACTTCATCGACAGCATTATCATCTGCAGTATTTGTTTTTGTCATTAGGCGAGAGCTCAAATTTGGATTAACACACCAATAATATCATATCGTATTCATAATACAAATTATTAATATTATTCTTTTACGTTACCCCTTTCTTGCCCGTACCGTTAATTAATTTTGCTTGTTAAATTGCGCGTCGCTTGCGTGGAGAATAACGTCATAGGTTCTGCCTAGGTGGTCTATTCCTCGTAACTCAACAGGTTTAATTGACAGATACATTGCACCGCTCGCGATAATACTAAGCGCAATCAATGTGGTGAGTACAATGTTAACCATTATCGTCGTGCGATATAACGGAACATAGTCTGAATAGTCTTTTTCAATATAGTTCCGTTTGAAATCGACATTATGCTGATAGCCTGTCTGTGTTTTTGTTTTTGTTTTTGTTTTTGTTTTTGTTTTTGCCATTTTTGGGGCCTCATAAAAAAAGGGACTTCCTGTCCCTGGCTTTAGTATCGCACTGTTAACCCTCTTTTGTCATTCCTACTATTACGCCTGCCAAGAAGTCCCTCGAGGGTGCTTCTTCAGGTGCTTTATCAAGATGTTCCTTTAATTCTTGCAGTGTGGCGCTTGTTCCAAGCTGATCTAACCCTTGCTCCCACAAATCAATTGCTGCTAACGTATTATCCATTTCATCTCCATGTTATTAAAAAAAACCGTCAATATTACAAAGTCGCATTGGCATTACACAGATCGATTAACCGCCGGCCCTTCCCAGGGGGAGCAATTAATGATCTTGCCTTGTGACACTATCTTCGCGTACACATCCTCACTCAACCGCTGGCTCAGGGCGTAACTATCTCCCTTCAACACCAGTACCGTCGGACGTGTTTCGCTGTACCTTTTCTCAAGCAACGTTGTCAAAAGAAGACGCTCATCTAGCGTATTTCTCGTCAACCCCATGCCGTCTAACACAAGGAGTTTTGGCTCACTGTAATGTGAAAGCACATCCTCCTCTGTGATTTTGTGATCATGACCATAACAAGCCCTGATCGCTAAAATGTAATCTTGCGCCGTTGTGTATTTCGCTGATAGGTTCCGATTGCCCGCGGCGATCAGCATAGCGCATGCCATTGGCGTAAAATCGTAACTCCCTAACAAGGCAATAAAGGCACACGACGCCACACTTTGCTGATAGTGCGAAATATAATTTTCCAATCGTCGAGCGAAACGGAGCTCGTCTTGGCTCGTAAGCGTCAACGAGCCAAAGGTTACATTACAATAACGTTCCGGTAATCCGCCCGGTTCGATTGTGTATCTATTTTGTAATACACAATCACTGTGGTGAGCTAAAACGACAGCCGCGGCACACTTGGGACAGCCTGTCGTTAACTTTCGCCCGAATCTAGTCGACGTTGAAACAGTGTAGTGACCATGTGATTCACAATTGTCTGTGCACGCTACCATTTTCCTTTCCCCTCTTCTTGAAACTCACCGCCTGCGCTATCTCGCTCACGGGCCGGACCACTCGGTTGCTGATGTGACACCGTCATGCTGGATGTGTCCATCATTAACGGGGCTCTGTCATCAGCCGATAAATCGCCTCCATCCCCAAAGCACTCTAGAAACGCGTCAATGAGGGCCTCTTTACTTCGTGAAACAATAGTGGTTTTTAAATCAATATAGAAATCTTTCTTTAACGACGACGAAGGCAGGCTCTTAAACGTTTCCGCCCACTCCTTAATTACCTTAACACTTGAAGGTGGGTTGTAGCGGAGCGCCCTCGGTATATATAAGAGTAACGCGTCACGGTCATAATGAACCATTCCCTGTGAAACCAAGATCCGCAAAGCATCACGATAACGCTCAGGCGGCCAACGCTTTTCTTCTGCCAGCGTTCCCACACCCCCTTTAAATAAACCAAACGTCGTCGTTTGAGGTGTAGTAAGCAAGTGAAAGAACACAATCTGGGCATCGTCTGACAAAAGCGGAAACTTATCGTCATTCCATATTAACACGCTCAATTGTCTCATCGTATTCATCTAGGTATCTACCTTGTTGTTCTGCATTTTTTACACAGGGCTAACAGCCCTTCCATGAGGGACGAGTAACGTCGAAATCTCAATGGAGGTAAGGATTCTTACAGTATCTGTGCGGAGGATCAAGTCTAATTTTATCAAATCATATACCTAGTACGCAACCCTTTTCTTTATCTCACACGCCCAAAAAGGTAAACATTTTTACCTTTTTGGGCGTTGCAGGTAATCTTTATTTGGCAATTCATTTTTTGTTGTTCTATTTGCGCTAGTTAAAGTTACCCTCTCATCTTTGTGCCTTCCTCCTGATTTACCCCCTAAAAAAGGAAAAATTCCTAACCCCTTGCTTGCGTCCTTCCCCCTGCTTTAAGGTTAAGATTAAGTAAGATAAGCAGACTCTCCACAGTCTTTTCCTGTGCCTCCTCCTGATTTATTACCCGACTTTTTTAGCAGAATAGGACAAGGTATTCAATGTAATCTATGCAACACTTACACCCGCAACAATAAATTCAGGAGAAAAGGAAACAATCTTATGGTCACCACAGGTCTCTCTAATCACGAAAAACTAAACAGTGCCCCCTTCCTGTGACGGTCGCTCACTTAGTTGATCCGGCAAAGGTTGGCGTTCCGGAAGTTGACGCCTTACAGTCCACTCGCCGTGAAAATCTACGCACCCTTGCAGAAGAAATGGGTGGGCAGAAGTGGCTGGCTGAACGAATAGAGCGTAAGCCATCACAGGTTTCGCAGCTTATTGGACGTCGTAGTAATGACTATGTTCTAACAAAACCAATTGGCAACAAGCTCGCTCGCCACATTGAGGATATGCTCGCTAAAGACCGGGGCTGGCTTGATAGGAAACATGATAGTTCACGCTCCTTTCAGATCCCAATTGTTGAAGTCTCTGGTTTTGACGTTGACGATTATGATCCTGCAAACTGGCCACAATCAAACATTTATATAACCGGTAGAACTCGGGCGCTCATAGATGGCCATGAAGGGGATATTCTCTTGCTCGCCTGTGATAATGGCATGTCACCTGAAATCGACTCTGGTGACATCTTAATGTGCAAGCTTCACACAGAGTTTGCAGGCGATGGCATTTATGTCATTAATCAACTTGGTCATAAATATGTTCGCTACATCAACTTATATACGGATAACGACGGTAATCTAGGTTATATCATCCGAGGCACCGCCAGTTATATTGATGAAGTGAAAACAACTAATGTCATGTTTGTCGCTAAAGTAAAAGAAGCGTGGTCACGTAAAAAGTACTAATTGTCACTTTTCCCAGAACTGCTGCCCACTAACTCAGCCAAGGCATTTATCGCATTTGAGACAATATCTGCAGCCTGTTCTTCTTTTTTAGGTGGGTAGTGTGTATAAGTTACGCCTCCACCAATATCGGTCACAATTTTCTCAGAGACCTCATCTGACGCATCAAACGCCAACTCATCTTGCGCCATTAACCTTTCAATTTCTGCCAGCCCCTCTTTCGTTTCATCGATGTCTACTACACTGTCGATCATCGAAATAGGTTCCAGATCTTCAGGATCGTAATCGTAGGCGCTGTGCTTTGCGATCATGCCACTGGCCGCCGCCAACACGGGATCGATTTCTGCCTGCTCCAGTTCTGGATTAAGCATGCCTTCTGGCAATAACGCTGTCATCAAGTCCGAGGTGTCATCTATAAAGGCATCACTGCCTGCCTCCCCGTCGCTTTGTTTGGTTCCTTCCTCACCTTTCATAAGGCGATCTAGCAAAATGCATTCATAAACAACAGCGTCCACGGCGCTTCCCGGAACAAAGGAGCGATTACCTTTTAGCATGTGATCAATCTCCAGCCATGCCGGATGATATGTCACGTCTGGCTCGCTCTGATCTTTCATTACACCTAAGACCGCATCTAACTCTAAGAGCCTCGCATGAGGATCATCTAAGTGCGCCTCAATTTCATCAGGCCGTGGGAACTCCACTTTGACAAAGCTGTTTATTCTTATTTCATCTGGGTCCTCTACATGGGCGTAGAAGGTATCACCACGAATAATCGATGACTTGAAGAAAAAATGCGACTCTGACTCCATTTGTTCCTTTAAATCCGCTAGTTCAATCCGCGCGCGGCGCTCTATGGACGCATTCATCATGTCCATATAGTTATTGCCCGCCATTCCGCCGGCTTGTGCAGAAAACCCACTTGAATGAGTGACGTAAGACTCGCCCGCTGTATCTCTAAATAGATCCCATGTTTCTTTCGGATCCTCTAGTTTCATGCACATTTTGATATTACAGTTACCAATGATTGACGCCGCCTCTTCTTCTCCTGCTTTTTTAAATGCAGGGTAATCTTGTCCGGCAAAAACAACCGAGAAACCTAAGGATCGCGCTTGCGCTGCCACTACAGCAAACCCTTTTACTGCGTAATAGCCATATTCGTCCAAAATACATAAAAATGGCGAACGTGACTCGGTTGGACGGTTCCCAATAATGTCAGCGTACTTCCCCTCCATCGCAGCACCTAACGTAGATGCGAGTGTTGCCTTGAGGTTGGAAATGACGATTTTACCCAAATTTGAGAGCTCATCAGGTGCTTTTTCTAATGCGGGCAATGCAACCATGAGTAGCCGTCTATTAATAACGACGTCATAAAAATCCACCTCACCATACAGCGCATTCACGACATGCCCATAGGTATCCGCCAGTGAGCCCGTTGTACGCGTGAGCTGCATCGTAATAAAGCCATGTTGTTGCAACGTATCTTGAACCTGGTTACCTTTTTTACTCTTATCATAGCCAGGCACGTTTAATAGGTAGTTTTCTAGCGGCTTAAAAGCAACCCACTCTTCCTTTGGCATTGCGTAATCTTTACGCGCATCCCAAACAAAGCTTTCCAGTTTTTTTAGCTCAAAATATTCTCGAAATAGGTCAACGTTTAACGGCTGGTTGTAATGGTCACGCATATGAACCAAGGCTCTTGATAATGCCTCGATAAAACTAATCGCACGCCCTTTCCACATGTCGCCGCTGCCACTGCCTGAGTCATCTAGCAACCCGACCAAGCTCTGCGAAATCATACTTGATGAGCCGAACGTGAAGGGATTAACGGTATTGGATATCAGCACTTCTTGCTTGCCGATAATGTCTTTTGCACCCGTCATGAAACTGATTAAAAGTAAATCATCATCACGCCCTCTCGAGCGAGCCATTGCATACAGCCTCGCCCACAAAGCATTATCTGCCTTGCCATCGACATAAATGTAGCCTGACCCTTGCACGAGCGCATTGTGTGTCATGGATGATAATGTGGCGGTTTTACCTGCGCCGGTCGTCCCCATCACTAATACATGGGTTCGCATATCCTCATTGGTCGCCCAAATCTCCTTGTTGGTACCGGCTTCATTACCTAAAAAGAATATTCCTCGCCCTTTATAGGGTTTCTTTGTCCCTGGTGCTAGATCAGTGTAGTCAATAAGATCTGACGTTTGAGGCAATCGTATTGGTAAGCGGATCTGGGTCGCATTTCGATGCCCGTAGCGATATAAAAAATAGCAGAGTATAAAAAGCAGCTCTGGAAAATAAGGGTAGAGCACGTTGACGGCCGCTAACACACCGATCGTGACGGACACATTTAAAGGTTGAGACAAAAACGAACCAAACTTCATGCCCAACGTGCGCGTGTCGCGTATTATGAACTCTGGATTGATTTCTTGGTTTTTATTGAGACCGCGCTGAAAAGGTCTCTTATTTGCGTTAGACATTGAGAGCTACTTTAAAGAGAGTAATCTCTATGACTTTATATCATGCACTTAATATGAACAATTATAATATTAGCGTCGCGCGTTGATAATATTGCATTTATATTATAAAGTTGCCTATACTGCGATCATTTGAGCGATCGGCCTCCTCGCTACTCTCGTCGTCCGATAATTGCTTGTTCGCACAGATCCGCGCAATTACTATTTCTAAATGCTCTGCAGCCGTATTCCAGTCAACACTTGAAAATATATCGTGGATCGCGTCACCATCCATGATTTTATCGATTACTCTGCACGGTTTTAGTGATAAATCATCTTTTAACGCAATGCGGTGAAAAGCGTCAATTACTTTTCTTGCTTCCTTATTGCTCACATTTAATTGCATTTCAACCATTTTAAAAAAAAATGGATTCATTTTAGTGTCGTCTTCTTCACTAAATTGAGAACAATCCATATGCGCTGCTAATAAATAATCTAATCGTTGATCTTCTGATAAATGATTTATATACCACGATTGCTCACCGTTACTTAGTGAATTGAAAATCGCCTCTCCATGAATACCGTCCTTTCCAACACCTAGTACAATCATTGATTCATGAAAACAGTTAATAGTGTCTTGGCCTAAACGGTAAGGTGCGCTATTAGCAAATAAGTCACCTTGCTCGTGATAAGTCATTTCCTCCACTTCTTTAACGCTCATTAATGTCGCAATTAAGGCTTCAACACTCTTGGGATCGGCAATATTAATCGAGTGAGGTAATGCGTAGACAACATCACCAAACACGGCGTTCTCTTTAAGTAAGGCTGCAAAAAATGGGTGATTATTTACAGTAAGAGCTGCGCTGATTGCTGGAGCTTTAATGAGGCTTTCGACGTTTTCAGGTGTTAAGTATTTTTCTGCCACAAACAATAAGTGTCTAAAACGCTCAAAGGCCTCAGGGTTTTCATCTGTCGGCACTTGAGCTAAAAAGGAGGCACACTCCATAAGCGCACTGACTTTATTCTGTCTTCCCAGCATGTCAACAAACTGCTTAAAGGCGCTACGCGTAAGAGATAGCGCAATTTTATTGGCCTGTGCACCGACTACGTTTGCTAGCTCTTCGCTGCACAGTATATCTTTTTCAAAAAGATCACTAATGTCACTCTCTCTCTGCTTTGGATCGCACCTCGTTTGAAGCGATGCAAAGTGAGCTTCATGTTGAGGCAGATCTTCGCTAAAACGAGAGATCAACTCGCTAATAGGTTCTGAAGCGACGATCTCATCGACATACGGTCTGCTTGCGTCCAAATTCTCTACTAAATTAATTTTTTCGACATCATAAAGCACATTAGACAAATCATCTGATTTATCATCGATAAGTTGCTCAATCTCCGCCTTGAAAACGGCTAAATCCAGCCTCTCCCCTAGAGATCCACTCTTTGCCCTTGCAATCAGCGCCATTTCATCAATGCCCTGCTCGTCTAAGAATAAACTTGAATCACCAAATTGATAGCTTATATATTCAACTTGATATTCTTTAACATTCTTATTGTCAACGTGTTCATTATGTATGGATTCACAGATCGCCGGAAAGCCTTGCTTTTCGGTTGATTTCTCTAGTCCCTCCTTCCATCGATCATAGATCTCAGTGGAAATTGAATCTTGATATAGCATCTCCATTGCCAGCCAGATCTCATCTTCAATATATTCCCTGTGTTTATCCAGGTATTGATACAAGATTTTATCGGACGGCTCTGTGATATTGCCAAGCACGTCTTCTAACGTTTCCGCCTCCGTTAAAATCGCTGCAATGTAATGTGAGGTAGAAAAAGGAAATAGTGCTTCAATGACGCCCTCTACATCACCGCTATAACTGCGATCTAACTGGAAATCTAGGGTAATGTATTCTATTACCTGATCAATAAACGGCCAGTCTACTCTGCCCTTTCCTGTATACAATGTAAAATTACGAAGACCGCTAATATCAAACAAGGTTTCAACATCAACCCTAATTGCGTCGTAAGATGGGGTGTTTTTATAAACAACAGAAGGTGTCATAAAATATATATCACTCTTGATCCACAGGTAATGTCATAAGGCTATTTACTAACCCAGATCAGCGCAACCACTACTTCTTAAGCGTTTTTTTTGATGCACACGTGATTCACTGCTATCTGTGTATTGTACGCACGCTACATTTCATTACTGTTGTATATGCCTCACTTTACGACAAGCAATCATCCTCTCGGTATCGCCTTTAAAATGACACATTAACGCCTGCCGCCCCTGCTTCGCGATCACATTTCTTGACCTCGGAGCTTACTTTATTCCACCTTCAGCCTGGCGGTAAGCAGAAGTTTGATCGTGTGCTCGCACCGCGGACAATCCTTAGTCTTGCCATCTAGTGCGGTCATTTGGTCAATTGACAATTCATCGTCTTCTAAATATATAGGCCCTGTCGCTTCTATGCTTTTGCATGGAAACTCAACCTCTTCTGAACAGTTAGCACAAGCCACTATTAATTCACTATTGCTCACCTTCACCTCTCCGCAAGTCTAATTTTATTAAAGTATATCAACTATACAATACAGAGTTCAATCTTTTCTTGTCCTTTTCTTTTTCTCGCTTTCTGGCGGTGTTTGTTTAAACTAAGAGGCAGAAACCACATAAACCCCACTATATTGACACTACAGGAAGTCCTTATGGCTAATAGATTAAACAAACGAAACTATCATAGAAAATCATCGGAAGAGCAAATACAAGAGCTTCAAAACAAGATTAAAGAAATTCGTAATCGTGAAATTAAGAAAGCGCAAAAGCTCTTAGACAGGAAATACATTATTCTTGGCAAGGCGCTAGTAGCGGCGCTTCATGATGAATTCCTCTCTCTTTCCGACTTTACCCAAATCGTCTCTTTATATACAGATAAACTTGCCGATTTAGAATCTATTCAAGAAGACTTTGAATTAGATGAAAACGCCATCGAAAAAAAGAGTCCCAGAAAACCTGGGCGGCCCGCTGGTGCTAGAAACCTTCGCACCATCACTACGGCTGCGGCCACGACCACACCTAAAAAGAAAACAAAGGTAGCTGAGCCGGCTATTAAGAAACCTGTTGCCAAGAAACCTGCTGCCAAGCCCGTAAGTAAGCCAGTCACAAAGAAACCTGCTGCCAAGACGTCGCCTGTACCTAAAAAAACAACGCCTGCGCCAACCCAGAAAAAAATAACTCATAGTAATGACGAGCTTATTACTCGCAGAAAAGAAGTTGCCTTAAGACGACAAAAAGAGGCATTGCGCAAGCTCACTGAAATAGCGCAACAAGAACATCAGGCCGACATAACAGAACAAAGGGCCCTTACAGACCAGAAAGAAAAAGCCAACGCTGAAGAGGCTAAACGCAAAAAGGCCGCAGCGCAGCTCAAAAAACAACAAGAAGCCTCAGCGTCTAGAGACAAAACGGCCGCCCGCAGGAAAAACCAAGCAAAAAACCGCGCAGACGCCGAACAAAAAAAGACAGATGAGCAAGAAAAACAAAGCCAAATCGAGAAAGACAATGCCATAGAGGCCGCGCAACAAGAAAAAGATCGGCTTGACAACGAGGCCTTTGCCGAAGAAATGAAAGATGAAGTCCAGGGCAATATTATTGACCCTCGCCTACACCTTGATACTGTTGATAACTTTTCAAGACGCGGCCGCTTAATAGATACGCTGCGTACCGCAGGGATCGATACCTTGAGCGATCTACTGACTAAACGCGAAAATGAGTTTTCTAGACTACCTGGAATAACGACCGGTACGTTCAGAACATGTAAAGCCATCTTAAATGAAATGAATTTGAGCTTTGCAAACTAAGATTCATTTGCACTCTTTTTAAAGCCTCACCTTGGTGGGGCTTTTTTTTTGCTTGATCCTTTTTTGACTGGTTAACTATTTGCCAAAAATTTGCATCTGTGCACATTTTTGGATTACAATTCGTTTTGTGCACAATTTTAACCAACTTAAGGAGAGTTGCATGGTTGACGCAGCGCAAACGACAAAAGATCTTTATAACCGCAGTTTAGAGGTCATGTCTAAAATCAAAGAAGACGGCTTCAGCCCTGATGGCGTAAAGCGTAACACCAAACGCTACAGCATCTCAGAAGCAGCTCGCCTTGTAGGGCGCTCAGTTTCGACGATCAGGGAATCAGAGGGGTCGGACAGGCTCCCTGGGCCTGAACGCGGCCTGAACGGGCGTAGGCTCGGTTTTACGCTGCAACAACTGAATGCGATGCGCGACGAGTTCGGAACGCGCCCTTATCGCACCGACAAGGAAGATCCTGTTATTTTAGCCGTCTCCAGCCTTAAAGGAGGGGTTGGCAAAACAACAACAGCCGTTCATTTAGCTCAGTATATGGCCTTGCAGGGGTATCGTGTTCTTTTGACCGATGCGGATCCACAGGCTTCCGCCACTGCCTTGTTTGGATATATCCCGGAACGAGACATCGATGATATCCATGACACTTTATACGGATTTCTTCGCGGCCACACCGACTCATTAAAAAGTACTATTCGGAAAACTTACTGGGACGGCCTTGATCTCATTCCTTCCAATTTGTATCTCTTTAAAGCAGAGGTTGAGGAAGAAGGCGTTCGTAACGCTGAAACCTACTCGCAATTACGCGACGGCCTCGATGATATAAAAGATCAGTACGATATCATCATTATCGATCCTCCTCCCAGCTTAGGGATCCTTTCGTTAAATGTCATTTCCGCATCCGATGCTTTGATCATTCCTATACCTGCTCAATATCCCGATCTCGCCTCCTCTAGTAGCTACCTTAAGATCTTATATCAAACGCTGGAATCGATTAAACAAAACAGCATGCTTACCGCCCGAGAACATAAGTTTTTAAAGGTGCTTATTACCCGCTACGTGCCAGGTCCGCCACAAAATAAAACCACCCAAGCTCACTACGCCCAAATCTATGAATATTTGTATGGCGGGTATTTACTTAAATCTCAATTTCGACAAACAAGCGTTGTTGAAGACGCCTTTTCATTGCAAAGAACTATTTTTGAAATGGACAATAAGCTTCTTGGCGGTTCAAAAAGCTCATATAAACGCGCCATGAATATTGTCGAATCAGTCTGTAGTGAAGTAGAACTTGAAATACGAAAAACATGGGCCAGCCATGGTGATAAACTGCTCAAAGACGGCCTAATTTAGGAGAGATGAAATGGTTAAACGCGCCGATGCAACAAGCTTTATAAGCGAGCTCGAAGACAAAAAGATAGCCCCTGATAAAGCGGGAGCTGTCGACACCCTTATCTCAGCTCCGCAAGCTGCCGAACAAGACGATTCCGGTGCCGCCATCGATACGGGCCATTCCAGCCTTTTAGATGAGCGATCTCACGTCAAAAGACAGCGGATTTATTATTACGATTTAGATCCCACACGGATACGAATTCGAGATGATCATGATCGTGATTACACGCTCCTAAATGAGGTTAATTGCGCGGATCTTATTTCGGGCTTTGACGAGGTTGGCCAGCTTATTCCCGCCATCGTCCGGCCATTGTCTGAACAGGACGATTATGACTGGGAACTGCTCTGTGGTGCGCGGCGCCATTGGACAGCAACGTTTCAAAAGAAAACCCTTCGCGTTGAGGTTAGAGACATTGACGAGCTGGATATTTTCTTATTAACCGATCATGAAAACAGAAGCAGAAAAGACATATCCGACTATGAGCGAGCTCTCAAATATGCCAATGCGATTGGCGGCGATAAACTCTTTAAGGACGCCAAACAGCTCGCAATGAAAATAGGTATCTCCCGCCCTATGATGTCTTATTTATTGAAGTTTGCTAAAGCCCCCGCGGCGCTACTGCGGGTGCTAACCGATCTTAATGATTTTACTGAGCACAACTATAGGGTCCTTCACCCTTTTGCCTTAACACCAAAAACAAATGAGCTAAAACCTCAACTCGTAGACGCTTTAGCAAGTATCGAAAATCAAAGCCTCTCTAAAGATCAGTTGTCGACACTCATTAAGGAACACGCTGTTAACCCAGTCGCTCCGCGAGCGCAAGTAGACAAGTTCACGCTACATGACAGCCACACCGGAAAGGTCTCTGTCACTGTAAAAAATAATCCCAAAAAATCAACCATTTCCATTGAGGTTAACAAGACATCCCTTACCGATCCAGCGCCCGTAATTGAACACATCCAACAAGCGCTGGCTCAAATAAACGAGCAAAAAACCACCGAATAAACACGCAACGTCAGTGAGAATTCAAAAGCAGTTAACCTAGGTTAACTGCTTTTTTTTGCACACATCATTATCGTTCTGACCGAGTCAACCCGGGTTAACTCGGTCCGTATAAGTAGAGAATAAAATACATTTAGCGATAGGTATTTATAAAGGTGAGGTGTCGATTAACCTAGGTTAATCGGTTAAGCAAGACACCGTCAGAAATAGCCATGATGGAGTATAGTGCCATTACGCTGACAGCAGCTCGCGAATCAACGATGGGTAATTAAGCGCCGCGCTAATCATGCTTGCACGCCGTTCCGCGATATCCACATCCAGGCTCTCCCTTAGTAGGGCATCCTCGTCTAAAGCGTGTTTATTTAGGTTGGACAACTCAGATAAGAAATCAAAATAGATCTGGCCTATCGTTCTTAACTCACTCATCTTGTCTAAGGAGTGATGCGCGGCGGTGAAATCGTCCTCTTCCAAAGTGGGGTGAGCCACTTTCAATTGGGCTATTTTAGAGGACACTTGCGCTAGGGCGCTAAGCACATCACCCAAGCCCTTGCGAATATCTTTCATTAAAAAGTCATTTATTTCCATGAGTCGCCTCAATAATTTTGTTATGCAGTTTAACATTAATCAAGAGTGTGTCACATTCGACAAACCAACCCTATTCAAAAAGTTAAACTTAATTCAATTACACTATTAGAATGGGTTATGCATGAAAGAGACGACTGCGTATGCACACATAAAAAATGATTTTGCTCGCTTCATCTCCGCGGGTGCTCAATCGCTCGAATATGAGGATCTGGCAGCGTTAAGTGAACACGTGACGGCCATTTCCAGCATCACATCACACGGCAATGTAAATAAGCTATATCAAAGTGAGAAGACAAAATTCACTTCTATTATTACCATCTCCGCTGTGACTTGTGTCGCCGCCCTTGCCACTATGACGCCTGCTGCAGCACAATCAAATAGTGTCCTTATGTTATCGATGGCAGCAGCAGGCTTTGCAGTCGTAAAAGCACACGATAGCTACCAGCGCATGAAATCGCACCTTACCGTATCAAAACTCCCTCTTGAGGAGCACTTTCGCAGCTCTCAACGACTGATTGCAAAAGGCTTAGGTCTTTCAACTTATGACAAGCAATTGCAGCACAATGCGATTAAAGACATGGCTAATACCAGTAGCGCCATCTTAGAGGAAGCATTATCTCGCCGCATTGCGACAGACAAGCGCAACACCCTTATTACAATACGCAACCACCTGTCCAGTTCATGCGACCCTGAAGAGGCAGATCTATTGTACAGATACTGCATTGATACCCTGGTCTCGCACGATCTGAAATCACGCTTAACACAGAAATTAGAGACACCATCCCCTGAAAAACGAACCAAAGATAACGTGCTCGCGTTTATCGATGATCTGTTTAATGCGCGTAATGCAGGAAAGCAACACGAAAACGATCAAGATGCACTACTTATTGCAACAAATACCAAAAAATACAAAGCCAACAACCTTAGAGAGCTTCTTTATGTCGTATTGCAAAAGAACGACATCGTGCCGTCACTTGAAAAAGAAGACTCACTCTTAAGCATTGCTCGTAGTATCGAAGAACAAAGGCAAACACACAACAGCTCACGATACGCGTAAGGCTTTCAATGAATTTTAAATGTCGATCTAAAGCCTTATTTTGTTAAGTAATCTTGGTTTTTGTTTTTAAAATCACTCTACTATGAAACCATGTAATCAGACATCTAGTGAGACGAATTATGTTAGCAGCCAAAGAAAAAGATGACTTCCTAGATCAGTGGAAGCAACGGAAATCATCAGAAAACAATGACATTGTGAGCAATACCATTTCAGCAAAAAAGCGCGTCGAGAAACGACACGCCAACATCGGCATGGTTAAAAAAACGGCTTCTTTGCCACTGCAACATCAACCTCAATAAACATATCTATTTCTTCGCAATGAAATGACTGTGCTTAGACCTCTTAGTTGAGGTCTTTTTTTACCAGCCCTTTTAATCCTGTTTTTGCTTTACCTGTATTTTGTGAGCGTTCTCCTTTTGACGCTACCGTCTCGACAATGCCCACATTTTCTGGGCGAGAAGGGCGCTTATTAAACTGGCTCTCTTTTTTCAATATACGCATTTCAGCCTCTTTCAGTAAACCACTCTCCTTGAGAGCAAACTGCACACGATCTTCAACGGTGATCCCGTCTTCTCCGAGCACGTCATGTAACTCACCAAGTTCAGCAACTCCCGCATACTCAAGGATGGAATGGGCACGTCTCTTAAACAAGGCTTCTGGTGAGTTTGCTAAATAAAACCTCCCTTTAGAGGTCACATTAAACTCATCAGTTAGTAAGCCCTTACTAGCTATATTAACCGCGTGTGACACCATTGTTCCGGGCCTGCCCAGTTCGTTATCATGAATAAACTTAAGTGCTGCCTGCTCTTTTGTGTAAGCGACAAATTGAAAGGGTGGGGGTGTCTGATCTCGCCACCCATTGTTCATTGCGACGCTGCGTGTCCAATCTGTTTTTTTAGCCCAGAAAGGGAGATTTTTCTTGTCGGCATAAATGGTAATTTCCGGCTGTCCTGCCTTGATCATCATTCTGCCAATATGCGTCAGGATCTCCTGATCTTCACCGTATTGAATTTCCCGCTCCAGGCTAATTGCTTTAAGTAAATGAACGGACTCATGTGCATGCTCTTCATTGTTAACTTTATAGAGTTCAGGTTTAATTTCGACTCTGTTTTTTGTTGCTAGCTCCTGAGCAAACTCAATCGATCTTTTATTATAAGAATGGGCATCCGTTCGCGGGTAGGAGATGTGCTGCTGTTCGTAAAACCGCTGCAGTCGCTCTTGAACCACCTGAATGGACTCACCTGTTTTCTTGCTGATCGACAAAATGGTGTCAATATGATCTTGTGGAACGCCAGCCACTTCCATTTCCTTACGCTCAATCTCTAGTGGGGTCGCACCTTTAAGTTCATTAACGTATCGCTCCAGTAAGTGTTTATTTTCTCGTGTAACCGCGATATTGCCACGAAAAGGGCCACCGCCATCAGCCGCGGGAATATCAACAGGCAAAAAACCTATCTCAACCGGTGTCCGCTTCATTAGAGACAGTGTACCTGTTAAAACTCTGCCTACTGAAAGGCCGCGCTTGGGATCGGAAAACGTACTTCCAATCCAACGGTCGATCACGCGCCTAACCGTTCCTGGGACCGCTTTTTCTGGTTCGATCCGAGATAAGCGTCTCATTCCCTTTTGAACGCTTAATGCGTCAAAACCATAAAAAAGACCACGCATCACATTGTCATGGTTTTTTAAGAGCTCAGCAACATCCGTTGCGATAACATGGCCCTCGTCATCGGGATCTGTCGCTACCACAACGCGCATTGCTTTACCTGCCGCGATTTTTAAATCAACGCATAATTCTTCATTAATAGGCCTTCGCCGAAGCTCCCTGAACCTAGCATCAATAAAGCTCGGCCATAAACTGTTTGGGTTGGACAGTAGGTGTCCATTGGTTGAGAACACGTACCCATCTATACTAAGTTGACTCAACGTTTTAGTCAGGGCATCTTTTTTACCTGCCGCCTCAATAATAAACAAGGTTCCTTCTGGCTTAATGTTCACACCTAATTTCATGCTGTATGCACCAGTGTTATCTTAACGTCGTCATAAAGGGCTGCCTCTAAAACCATTAGCTCTTTAATCAACAAGTATTTCGTTGCAGTCTCAATGCCACTGGGTGGATCTGAAAAATCACTTAACCGTGATTTTGCAGTAATATCACAAAAAGCACTGATCGGAAGTGTGATCCGCGTGACCCCGGTATCATTAATTAATTTTCGAAGAGATCTTAGGCCCTTGCGGATATAGTAAGGGCTTAACGGCTCCCGCGAATGGGGTGAGACAGGCATACCCACCACAAACTGCTCTCTCGCCGTATTATCCACCTTCAGGCAAAGCAATACACCGGCAGCAAGATCGTTTAAGCCACCCGCTTCATGGACCGCTTTTCCTATTTCAGGATGCACCCGATTAAAGCCAATCTCATCCCCTTTTAGCGTTAGCCCACTTAATGTAGTAGGGCAGAGCAGCATATCTGAGGGGATTGAAAATAATGTCTGCTCATGTTCTTCTGTAATCATCTTAATTGTCCCATTGCGTATAGTCACATTTTGGGTATCCATTACACCCTTTAAACGTTTTACCTTTATTTTTGCCCTTTGTTATCGGGCGCTCTACTAGTTCACCCTCTTCGCAGCGCGGACACGTTTCTCCCGTCTTAACCACATCACTGTCGGGCCACTGCGCGTGATCGCAAGTAGGGTAGTGTTCGCAGGATAGAAACTCCTTACCTTTACGGCTCTTGACCTTGCGCAACTTGCCGTTTTCACACTTAGGACAATCAATGTCCGTCAAGACCGGTTTCGGCGCTGGTGCCGCTGGTTTTCCTCTATTATCTTGCGCGGTTGTATTGCAATTGCGATCGTTACAGCTCCAAAATGAACCGAATTTGCCTTTGCGTTTTGAAAATCCACCGCCACAGGTCGGACATTTATGTTGGCCGCCTCCTGCACTAGCAGACTTTAAGACGACAATATCGCCTGATTTTAATTTATTGATCAGCGCTGCAATAAACGCGACCTGATCTTTAAGGAATCTATCCAGAGTCCTTGTGCCTTTAACTATTTCATCAAACTGCTGCTCCCAAACTGCAGTCATCAAAGGCGAGGTGAACTCAACAGGTAGCACCTTAATGAGCTCGCGCCCTTTTTCTGTCGAAATAAGATCCTTTTTCTTTACAAGCGTGACAAATCCTCGCTTGATAAGTCCGTCAATGATCGCGTCTCGCGTTGCAACTGTGCCTATTCCCGACGTTTCTTTTAATATTTTTTTCCACTTAGGATCGGTTATTTCACGCCCGATGTTCTTCATCGCCAAAATAAGCGTGCCTTCGTTATATCTGGCCGGAGGCGTTGTTTGTTTAGAAACAATTGCCGCCTCATCACATTGAACAGCGTCATTAAGAGAGCATTTAGGAAGCTCATCTTTAGCCGCTTTTGCACCTGCTTTTAAAACAACGTGCCAGCCTTGAGCGACAGGCACCTTACCTATAGTCCTAAATAAGTGACCACTTACTTCCACTTCAATCGTTGTCTGTTCATAGCTGTAGGCAGGATAGAAGTTAGCAATATAGTGCTTGGCAATCAGTCGATATACGTTGCGCTCATCTGCGCTCATGGCGCTGATGTTAGCAGGGGTTAACGTTGGGATAATGCCGTTATGACCAACCTCATCCACTTTTTTTGTATTCCACATTGAAGAAGTAATATTGGGATCCGCACCGTCCAGTAACGGAGTTAAACTCTGGTCCGTTTTTCTAATCGCGGCTAAAACATCTTTGATTTCACTTTTTTGAGAATCCGGCAGATAGCGGCAATCAGAGCGCGGATAGGTTGTTACCTTGTGCGTTTCATATAGGGACTGCGCGATTTCTTTTGTGCGTTTCGAGCTAAACCCGAAACTTTTAGAACACGATGATTGCAATGTCGACAAATCCATTGGCAGTGGTTGTTTTTCTTTCTTTTTCGTTGTTTCAGCTTTTACAACTCGGCCAGACTGGTGTGTGACCTCGGCAACCACCTTGTCGGCCAGCGTTTTTTCTATACAGCGGCCTTCTTCATCAGCACCCGTCTTAGGTGTTAGCCATCGCCCTTTTAACGTGCCAGCCGCCAAGGACAAAGAAGCCTCTACATCATAAAAAGGCTTTGATTTGAAGTTCTCAATTTCAAGATCACGGGCAACAATCATGGAAAGGGTAGGGGTTTGAACACGGCCAACGTTTAATACATCACCGCCACCCGACAAGGTAAACGCGCGTGTTAAATTCATGCCCAACAACCAATCGGCTCGCTGCCTGGCAAGGCCCGCCCAATAGTTTGGCTCTGTCTCATCAGATGGACGTAATTTTTTGAGTCCTTTTTGAATGCTCTTATCATCAAGCGCTGCCAACCAAAGACGTTCCACCTTGCCCTTGTAACTGCAGTAATCGAGGATCTCTCTGCCAATGACTTCACCCTCGCGATCAATGTCCGTTGCGATCACAACCCCAGTGGCTTTGCCCAATAGACCTTTAACCGCTCTAAATTGATCGGCGGAGTGTTTTGACACCTCCATACGCCATTGTTTAGGAACGATCGGAAGCGTGTTCATGGACCACGTCTTATATTTAGGATCATAGGCGTCAGGCTGCACTTGAGATAGTAAGTGGCCAATACACCATGTCACTGCCACAGTGTTATTACCAATATAGCCTTTGTTGCGCGTCGTTAAACCTAGGTTTTTTGCAATGTCACGCGCTTGAGATGGTTTTTCACAAAGATACAGGAGCATATAAGCGTTGTTCCGAGAATAAGTGTTAACAAATATATAGCTTGTAACTATAACATGTTACACAGGATTAAACATCTTTTAATCAGTTCCTTGTTACAGCGTGCTTTAGTGAAAAACGATCAAAAAAAAGGCCCGCAAGCGGACCTTTTCAATAACTACCAGTGCGAAGTTTAGCTAAGCGATGGTCTCCCTGCAGCTGCTGCAGCAGGCGCCGCTTCTGCCACATCTTTTTTAGGCTTACGAACAATCTCACCTAATGGTGCAATTGTTTCATCAAACTTACCAACACGACCTGACATACGTGAACCGGTTGTATTGCGAAGTTCATTTTGCTTTTCTTTGTCACCAGCAACACCCGCAGCCTTAATCGCTGCTGTTTCTTGTGTGTTATAGCTCGTGCCGCTCAGGTAAGTGCTACCATCGTCGTCATTGGTGCGTTTGAATAACGTTGCGCTTGCAAAAGGTGCTGCTGCATCGTCTAATGTCATTGAAAGCATTTTACCGCCATCTTTAACATCGATGATGTTACCTGTGCCGTAAAAAGGAGTGTCACCACCTGCATTAAAGATGATGGAACCCATTTTCTTCTCCCACTGCGCGTCAGTAACAGTAAAAGCGATATTCATATCACCGCCAATGTTTAGATCTTTTGAATAAGGGAAAATGCTTACAAGTCGTTTTGAATCAGCCATGTTAGGCTCCTAATAATAAGTATATAAATAATGATACACCCAGAAACCAACAAGAATAAACTGAATGCTGCATAGAACATATCTTACTCTTTACGGTGACATGAACTGTGATCTACCTCTCAGATAATTGTGTTTCATGTATTAGTTACATTTTTAAAAATACATATTGATCATTTTTTTATTTCGATCTAAGATTACCTTCCCACTTCGGGAAAGTTCGCAGCGCTTTAACCAATGATGTTGATGGATTACATGTCCATGCCCTGCAAAAAAGCATGTTAATACAAAAACCAGGCGCTGATCTAATACGGCCTATCAACCTGGTCCCTGGAAATGAGTATAGCTCGCCACCGTGAGAACGTGACTTGTTATATGACTTTGCGACCATTCTCTGTCAACTTGGTATTGTTGTGATAACACCTTGGTTGAGCAAATGCGTTACGACTATTACGGATAAACGTTGTAAATCGCTTTTGTAGAATGCTACTGAAAGTAAAATCAGTAGAGGGGAATAATGAGTACCCAACAAAACTTTTTGATGTTGTTCATTTTAAATTACATTATTAGATATTTTATTTATCCATTAATGTAACTGCGATGACGAGATGGTTTTGTTATATGTAGTTTGTATTATATGCATGCCACACTCTCGACGTAAGGATCTTTATTATCGTTATGTGTTGAGATTAAGCAATGATGTGCCGCCTCCGTGCGCCACTGCCTATTTTATATGCTCCAGGGGAAAATGGGCCGTTGTGGGTGGAAGGAAATACCCGCTAACGTGTGTAGTAATCAAATACTACCGTTTCATTGATTTTTGTCTGCAACAAAAATCCCAATAACCCGAACGTGTTCGAGAATCATTAGGATCGTGCGAGGAGGATGTCAATCCATGGAGAACGATCTCACTTATACACACTACAGAATAAATGTAATGCAAACTCAAGGTGGGTTCGGTTATCTAGGCACTACTGAAATTAAATTCATCGAGGCACAGCGAAAAGAACACTTAACAATTGATGCATACTCGACACTTGACACGCTAGCTATCACGTGTATCATGTGCGGCTTACACAACTGGAGAAATGACGTGAAAAAACGATCAACACTTATATTAAGCTCAACAATTTTGGCGGCATCATTGGCTCTTGGCCTTGGCACCGCGTCAGCAGATCAACATGACTCACCACTGTACGGGGGTGTCGGTTATGGTTTTACACATTTAGATGACAGTGACAACAATTTTAACGCTATTACAGGCTTTGATGATCGCGATGAAGCGTGGTCCTTTTTTGTCGGTTATAAGTTTAGTGACAACTTTGCAGTAGAAGGCGGCTATAGTGATTTAGGTGACTATGACTATGATGGTGGCGATCTTGAAGTAGAAGCTTTCACGGTTGATGCAGTAGGCATCTTACCTGTTCACGAACGTATTGATGTTTTTGCAAAAGCGGGTCTGGCACGCGTCAAATATGATGCAGAGCAAAGTACGCACGAGAATGCATTGACGTTTGGTGTTGGCGCAGATTACGACTTTGGCAACAACGTATCGCTGCAGGCTGAATGGACACGGATCCAAGAAGATGAAGCCCCTCTCGATATCTTTGGTGCAAATTTAGTTTACGGCTTTTAATCGAGCGACAAGTCACACAGTAAAAAGCCCCCGCAGATGTCGGGGCTTTTTTTTAGCTATATTTTAAAAGCTGTTGTTGTCAAGTATCTATTCCATTATAGTAATTGTCAATATAATCATATTTTCTGTATATCTGGATCACTATGCTTAAGCTTAAGCGAATTCTTTCAAATTTTCTCTCCCCTGCCGAAGCGCGAATTACTCAAAGTGGCGATCACTATTCATGGTGTGTACCCATTGACGGAGTAACGCCTGGACTCGCAAAGATCTCCGTGCTACCCAATGGCGCGTTATTTGAGTTTGGCGTAAAAATCCCTGAAGGAAAACACATGGGAAACTCAGCAAAGCTACTCAGATTTAGATTGACGAAAGAAGCAGAAATCGCAGACGTTTCAGGCCAAATGGCAAAAGGATTTGAAGCCGATAGAAATGGTATGCTAGCCATGTATCACAAGGTAATAGCCTCATCATTAATGGTTAAAAATTAAAGAGATCCTATGAGCAAGGCGACACTATTACTAGCGGGACTCATGTTAAGCAGTTTTGCGTCGGCAAACGTTCTGGCTGCTGGGCCGCCACTAAAGAACGGGTCTACTGCCTCAAATAACATTAGCGTTTCGAAAGGGAAAAGCCTGTGGGGTTGGCAGATCAATGAACAGTGCACAGGGACGAAAAAGGAAGTCAGATACAATACCTCCACGCGAAACTGGTCATGCCACGTTAACAATAAAATCGTCAATATTAAATAATCTATAGTGGATAAAATTCGCTTACCTTAAGATGCGAAACGTCATCTCAATACAATAGTCTCCTTTTTTTTGCTGTGAATGCGTTTTAACATAGCGGGGATCGTCATCAATAATCAAGCCTATCTTCGCAAATCCATCGATTAGAAATTTAAACATACCACTTAACCCGTCCTCATCAACTAAACGTTTAGCCGTTCGCAGCAGCGTTATTTCAACTTTCGATGAAAATTGAAACCCCTTAAGCGCCGGCGTTAACAAAATAGCGTTACGGGTAATAGCGTGACAAGCTTTTTTATACGGAAGAAGGCGAACGTAGCTTCCGGCATGGAGCTGCTGGTTATGCGTCATAAGGCGAGCCCCTTCCCATGAGAAGGTTATCTCATTAGGGAGGTCAGCTATTACAGTGACCATGCTTTTATTCAATATATCGGCAAAGTCTTTTGCGTTAAGCGTGGCCCGTTTTTTTTGGGGTAGAGGCTCATCGGGCAATTTTCCTTGCGCGATGAGCTTTTTGTACAGCGCAGGATCAAGTGCGTTTTTGGGCGTGCTGCCGCGAGATGTTCGTCGGCGGCGAGTATAGCTAATGGATGTGGTCATTAACACATTATATGCTGCGCACATTTACTGTCAAGAATATTAATTATTGCTCCACTATTCATCCTAATGATGTGTTGATAACCACATTTGCGCAGATCCACATTCGTAATCACAGAAGAAAGAGGGAAGGATAAAAGGTATCGGCCGTTCAATCAAAGACTTGCAAGGACGGGGCGATTTAAATACCGCCTAATACTGTGTATCATGTATAGTTTAGAAACTGTTTAAGGAGCGCGAGCAATCATGTCCCAAGGAAAAATGCTAAGCAAAGCAATCGCTATTGCCTCACTTGCCTTTGAAGGCAAGCTTGATAAAGGGGGGAATCCCTACATTCTCCATTGTCTCTTTGTTATGAATGAACTGATCCGGAGCAATATGCCTGAAGATGTTGTCAGCGCTGGGGTGTTACACGATCTAGTCGAAGACTGTGAGGAGTGGACTGTTGATCGATTGCGCTTCCTGGGGTTTAGTGAACGAACCGTCGAGCTAATCGAAATGGTCACGCATCGAGCTCAAGAAGACTATCTTGACTATATTGTTCGCGTTGCCCAAGATGATGACGCCATTCATATTAAATTATATGATTTAACACATAATTCAAGAATCGATCGTCTAAAAGGCTTGCGGGACAGAGATTTTAAGCGACTCGTAAAATATCAAAGTTGCTATCACCATCTTTCCCTTATATTGAATACGCATGATCCCGTTGCTAAAGCGAAACTTGTTGATGCGTTAAGGAAAGAGATTATTGTGGATGAGGCTGTATAGTCATTGAAGCTGACCGTCATTAAAACCCGAGAGGATCTGTTGAAATATAGTTCATTTTTAGCAAGACAACTTGAGGATGGAAAGATAATTCAAGTAATGAGCTCACCTGTTCAAGGCGTACTAAGCACCCCCGCGCAAAAACGGTTTTACCATAAATGCTTATCGATAATATCAACTGAATCCGGTTCATCGACCGTTGAATTGGACAAGGAAATTAAAGCCCACTTATTGAGTGATACACACGATAGTATCGATCAGATGTCTGTGGAAGAAGCAAGCGCTTTTCTAGAGCAAATCATGCAATTCGCGCAAGAGCAGTATAACTGCTACATAAGCCCATTACGAAAGGAACAGTGATGTAACACAAATGAGCATGGCACGTCAGTAAGAACGTACCATGCTCATGCTATACCGCTATTTAAACAGTGGTAACGCCATCAAGTTCAGGCAACTTAATCTCAAAGGGTTCACCCTTGTTTGGATTGTTGACGGTGACATCGAGGATATTGTCTGAGTAGAACAAAAAGGCCATCGGCTCAGGCTTGCCTCGTTCCTTACCTTTAGAAGGGAAAACCATGATATCTAAATGTGCAAAAAGAGGATCGTCATGCAGTCTAATAATATCCGCCACCGAGTACACATATGCGTTAGAGGTGTTTCTTTCAAGATCGTGTCCTAATATCCGCTCAATCTCAATGTTTAACGATTTACTACAGTAAGACAAGTTCGCAAACCGGGTCTCGTGTAATTTATCTTCATAAAGCCGCCCTGTCAGTAAATTGCCAACGTCTACTGAGACCGTAATTTCAAAAAAGTATTTGCTGTGTATTTCCGCTTTCATTCTTAATTCAGACAAGTTACTCAATACACTTTTAAACCCGTAATGCAAAATAATGCCTGGAATTTCAGTTTTGGCGAAGGGAGCAACCGACTGTAGAGTCTCTACAGGTCTTGTTTCATCATAATTGCGGGCTACGTAACCAGTCAATTTAACTTTACTTTCACTCATTTTTGTATTCTCCTATTTAAGTTTTATCGTCTTGTAATCACCACGAAATGTCAAAGAGCTATTCCTAAATACACTCTAATTCTTAGTGACCTAACTACTAAGTTCATTCTTCGTAAAACTACGTAACAAGCTAATCGGCACTTCCTGCGCGCCTCGCTACTAGAATTTTTATTACACATTTACAAGAACGTGTTTCGTCAATTCATGTGCAGATCCTATACTACTTATAAATCTTTTGTCAACATCTTATATTTATCATGTACATTCTATTTATTCCTAATCATGAGAAGTTAGTGCTAACTCACTGGCTAGGCTTTCTTTTTAGCAGGGCGGGAACAGGTGTAAATAGCATATTTTCTCAGGGGAAAAAATAGAACACGCAAGCAATAGCGCAGGTATAGCGTCTAAAATAGACGGTTTTCACGTGTGGAAGCGATAGTTATAGGGCGTAAAATCAAATAATTGTATAAGTCATGTCTTTATGTAAATTAATCTTGCCATCTTTCGTAACATGTGCTAATAATGAAAATGTAAATGCAGTAAAGCGGCAATAGGACGATTGCTAAATTTGAATAATTAACACAAGAAGGGGAGTATTATGATTCCAGAAAATAGACCTGTAACGGGATTGGATTTAGATGATTTAAAGCAGAAGCTGGAGTTGTCTGTAATGGATGCCTGCTGGACATTTGGGCTGAATATGCCGTCGTGGTCAAAATGTACTAAGACCCATGGCGCTGAACCATTAAGCGATGTGGCGCTTGCGCTACTTGTTAGGTATTTGGATATGTTTCCAGAAAGCTGCCCTGTCGTGAAGGCGATCAAACCTGCTGATTTTTATTTTCGACTTGCACGCTATAATGAAATGCAGCCTAAAGAGGACCGTATTTCTAATGAGATATTGCAAAGCTTTGGTTTCTTTGGCGCTATTTTAGGGCGCGACCAATCGGCCGGTTATCGCTGGGTAAGGCAGGAAGGTGGAACGCGGCCTGTTATTGACCGTTACATTAATATTCTAGACCAAGATCTTGCCCAGGGAGTTATTACCTTAAAGGATATTACAGCCTTAACAATGATTGAGAATTCGGCGCGAAAGCGAGACTCGAAAGACTTGATCGTGGCGCCTCAGCCTAGAGGGCGAGCGATAAAAAGATAAACAAACTAAATTGATAGTAACGCAGTTAAGAAAAGCCCTCACACGTGAGGGCTTTTCTTGTTTTAACTTAAGCGCCAGCGGCTGCTTTTTTTAATAATTCGCGCAATTCATTCGGACTATCGGGTTTACCTGCAATGCGGTAGCCATTTTTAAAGACAAGCGTTGGTGTTCCTGTCATGCCATGATTGTCAGCAAAAGCCATCGTCTGAGTCACTTTGCGTTGGCAGTTCTCGCGATTTGCATCGGTCGCGACAGCAGGTACAACAGCTGAAGCCATATATTGATGCAGGGCTTTTTCAGGGTCATCACTACACATGACATCGACAGAAATGGCTTGTGCATTTGGATGTAGTTGCGGGATAGGGAACATAAAGTAATGGATCTTAACATCGGGCATAAAAGCGAGGACATCTCTTTCGAGTGACTTACAATAAGGGCAATCTACATCCGTGAAGACGGCTAGCTCATAAGGGGCGTCATCAACTCCTGAGGAAAAAGAGTTTTCCCATGGAAGTGTATCCCAAGGCACCTTATTTAACTGCGCTTTTTTGTGTTGTGTTAAATTTATACTATCTTTAAGATCGATAACGTCGCCAGTAACTAAAAAACGACCAGACTCAGACAGGTATAAAATTTCTTTATCTTTTGTCACTACACTAATTAAACCTGACTCAGGAAGCGGTGTGATCTCGGTAAGTTCAACACGATCATTAAACTTGGTAAGCACCTCGACAAGCTGGTCAGTGGCGGCATTCAAGACGGGGTATTTATCCGTTAACGTTAAAGGGGTGTCGGCAATCACGGGCTGCGCGAGGCAGGCTGCGATCATTAAAGATAAAATATGTTTCAAACTAAACTCCTGATTACTAAAAATAAATTATATAACGCGTTCTTTGGTGACTTGTACTAAGCCTTTTATCGCTTTATCAAGATAAGGCTTGCTGATGGCAGAGCCATGAAGAAGCTCTGCGTGATAGTGACCAAAAATAGAGCAGCAATCTGCCCATGCGACTTTACGACCGACATTATTCAATACATACCATGAGTGCCGCGATAACGGTTTTAACCACGTGTAAGAAGCGGAGGCCATGACGCCTGCATTGTCTCTGGTGTGTTGCTGCATAGCATAAAGAAGCGCGTGTTTAAAATGATGCTTCTTTATGATGGCTTGGATTTTTTCATCATCATAGTATTTCTTAGCGAGCGCGATACCTGATTCGGGATTGATGTCCTTGCCAGTATAAGATCGGTTCAACATAGCAAGGGTCGCTTCAGCTTCGTCCTTATCTTTAAGAATGGCCGCACAAAAAACACCAAACAAGGCGCGCTCGTATTTATTAAACGATTTAAGGCCTTTAAAAGGCGCACCAAGCTGCTTTACTAGAATTTTACGAGCTTTTTTTTCAATTAGGTGGCCATCTTTATCTGTCAGTTTGAAATGTTGAATGAACTCAACTGGAGAACGCGATACAGCCCATTTTCCTTTGTGAGGATCTTCTTTTAAAATATCATGCATTAACGCTGGAATGATATCCGGCCAAATCTGGCTTTCACTTTGGTTGAAAGAGGTTGTGTCAAATTTTCGCGTGTATGTTGGTAGAGAATAAAGTCGATAGGCAAGATAAAACATTCCAGCGGAAAAGGGAATCATTAGATAGGACCCAACGGACTTATTGAGAACCATTAACCCCTCAAATGAAAGGGTGTATGGATTAATATTATTAATCCATTGGCGAAGTGATTGTAAATAGACAGTCTGAGGCATGAAGCTCTCAAGAAACCTAACTTTATAGTCCGCCGCATAAAGAAAAGCGATTGCTATTTCAGTATGGAAAGCATACCAGCTTAATCCAACAACAATAATAGCCCCGACAACACCCCAAATGAAGTCATCAGATGAGTTGGGGTTACCCCCTTGCTGCTCTGCCATAAGAAACCTTTGTTATTTAACTTCAGATCCTGACCTAATATCAGGTGCATCAACTCCGTTATGATATGTGAAATTAATTAGCCTGTCAAATTGCTTATCAAACTCACTTTCAACCGCGTTCGTTAATATATCGAAAGAGCTTTCTGCTCGTCGAAGGGAGCTGTCTAACGGAATCCCTTCGGGGTTTCTTGTCGAAAACTGTTCGACAAATTCTTGGTGGCGGCCTTTTTCTTCATTGATAACTCTTCGTTCCCAGAAGTTTGATATCTCAAAAATCAATGAAGACAGATAAAAGCTTGAGGCTTGATTTATTAAGGATTGAGCCATCATGGTTCGTGTCCGTGCGGTTGACTGAGCATCGGAAAGTTGAGACATGGCATCGCTTACTTTGTTTACAATAAAGCTTGAAATATCATCTAGCGTGTCACTTCGATGAGATTCAATTTGAATTGCTAAGGCGTGTTCGGAGGAGCTGTTTAAGTTCTCTATAAAGGTGTTTATTTCGACTTCAATCGTGCTTAATGCCTTTATAAGGCTGAGCTTAATTTGTGTTTTATCATCAATTTGGTTGCTATATTCAAAACGAAGATCGGGCATAAACTCGCTTAATTTTTTACTTATCATGACCATGTCATCTAGTGACATAGAGGGGTCATCCGTCACCATGCTGACCGCGTACCGGCTAAGTTGTGCTTTTAGCCAGGCGGGAACTTGCTGTTCATGATCGGCATGAAAGACGCTGTATAAGCTTTGTTTTAAACTTTCGGCCTTAACGAGAAGCTCCGAGACGAGTCGTGCAGCATCATCACTGTCACTGTTTCCAATGACGCGTTTAAACACGGGCCCCATTGTGGACAAGATGTTCATGGTTTTTCTGGCTTGAGCTGCCCCCATTTTTATCGTTGTTTGGTGAGCGGCCCTGTCTCGCTCTTCTTCGGCCTCGCTAGGTGCATCATTGCCGTTTGTCAGTTCTTTAAGTCCTCGTCCTCGCCGAAGAGTCGGGGTAGGCGTTTCTTTTGGAGGGGCCAAGAAGTCAACCTCAGGAGGCTCGGCCTGCACCTCTACTAGAATGGCTAGGTCCGACTCTGTCTCAGCGACATTCGGCACGTGATCTTCAGGCGGGAAGAGATCGTTTAGCACGTCCGTGATGGAGGGTTCCTCGTCGGTGGATTTATTCGCTTTGCTTGCGTGGCTCAAGATTTGATCTTTTTTGCTATGAGGCCGTTGATGTGTAACGTCTGCCACTTTAGGCTCCTGTATCTTGGCTGGTTGGATTAGGGCGGTCGGTGGCGTTAGCCTCTTTAGCCTCTTTAGCCTCTTTAGCCTCTTTAGCTTCTTTAGCCTCAGCACGTTCATTGTCTTGAGTGATTCCGCGCTCGATGATCTCAGTTTCAGCTTCTTGCGTCGGCGCCGCAGCTAACGCTATTTCTAGTTGTTGGAAGTACACATCAATTAGATCGCGACCTTGAACAAAAAGATCAGTGATATTAATTTCAGCTCCCGCCCGTGGCGAGTCATTCTCATATTGGCTTCCGACTTGAGATAGGATCGCGTGAGAAAACAGCATTGTTCTTAACGAGCTTGGGATTGAGCTTTCAGCTTGGGTGGCTTCTATACCGATAAGAGACTTCGGGTTTTTTGTAATGGAAAGGCCTAAGTCACTCATTGCCGTCACAAGCGTCTCACTTAAATTAAGTGTCACCATGTACTGTGCCATAAATAAATGTAATGGGCCGGTTAAGCCGCGTTTGTCATTGACCTCATCAAAGGATAAGAAGACTTTTTCTTTATTTCCTGCATCAACTGCAAAAAAACTAAAATCTTGAAATAGTTCACGAAGTAATTTTTCATATAGAGTCATAATATAATAGCCTTGAACGTATAGATGTTTATAATTTAACAATAATTTTAATTACATATTGAGATAAATCTCACTAAATAACAGTAAACATTAACATTGTATTATATGTATCATATACTTTACAATGTTGGTATTCTGCACAGCGTGAGGAAGGAGAGCACAATGAATTTTATTTTTGATAACAATGCAACAAACCCAATGACCTCCTCTAAGAGTGTCGGTCAAGTATTTTTGCAATCACCAGAAAATGTTGACGTAGATGTTGGCGAGAAAACGGCAAAAGAGGGTTTTATACACGCCACTATGCCTCATGGAGTGGGTATTGCTGCAAACCTACTGGAGTGGCTTGCAGAGCTTCGTAAGTCGTCACAAGATGCGCGGACGATGAGAGTTACCAATCCAGATCCAAAGAAGCGGTTAAATCCCGCCGCAAATTTTAAGCCTAGATAAAGCGCACTAATGAACGGAAAAGATGGACAATTTGATGCCGCCTCTCGCCAGGGGAATCACGCGCTTATCGAAAGCGCGTCAGGTGGGCAGTTGTGGGAAGACTGGCGTTTACAGATAGAACGCCGGTTAAATCAAGTAAATAACTTAAATGAAGACCGCGCGCTACTTGAGCGAGCGCTTCGTGAATAGATAAGTAAATGAGGTGTTGAAATGTCGGAAAATGACGTAGTCAAAAGAGGACGAATAATGAGAACCGTTCGCGGCACGGGCCGGTTTGTCTATTTCTCCTTAGGGTTGAAGAGTACCGTGAGTAATGTTCACGACTCCTATATCCGAATAAGGGATCAACTTGGAAAAGGCAAGCAAGCAGTCACCTCGCTCACACCGGCTGAACTGAAGAAAGGGGAGGCGGGCGATGGGCTGACCAATCAATTTATAAAGATCAAAGATATTCCAATTAAGGAACGTGAGCAGTGGAAGAAGATCGCCCAGGTAGAAGTCGTAGTTTGGCTGTCCATGTTGGGTTTGTTTTTCACGTATGTCTATTTTTACTCTTTGAATGTAGCGGTAGGTCTGGCGTTAAGTGCGGCAGCAGTCAGATTGACACTCGTGATTAAACAACTAAAAAATTTACAAACATACAAATAATTTACGAAATTAAGGGAGAAAGGGCATGGCTGAGACAGCGGCTTCACAAGAGGACTTTTTTAATCAACCAGATGAGATAGAAAGCCAAATTGAGGAGGAGGCGTTTTTTGAAGCGATGCCAGATTTTGAAGCTGCGGATGCGTCTTTGTACCTGGATACACAGTCATCGGGCTCCTTTTCAGCTGAGGAGGGCGATCGCCATAGTGATATAAGCAATGATTACCCTTCAGTAACACCCTTAGGTGAAGAAGGGAGCAATGATCATCACCTCGAGGCTTATTATATTCCAGGCGCCAGCCTTAACGACGAGCCTTTACCCTCCTTTGAGCTTGCAGCTCCTAAGTTTCCCTTAGATCCACAACAGCAGGCAGTCGCTAGATACACGAGCGGAGCAGCGCTTGTTGTGGCAGGTGCGGGCAGTGGCAAAACAGCAACCGTAATAGAATTAACCAGCCTCCAATTAGAGCGCGGAGTGAGTCCTGTTGGTTATGTCATGTTAACGTTCTCTAGAAAGGCCGCAATGGAAATGAAAACAAGACTAAAAGAGCGTCTTGGTTTTGATTCTGGGATCGAGCCGACCACCTTTCATGCCTTCTTTTTTAAAATGATGTGTAGAGCACCCAACCGCTTTGGGTTGCAAAAAGAGTTTAGCATTATGGATGATAAGGATCAGGTTAAAGTATTTGAATATGCCTTAGATAAAGTGGGTATTGACCGATCGGTATATCCGTCCGTCCAATGGAAAAGCGGTTATAGCTATTGTAAGAATGAATCGCTACGAGCGGGAACGAACTATGACGACATGGTTACCATCATTAATTATATGAGGCAGTTTTTAAAGCCACAAGATGAAGGTCGCCTCATAACGGATGAGCAAATTGTAGAGGCCTTATTAAGCTATGAAACATTCACGCATGAAAATGGACTGCTTGATTACGATGATCTTATCTTAAAGCCGTTAGAGGCCTTTGACGCTCATCCGGAGATTGCAGCAAAATATGCAGATCAAGTTAAACACCTTATTGTAGATGAGGCTCAAGATACCAATCTTGCCCAATACCGGCTAATTAAGCATCTTGCCTTTAGATCATGGAACGTGGTTATGGTTGGGGATGACGACCAGTCAATTTACGGTTGGCGTGGAGCAAAACCGGAGAATATGAGGCAGTTTTTAGATGATTTTAAAGCAACCGAATATTTAATCGAAAATAATTATAGAAGCGCCCCGGAAATCGTAATAAAAGCGACCAAGCAGGTTCGGATCAATGCGGACAGGCTAGAAAAAAATCCGAAATCCATGGCCAGGCACACGACAAGAGGGGAGGTTAATTTAGTCTCCACCCCAGACACGTTTACCATGAGCCGCGATCTTATTAATCGGATGAAACGCGAAATACTGTGCGGCGCTAAACCCGGTGATATAGCCATCTTATATCGTAGCAATATGATGCTTAATGAGATTGAAGGCGAACTAATTAAATCAAAGATCCCTTACCATGTCGCAGGCACATCAAAACTGATGGACCGCCAAGAGGCAAAAGCGTGTATCGCCGTGGCAAGGCTTGTTATTAATAATCATGACAGCGCTGCATTATGGACAGCAAGTAAAATGTTAAAAGGCGTAGGTGATAAGGCGTTATCTATACTAGTCGCCCATGCAGATCGAACAGGTAAAGCATTGTTAAGTGATGACGGGATCAATATGATCGCAATGAAAAAAGCGAGGGAAACCTTGCTTCATTTTAGAAAAGTGATTAACCACTTACGTGGCGCCACCCCAGATCAATGGATCACCACGATAAAAAAAGAAATGATGCCATTAGAGGTCTTTAAAGCTGAAAGAAAAAGCAACCCAGCAACCTATAATCGTAGAGAGGCAAATATTGATCAGCTTGAGCAGTGGTCTATTAACTTGAACTGTGAGAATTGGCATGAACTCTTTGAAATTTTATTGGAACAAGAAGATCCTGAAAAGGTTGATCCCTCAAAAGCGATAACGATTAGTACAGTCCACAAAGCCAAAGGGCTTGAGTGGGATTATGTTCACTTTATCGGTTTTACAAAATCGAAGTTTCCGATGGAAAGTAAAAAAGATGCCAGTGATCTGACCGCTACCGACATCGACGAAGAGCGCCGCCTCAGTTATGTGGCTATTACGCGCGCTAAAAAATATATTCATTTTTATCACGCAAGTAGATATATTACGTCTCCCGATAAATCGTTTAGCGTTTCACCGTTTGCACAGGAGATAAACTTTAATCAGCATTTTAAGGTGAAAGCGTCAGGTGGGAACTATAGTAAACGGCCCCAACATAAAGCGAAAAAGTCATGGAAGGCGGCTGTAAAATCACAAAATAGGCACACACCATAGAAAGTGTATCATGTGCATTGCGCGAGACCGAAAGGGTTGCTAGTTTCCATATTAGATGTATAATACGAAGTACATTGACGTGAGAGAAGCAAAATGAAGCTTAACCCAAATATATTGGCGCAGTTCCCAGAGGCCTTTCAATCTTTTTTGGACCTGGCCCACGAAAAGAAGTATAAAAAAGGTGAAACTATTTACTTTAATGACATGGAGATTGATGGTCTCTCAATTGTTGTTACAGGGAAGCTTCGTCGAATTGGAACCTGTGATCAAGTGTCAGAAAGTGATACGTACAATGATAGGGGGCATGACGTTTTATTTGAATACTTGTCACGAGGTGACATTATCGGGGAGGAGCTAATGCTTACGCCGGGTCGAACCAGTCGCCACGACACGACGATCGAAACCGAAACAGAGGTTTCTCTAGGTGTTATGGGAAAAGCCGCTTTAGCCAGGTTTAAAATCGCCAAGCCCGACGCTTACAATGAAATGGTCGGCATGCTTACTGAAATGACGTTGTTTAAGCTTTCTCTTTTTAGAAAGACGATTAATGAAATGGTCAATTTAGATGCAAAAGAACGGATCAGATCAAATTTAAACAGGCTTTGCTCCATTATTGGCGTCAACCATAAAAACGGGATTGAGCTGAAGATTTCAAGACAAGACATTGCCCTTATTGTTGGCTGCTCAAGAGAGGTGGCTGGACGTGTCGTAAATGACATGAAGGAAGCGAATTTGCTTTTTGCTAAAGGAAAGCAAATTATTATTTTTGGTGGCGCCATCCCGGAAATTTATTAATGATGACACTCACACGACAAGCAGTGCGCCATCGATTAGGGTTTATCTATTTTTTAAACCTTGTTGGGTTTATTGTTCCTGCGGTTATCTTAATTTCTGCTCACTTGGTGTTTAAGTTAAGAAAGAAAATTGATAGCGAACAGGTTAGTGAGCTTTCCTCAGTCGCCACAACAGAAGAAATGGAAGCCGCAAGGATCCTTACTTCTCATGCTAAGTGGCTACAAGACAGTATGTACGTGTTTTTTCTCGGTGCCGTTGCCGCAATAACCACGGCCTTACTAGTTACATTCACTGCAGGTCTTATTGTAGGATCCGTTGTCCTGATGATCTTTCTATTGAGAACCGTGGTGGGCTACTATAAGGCGTTAACGTATACGCCGTTCAAAATAATGGGTAAGGAGCTGTAAATGAGTATTGAGCTCTTAGATAAGGCGATAGACGCGCTTAAAATTGAAAAAAGCGCACACACAACAGAAGCAAATCAGATGGCGGGGAATTTCATCGAGCAAGATGGCGTTTTTACACTTGTTTTAGTGGGCGCGCTCTTAGTCGCGTGGCTTATTGATAAAGCAGCTCGATTTAGAGCTAAAAAGAAAGCGCAAAACACGGATTAGATACGATGGCCTCACTGATCGAGGTTACCGAGCATGGGGTCGCGGGTATCGTGTGTGACCGATGCAAAAAAACGATTCTCAAAGACGATCTTCGGGAATTTGATATACTTAATGTTAACGGTTGTCCGATATCCCCTTGGGGGGATATCATGTTTGCAAAAATTGAGCCTTACCAGCACTGCACGTATTATTTATTGGCGTCTTTTGCATGAACAATCAAAAGATAAGAACATATTCTTATATATAAGAATATTTATTTATATAAGAATATATTAAGGATATATAGGAGAGTGGTAACACTATGTATTTGAAGGGGTTATCAAGTTTTAGGTCGCAAGTTTTAGTGATCTTATCCACAAAGGTCGTTTATTTTAGGATTACTTATCCACAAAAGTCGTCGATTTTAGGTGGAGAGCCATGTGTTAAGTCGTCACTTTTAGGCTGCTCCTTTTCTCTCGTCCCAGATCTGTTATCTCTCCTCCAATAAAGGTCGTTGCCTTTAGGACTCCACCGCAAAGCACCATATAGCGACATTCGAAAGCACCTAAAGGTCGTAGGATTTAGGTGCTTTATTTTTATACTGAAATCAATAGGATAGTGACCTTCATGAAGCCAAACTCATGACAGGAGCTACTTAAAGTATCGGAAAGGTCGTTACTTTTACGTCGGTTCAAATACTCCAGGGCGCAGTGGCTGCGTTTTGTGTGAAACAAAGCCATAACGGCATTTTGATAAAAGAGCACCACTCAATAGTCGTCAGTTTTAGAGCGATAGAAAGCAGGAAACGGCAATTCCTTGGAAAGGTGAGCCGGAAGGTCGTCAGTTTTAGGGGCTTGAGCATGACAATGGTCGTACTTTTTAGTCATTCAAAATCAGACGGTTAACAAGGTTCCATGCGTGAAGGTCGTCAGTTTTAGGGCCTTCAGCATGACAATCGTCGTACTTTTTAGTCATTCAAAATCAGACGATTAACAAGGTTCCATGCGTGAAGGTCGTCAGTTTTAGTGGTTTCAGTATGACAATGGTCGTACTTTTAGTCATTCAAAAGCAGACGGTTAACGAGGTTCCATGCGTGAAGGTCGTCAGTTTTAGGGCGCAGGACATTATCAATGACGGCCAAACGAGCAGATCCTCAAGGTCGTCACTTTTAGGGTGGGGTCGAAAGCGTGGAAAAGAGCGTTAAGTCGTAAGATTTAGGTCTAAGGAAGCGCGTTATATTAGAAAGGTCGTTAAATTTAGGTGATCAACAATCACCTGGAACGTCACGGGAATACAGAAAAAAACGAACAGGATATTTGGCTCCAAAGGTCGTAAGATTTAGTGTGTGGAAGAATGATGATTTACTTCACCTTAGAAAGGTAGGTCGTTGGATTTAGGGAAGGTTTGCCTTTCAAAGGTCGCAAATAATAGGCGATAACGAAAAAAGAAGGTCGTTAAATTTAGTTTCAGATAGGCTCGTAAAATCATAGGGATAGAGCGAATGGTCGTCAATTTTAGTTGTTATTGCTTTTGAAAGGTCGCAATTTTTAGAAAGCTGGGTTACTATCGGTCTCGCTGACTATTTTCTTAGAGGAAAGTTGTCTGCAGGAATAAAGGTCGTTACTTTTAGGTGTGGCCGTGTAGTGTAAGGGGCGTGCCAAAACAGGGTTCGCAGAAAAGGAAAGGTCGTCGGTTTTAGGAGGCTCGGCATGGCGGAAGTTGTAGAAGAAGAAAATAGAGAAATACGTGTCATTAACCGAAACTTTAGTTTGGGCGAATATGACAGTTCCTGGACGAAAATGGAGCGATACCTCTTTATTGAAATTTATAATGTCATTAAAGAGTTTTATTTGGATAAAGATAATGTATTAATTGAGTCTTTCTCAGATGAAAGCATACGTATTCGCCTTCCTATAGACATGTTGAATCCAGTTTTGTTTAACAAACATAATCGTAGTAAACAGATCCTTGATGCCGCAGAAGGCTTGATGGACAAGAAAATAAAGTACATCTCTGAGGAAGAAGGTGGCCAGCTGGCATTTGACTTCATCACTATGTTCCAGCGGATTAGGTTTAACCCAAAGATCGACTCCAAGCATATCTATATTAATATTCCAAATGAGATTTATGAGGAGATGGTACCGATCGAATCGTATTGTCAGCTTGATTTGGTTTTGCTCTCTGAATTTAACTCTGGAAACACCAGTCGCCTTTATGAGGTCTTTAAGTCTCACGCCTTTCGAAAGAACTTCAACATTACGTTTACTGATCTGAGAAAGCAATTAGGCTTTTATTATCAAAATAAATACCCCGTCTGGAAGTATTTTAACGACCAAGTCCTCAAACCGGCCGTTGAAGATATCAACAGCCATAAAGAATTTGATATCGAAGTAAAATACAATAAGCAACGCGGAAAAGACGTGATCGAATTCACCTTGATTGCTCACCGGAAGCTGCCTTACGGCAACATTAAAGTGTTAGATCTTGATGATGAAATCAACGCGCAAACAAGAAGATTGAACATGCTACAGGCTAAGTACGTAAAGACCTTGATTGGATATTGCGCTGCAGAAATGGAAATTTCAAATGAACAAGAGCTGACCGCGTGGATAACATCAGATCTCATCAATCAGCAAACCAAGCTGGGTAAGGAATTTAATTTTAAACACGCAATGAATGCGATCAGTAAACAGATCCGAAAAAGAGAATATAAAGAGCCCTTTTCACACAAGTACCTCACACAGGTGCAGCAGTTTAATGATGATATCCATAATGATATTAAGACACTGTTAAACGAGAATAAGCTGGACCAAATAAGAGTAAAATACACGAACGAACAACTGGTACTACATCGTTTTGCTTATCTATTGGAAATGTTCGAACAAGATAGCAGTAGTGAAAATATGGATTTAAATGGCGCTGTTAATCCTGAGTAGCTTAGATAGTAGACCTGTTGCCGCTGGGCATGACTCATCAGGCCAATGCGATGAGCTAGATCCATATAAAGGCTGTTATAGCGATTTATTTTATGACTATTGCCGGAGGCATATATGGTTAGTCATCACCGCCAAAGGCAAATAGCAAATGAAGCAGACTAGTAAACAGATTATAGAGCGCGACAAATAAACCAACGGTAACGGTGATGTAGTTCTGATTTGGCTCATGGATCATACTGCTTGTTTGATACATAATTAAACCTGACATAAGTAAGACAAAAATCGCAGAAACTGCCAAGGAAAGTGCAGGTAGCTGAAACACGATAGCACCAATACCTGCCAGGAAGGCAACTAAGATCCCTACAAATAAAAAGTGTCCCATTCCCCGAAAGTCTTTCTTAGAGTAAAGAGTGTAAACGGAAAGACTCAGAAAAGTGATAGCCATTGCCGAAAAAGCGGTAACAATCACATGGTTCATGCCGGCACCTGCAATTAGATGCAATACAGGCGATAAAGTGGCCCCCATAAAGCAGGCGAGAAAACCAACAAACACCAAGCCAAGGACACTATTTTTGGTCGCCTCCGTTAGAAAAAGGAGACCATAAAAACCAAGCAATACAGCCCACCATGGCATTAAAGGCATGCCGAAGCTTGCTGCAGAAAACGCAGATAAAGCCGTTATCCCCATCAAGATAGAGAGTAATGCATACACATTACGCATTAATGCATTGATTTGAATACCCTTACGGGAAGAACTTGCGTGAGTTTTGGTGTGTATATTCATTTGCAATCCGTCATTATTGTGAGATGTGTTCGTTGTGAAAATAAGGAAGCACTTCAGTGGTGGCCAAGGGGGGCGAGTTACCCTATACTTAAGCAGTGTACAACACGTATAATACAATTTCAATAAAAGGCGGTGCTGATGCTGCAGCAAGAGAGAGTTACTAAAGGAGCTGAGGATAGAGCGCATTACTCAGATCTAGAGTTAAATGAAATTATCGCTCACGGCAGTTTGGACCAATGGAAAGAACTCGAGAGTCAAATAGACTTGCCGCTATGCGCTCAAATCAAGAGAGTCTGCGATCCTAACACCGGAACGCGAAAAGGGATTGCGGGTCCGCACTGGTTTGGTGTTGCTCATAAGTTTCAATGCAATGAAGCTGCAAAAAAGTCATTAAGCGCAAAAACCAAGGAATATAAGGAAAAAGGCTTGCTCTAGCTTTATGCGGACAACTTTATTGTTTCGCAAGCGGCAGGGCCTTCTTCAGCAAGGAGTTGGACACCGTCACTTACGTGAAGTGGATAAGTCTCAGCAATCAATCGAGCAAGAGGCTGATGATTGAGTGCCAGGGCATACTCTTGAGCTAGATCTATACCATAGCCCTCGCTCAAATACAGTGCAACCTCTTCAAGATCCATAGGCTCTTGAGCTAAAGCAGATATTAAGTCTTGCTCTTTGGCGCGGGCATGGTCTGGATCGTCATTAATATCGTCCGCGTCGCAAAGCCTCATCTTCATCTCCATGTCCTCACCTAATAACTCTCCCATCGCACTCATTACTTCGTTAAGGCTTAAGGAAATATCATTGGAAAACGCATCATTTAACTCGTTTTGAGCGGAGCTAGATAATTCATTCCACTTGTCTTCTGCCTTTTCAAGTAAAGGCACCAGTTCCTGCAGTGTTTGACGGGCATTATTCTTAATCATCTCTCTCTCCAAAAAAACATCAATAGCGATAGTCAATCAGTATGGTGCTTCATAGGTGATAAATCTGTTGGTTACTTCAAAAATCACGCGTTAACTATGCTTGTTATTTTGAGCTTTGATTAGCCTATCTACCATCCGTAAATCTTTAGGCGTTAACTGCAACGCTTCATCCGACCAGACCGCGGTAATATTAATTAATTCTTCGTAGGTAATGGGGTTACAAATATCTTTTACTTTTCGCAATATTTTTCGGGTGTTGGGAGACTTCTTTTGTTGGGCAATGTAGTTATAAACCTCATTATATCCTTGGCCGGGTTCGGCAAGAATGTCGATAACCCCCATTTCATAAAGCTCTTCAGCGCAATACAGTTTGCCACGTAAAATAATCTCTTCAGCTGTTTTAGGATTTGTTTTGCGGGACAAAAATGAATACGCTCCCATACCGGGAAATAAATTGAAAACAACTTCTGGTAAACCTAACTTGCATCCACGCTCAGCAATCAGAACATTACTGGACAAGGCAGCTTCAAATCCGCCCCCTAAGGCATCGCCCTGTACAAGTGAGATAGTGGTCAGATCGGAATAATAATGTCGCATATTTTTGTACAAAATATCAATGCACGAGCGGGCGTAAGTATAAAGCGCATCACGACTGCCTTGTTTGATAAGCGATGCGAATAGTTCGAGGTCCCCACCTAGATTAAAGACGCCCTCTACCCGAGAAGCTGAAATCATATACTGATAACGACTGGGTTCCCGAGTGATTCCTCGGGTAATGTGAGCTTGATAAGCGTTTAACTCCGAAAGGAGATCGGGGGTGAAACAAGGGCGAGGTGTGCCACGCATAAACACCCAGGCCGCGTTTACGCTAGAATCATATTCCGCATCGAGTTGAGAGAAAGTAGGGGCCGAGCTATTAAGGCCAAAAGAATCTAAGGGGAAAGAAACCATTATTGTAATCGTCTTTTATAAATATGATAAAACTATCCATAAAACGTGAATTACAACACGTGCAATCCCGCACAAAAACATTCCCTTACCTCCGTTACGGAACGCACTTAAGCAGTAACGCAATGGGTATGTAGACTATACGTGATACGAAGCTATAAGGCAATAGTAAACGGGCGTATCGTAGAGGGCCCGAAGGTGAGGTGATGGTTGACATTGTATCTTATATCAGTTATAATGGCCGCATGAAACGACTAAATAATTTAATGGATTATGTGCGAGATCGCTGTGATTTGGCGGAAGATACTGAGCTAGAGCAGGCCATCAAGATTCGGTTAACGCTTGGCGTTCTGTTGATCGGGTACTTTGCTTTCCCATGGGGATCAGGGTTAACCTATGGTGACGCTATTATAGCCCCGGCAGGGATGACGGCTATTATTTATTACCTTGGGGCGCTGACGATTGCAGCTGCAATTCTCATTAATCCAAAACCCTCACCAGCACGGCGGGTCTCGGGCCTTTTACTCGATATGGGGGCGTTGTCGGTGGTGATTTACTTGGCCGAGAGCAAGGCTGTTATTGTTTTTGCATTGTATTTATGGGTTATCCTAGGTATGGGATTCAGGTACGGTGTTAAGTATCTTTATATGACCATGTTTGCGGCAATCACCGGGTTTAGTATCGTGCTATTTACGAGTGATTACTGGCAGGGGAGTCATCAACCTATCGGGCTTGGTTTATTGCTGCTCTTATTTGTTGTGCCAATATATTCGGCATTTTTAGTCAATAAACTTCGAGCGGCAACGGCCTCTGCAAAGGAAGCCAATGAGGCAAAAAGCCGTTTCTTGGCAAATATGTCTCATGAACTTCGTACGCCATTGAATGGCGTGATCGGTATAGCAGACTTGCTGTCTGAGACAGACATTAATGAGCAGCAGGATGAGTTCGTAAAGATCATGAAGGGCTCCGCAAACACGCTGCTGGGCCTTATAGAAAATGTATTGGATATTTCAAAAATTGAAGCAGGCAAAATCACGATTGCGAAAGAGGCCTATCAGTTAGACGATCTCGTCGCCTCTGTGATGAGGATCCAGCGACCAATGGGGGAGAGCAAAGGGTTGTCAGTAAGGGATTATATTGATCCTGAGGTCCCATTAGCGCTTAATGGTGACGCACAGCATATTAAACAGGTCCTTATTAATATAATGGGCAATGCCATTAAGTTTACAGAAAAAGGCAGTGTTCATTTGTCCGTTACGCAGACCAATAAAGTAGGCCAGACGCCGCGGCTCAGGTTTGAAATTGCAGATACAGGAATTGGTATCACTCAAGAGGCGTTACCTACCATATTTGACGGATTTACAAGAACACGACAAGGAGAGCTTCACGCTCAAGGAACCGGCTTAGGCACCACGATAGCAAAAGAGATTGTTGAGTTAATGGAAGGTAAAATTGGTATAAAAAGTGTACAGGGCCAAGGGAGCACATTCTGGTTCGAGCTGCCAATGGATCAATCCACAATCAATGACGCTGTTCTTTCTCAGCATCGAGAAGAAAATGAAAATACTGAGCTATCATTAGCCGATCATTATGCTGAGCAGTCTGACGGCCGTACATTAACGGTTTTGATCGCCGAAGATAACGCCGTTAATCAACAGGTCTTAGAAGGCGTTCTTAAGCACGCTGGACATAAGACGCTTTTAGCAAAAAACGGGGATGAAGCACTGGATATCTTGGCGGATAAAATGGATGAAATTGATCTTGCGATCTTAGATGTCAATATGCCAATTGTGTCGGGATTAGAAGTTGCTCGCAACTTACGCTTTATGGATACAAGTGCGCGTATTCCCGTTATTATGCTAACAGCCGATGCAACCCCTGAAACAAAAACAGAAAGTGAGGACGCTGGGGCGAATGCCTTTTTAACCAAGCCCGTTGATGCGCGCGCGCTCTTAACCCAGATTGCAGCATTAAGTCGCTCACTACCAGAGCACACTCCTACAATAAAGGGCGCTAACGACGAGCAACAAAAAGCTGCCTTAAGCGTCGCGAAGATAAGCAACTATCGTTCTGATGGGGTTGAGCAGGATCTTAACGTCAGCATTATTAAGGAGCTTGAAAAATTAGGCGATGATGGTTTCATGCAAAAATTGGTGACGGGCTTTGAAGGCGACGGCCGCGACCAGGTGGCTCTAATTAAAAAAGGCGCACACGCGGATTTCTTTCTGTTTAGAGAAGGGCTGCATGCGTTAAAAGGCTCTGCACGCGAAATGGGTGCGGTAACATTGGCCCGTCTGTGTGTTGAAGGAGAAAGTCACACCGTCGGCGACGTTGCGACTGAAAAAGCAATTGCGCTTAGCGTGTCAATTGAGCACGCGTTTGAACGTACACTACAGGCCCTGCAGAAAAACCTATAGGATCTACTAGCGCACCCTAAGGACTGAATGATACCAGGCCGTTATGGCCCCCGATGTTTCGGCTTGATGATAAAATGCCGTGAGTTAAAGATCCTGATCCTGGGTTTATTTGGACCAAGAAACAATATGATCATTTGAGCACGCATGATTCCCCATGACGCAAAGGCCATTGTTCATAAGAAAAACGGAATTAGGGTAACTAGGATGAGCATGTAGACCTCGACCGTGGAGATATGCGCCACCAGTGCCTGATGTAATAAGGGCTCCCTGAGGTGTTAAACCTTTCACTGTGCCGCGAACGCGGCCTCTAGAGTCATAGATTTTTCCCGTGGTTCCACTGACAGAAATATAAAAAGTACCATATCGGCAGCGGTGATCACCGCAAAAAGGAACGGTTCTTGCCCCATTGTACATATTGCGATCATAAACAATACGGCCACTGCTTCCAGACACATTTAACTCGCCTGCTTGAATAGTAATTGAACCTGTTGTCGTTGAGTCGTTCACGGCAGGCTCTGCAAGAACAAAAGAACTAAAAAACAGCGATAGTAAGAAAAGGGATGTTTTATACATAATATATTCTCTTTGTTAAGGGGTTAATGCGAGATAATCTTAGCGATACCATGGAAAAAAATCCGTACCAGTGCTTTTTCCAAGAGCGTGATACACAGTATAAAGTCCATTGGGTGCCAGCTTATATACGGTGGCATAAAACGCTGACCCAGTGCCCTTATGCGATGACACCCCATTTGCGTTAACATGTAGTCGAATGGGCCGCTTTACACCTGGAATATATAGATATGGCCATGAAATAGACATGCCGTTGGACGCTCTTGCGCCGTGGAACATTTTTTTAGGATCGCTAATCACAATGCGATCTGTTTGGCCGCCGCTAAAAACACCTATATCGCCGGCGTGAATAGTGACCGAACCGGTCGAGGTTGAATCGTTCACGGCAGACTCTGCAAGAGCAAAAGAACTAAAAAGGAGTGTAGATACAAAAAGAACAATGCGAAACATAAGGGACACCTCAGGCTGTATCTCTATCATGATACACTGTTTTTGCAAAAAGGGTAGCGCCCTAATTAGGCGCTACATTTAGGAACTGATCTTGATTGCAAAAGCTTCGCAAGAAATCCATCTGATCTGCCAAGATCCGGCGGTTGCTCAAGATCAGACCTTCGGCAAAGTTTGGTTCATAAGGTATGGCCAGTAGCTTCATATTAGCCTGCGCAGGTGTTCTGCAGTCTTTATGATGATTGCAGCGCTGACAAGCACTAGCCACATTAACCCACACATCTAAGCCGTCTTGACCTCGGGGGTGAATATGATCTCGCGTTAGGCGAAATGATTTACCTCCCGTTACCCGTGTTTTACCGCAATATAAACACATGTAACCGTCACGACTAAAGAGTGCTTTATTTGTTAAAGGCGGCGTTTTGCCTAGGTTTCGATATCCCGCTTTACCTCGAGTTGCAATGATCGCAGGGATCTCCAGGCTAGATTGCAGCCCAGATGAGTTGGTGCCACCATAGACAACATTAGCAACATCACCTAATGTCCAAGACACATGGTCTTTTGACATAAAATGAGCTGCATCTAATGGGGTCACCCAACCAAGAGGCAAACCGGCTTTATCTAATCGTAAAATCATCACTACACCTACACTGTTTCACCGCCAAATAAGACGTCTAGTCTTAATAAAAAACAATAAGGGTAGTTATCAAAATGGCCTCCCCAGTAGGACTCGAACCCACGACACGCGGAATAGAAATCCGCTGCTCTGATCCATCTGAGCTATAGGGAGAAAAATGGCTTGGAAAGGAGGGCTCGAACCTCCATTGTTTTTTGTTTAAATCTTGTTTGAACTAAAAGAATTTTTGCGCCCATGTTTAATATTTTTATGACGTGAAAGATTCTTCTCATCTTGGCCATTAAAACGAATATGCTCTTGAAATAACATTAATGCAGCTAGCGAAATCCCACATGTTATTTTTCCCTCACGAATGGCTTTAGATATTCTCTGTGCACTAAATAAATGTACCGATCTAGATTCTCCTTCGCTAAACATTGAAGTAGGCACCTCTCCCTCGCTTAGCGTGTGACATGCAATTACAACAGGGATCTCTGTTGTAAGGACTCCCGTGTCTGGCCTGACGTGACCAATCACTGAACAGTCACTTTTCTTAATATTAACGCCTGCCTCCTCATGGGCTTCGCGAATTGCACAATCAATATCGGATTCTTCGTCTTCAGCGCCACCGCGAGGCAGCTCATAATTACAGCCTTCAAAAGTGTGCCTGGCCGCATCGATGAAGAGAATTTCGCTTTCAACAACAATGAGTGCAATAGCCCCTTTTGACATGCTTATAACACTCTTGCCATTGTGGTCTAGTACACTAAAAAAAGGAGTTTCAAATACGCATTTAGTCATCGTGGTCACTTTTATGTCTGCTGTAGTATACATACGATACACTAATTGTGAGTATTTAGCGTGTCACGCATCATAAATGGTCAAGATCCATTGATCGCAGAAGACGTTCTGCACTTTAATGTACTAAACATTTTGAATTAGACATGACTGTTTCCTTGTAAATTGGGGTGTCAACTAGGAATCGAACCTAGATCACGGGGGCCACATCCCCGCGCTCTACCATTGAGCTATAGACACAAAATAAAATGAAAAGTGGTACCAGATCAAGGGGTCGAACCTTGGACCTTCGCCGTGTAAAAGCGCCGCTCTACCAACTGAGCTAATCTGGCATATTGGATAGTTATCAAAATTAATTAAGCAGCCTGTTTATCAATGGCGGCTTTTTTAATTCGGATAACGGCATTTTTTTGAACTTCCTGATCAGTGCCAACAAACTCAAAGTTGCAATCAAGGCAAACTGAAAAGGCAACAGAGATAGATGTTCTCTGGCCTTTGTGCCTTAAAATGTGCATAGCACTGGTTTTACGTATTTTTTGTGATGTACAAACAGAACATTGAGACATAATGCACTCCTTAAGATGGTGGGTTTAAAAATGGAGCGGAAAACGAGATTCGAACTCGCGACCTCAACCTTGGCAAGGTTGCGCTCTACCAACTGAGCTATTTCCGCAAAAATGGAAAACAAACGAGAGTATGGTGGAAATAACTGGACTTGAACCAGTGACCTAACCCGTATGAAGGGTGCGCTCTACCAACTGAGCTATATTTCCAGAGTGTTGGGTAAAATGGCACCCCTAGAGAGATTCGAACTCCCGATTGCCGGTTTCGAAGACCGGTGCCTTAATCCACTTGGCGATAGGGGTTTTGGAAAATAACGATTGGTAGGGATGGCGGGGCTCGAACCCGCATGCCAAAGGCAATGGATTTTAAGTCCATCGTGTATACCTGTTCCACCACATCCCCAAAAGAAGAGTGCTATAAATCTAGACCTGTTTTTGTTTTTACCGCCAAAGCAACATGGGCAAAAAAAGGCCTTTTTCGAACATTAAGAATTACACTTTTAGCAGCGCTTTCTAGAATGGGTTCAGCTTGTTTCACCTTTTCTTTCACTTGTAGAGGCTGATTTTGTTTGGCGCCATTGGCGCTAGCCGTGGCAGAAGTATTTAGCAAGGATCGTGATAATAATTAGACCGCAAACGATGCCTAAACCAATAAGACCATCAATAAAACCGTTACCAGCAAACATATAAGATCCTTTAAGTAAAAAAAGAAAAGGCACTAAACGTGCCTTTTCACTATCAAAAATAGATTTAAAGATTTATAGCAGGTCTTTCGCTTCATCAAGTGTGATACCAAACTTCTTCAGTAAGGCTGCACCGGCCTCTGTTAAAGCAAAGGCTTCTAATGCCGCACCTGCAGCCATGCCACCATTACTTGACGTTAAAATATCACCCAACTTGTTGACACCGGTTGCTGTATCACCTGAGTTCACAAGCACTTTAAGATCCGCGTCAGACAATGCTTTCGCTTGTTCTGTACCGACTACTTGATCTTTTTCGATGCTCCGATTTGCGATAAGGTAATCCTGATAACCTTTATTTTCACCAATTTCTTTGGCTAAGGTGATTTGAGGATCAACGGTTGCTAATTGTAATAGCTTTTCAGCTTCGGCTGTTGCCTCACCTTTAGCAGCGATACCTTTCGCTTCATTTTCAGCGGTAACTTTAATACCTTCCGCTGCTTTAGTTGTTTCTGTTAAAGCTGCCTCAGCATTTAAGACAATAGTTTGCTTGTCACCTTCAGCTTTGACAATTTCAGTCTGCTTGTGCTCTTCAGCCTTAACAACACTGACATCTTTATTGATTTCAGCTTGCTTAACTTCTTCAACTTTTTTTACCGCCATGTCAAATTCAGCCGTGACCTTAGCTTCTTGTTTGATGTTTTGCTCGGCCTTTTCGTTTTCAATACCGATTTGACTGTCCTTTTGTGCAGAACGGACACCTACTGCTTCAGCGGCTTGCTCTTTCTTGAGATCAGAGTCGCGTTCAGCTTCTGTTTCTGCTATTTCTGCATCACGTCTATTTTTGGCCACCTCTTTACGGCTTTCCATATCAATCAGTGATGATTTCTTTTCCATGATGTTTTTAATGACTTCAGAGTTTTCCGCATCACGAATATCCATTAGCTCTATCGATTTAACGGTCTTTACGCCCCATTCGGCTAACTGACCGTCGACTTCTTTGGTGAATTCGTCACCGTATTTACCACGGCCCTGCATGATTTCCTCAATACCACTGGAAGCTAAAATAGAACGGGTCGCACCTTGCAAGATGGCGTTTAATTGCTCTTTAAGCTCTGACATTGAAGTAACGCGCTCAGCGGCTTGATTGGAATCAGTGACTCGAAAAAAAGCCTTCACATCAACCAAGAACGGAACGCGTCCCAAGTCATAAGCTTCATAGCTGGTTAAGTCAATATCAAAGACTGACATTGGCATGCCTTTAAATTCAATACCGATAACCGGCATCCAAGAAGGCCACTGATAATAAATATTACCGTTGTCAGTACTCTTACCATAAGAGATAGTTTTCTTTGACGACTGGATAATGTGAACCTCATCCGTCGGAACAACTGTTCGATAGATAAAAGCTAATACAATTGAGATAACAGCGATAATGAGTGCTACTACAGAGAAGGCGATCAGATCGCCTCTTATAATTTCTAACCATGCAGGCATGTAATGTTCCTTTTATTATTATGAAGGTGTGTCAAATATTCACCTTTGAATATTTGTAACGTGCACATAATACACATGTTTTATCTCTAGGTGTTAATTATTCTAGAAAAATAAAAATGGTAGGAGCGGAGAGAGTCGAACTCTCAAGCCTTGCGGCACCGGAACCTAAATCCGGCGTGTCTGCCAATTCCACCACGCTCCCAATGCGTTATCCAATTACGCCCTAGCGAAGGGCGTCAAGAGGTAGAAAAACTTTTTAGTTAAGCGTTTTTCAATGCTGATTTGAAGTCCTTAACATCAACATAAATAAGAACTAACGTATTTATGTTGGATTCAGACGTATATGTAATATTTACAATAACTTGTTTTGGCCCTTGCTCTGTAGAGATAGCCTTATTAGAAGCATAGGACAGACCTAGAGTGATAACAGTTTCACTCGTTAACTCAAATTTTAATCCAGCCAATTTCTGTAAATCTTTTTTCATGATCTTTAATACTGATTTAACGAAAATGGTTTTTAGTTTTTTTTCGCTAAAATTAAATAGATTATGATTAATCATCAATTTAGTTGAATCAGCCTCCCTTATATAGCTAGAGATGGCGGTCTTTATATCGTCAAGATGGAGCAGAACGGTATGGTGAGGCCTCTTTTCGTCACTAAATGTAAAATGTAAGCTGTATAACGTATGAGGAGTATTGTTATTAGATACCGAAATTGTAAGATCACTGTTTACTTTAAACTGACTGAGAGCTGAAGCAGATGGAGCTGAAAAATCGATACTCGGCGCTTCAGATAAAACACTTAACCAGCTACAAAACTTATCCACTGTCTTTTTTTTGTTGAACCTAATTTCAGTATCATTGATTTTAAAATGGTGCGTTGACATACTGACTCCACGAATTAAGATGTTTTTGAAAGTACTGAAGGGACATAAGCAATCTTGTTGCCATCAAGGAAACAGTTAACAGTGTTAGTAACAAGCTCTAAATATCGTGCAAGACCTTCTTCGCTATCATCACTGTTATCAATATCAACCGTATTATCAATGACACCGTCAGGAATAAAGGAGCGACTGTCGTTAACAGCAAATTCACCTCTTCCATGTACGCGTAACAGTAAAATATTGTCCTGGCCAATCTTCTCAATGGCAGGGTAAAGCTCTTCCTCAAATCCTGCACTGTCGTCTATCGCTATCTCACTGTCTTCCATTGAGTTAATGCGCGCCAAACCAAAATAGTCATGACCAAAGGTTGGCTTCATTAAACACTCAGAGACATAAATCATCGCTTGTCTAATAGAAATATCGACAAGACGCTCGTCATTATTTTCATGGAAATGTGTTTTTTGATAATACGGTTCAGCGTCCACGCCATGCAATCGATCCATAAGCAGGTTGTAGGCTGGAACAGTTAACCTGAAGTCATTTAAAGGAAGCTCTTTAAGCATTTTATCAGTATAAACATTCCAGTAACGTTCGGTAGGTACATTAAAGATCGACATCGTCAATTCGTGCAATTTATCTTTGCACTGTCGCTCCACAAGCGCAGTATTAAGGACGCTTTTAAGATAATTAACAGCAAATGATTTGCCGCAATTCATTGGACCGTTAAGTAAAATAAGTTGCTTCATGGTAAGTGCTTCCTGTGAATAGTGTGATCGTATTGTATATCAGATACACAGGTTAGGCAATGCCCGTTCATGTATTTATCTTGTCCACTTATTCCACTGAAATACGGCATGTATGGTGCGCCCACCAGGACTCGAACCTGGGACCCTCCGATTATGAGTCAGACGCTCTAACCAACTGAGCTATAGGCACGGAAAAACTAATTAGAAGGCAATGAGTGGCACGTTATGACGACCCGGCTTTGATTCACTGACGTAGCCATAAACCGACCGAAGACGCATTATCGTGCCTTGACTTAGAAAGTGTGCAGACGCATCAAAGCCAAGCTCAGCTAAATAACAATCAAGAACGCTGTCTCGATCGCGCGTGTCGACTGAAGTAGTGTTTGATAACATCCAATGATAAAGCTGCGTTTCATCAATTGAAACCGCCCATTGTTCTGGTGTGGTAAATTCTTTTCTATCCATGTTTTTGTTTCGTTGTTTTCTTTTTCTGGCGCATAATACAAGTATGATTGAACTATGTCAAGCCGGTTGTAATGGAGCACATGACAGGATTCGAACCTGCGTAAGCTGGATTTGCAATCCAGGGCCTAACCTTTCGGCTACACATGTGCATATAAGTGGTTGGGGAGCAGGATTCGAATTCGAACCTGGGAATACCAGCGTCAAAGTCTGGTGCCTTCGCCCACTTGGCGATACCCCGATGAAAAAATAGGTATGACATTTCGGCTCTAATTGCCTGGTGTGAGGGACCTAATAATGGAGCGGATAAGGGGTGTCGAACCCCTACTCTCGGGTTGGAAACCCAAGGACTAAACCGGCTTAGCATACCCGCATAAAAATGGAACCCCCAGAAGGATTTGAACCTTCGATCGCCTGCTTCGTAGGCAGGTGCCTTCATCCACTTGGCCATGGGGATAAAAAATGGCTGATAATTCAATGAATGTAAGTAAATGATTCCGTGAAATATGACAATAAGCGCACCACACATAATAATGTGTTACATCAATGAGTTAATTATTCGATTTGATGGTTTTCTGGCAATAACACGCTTAATATGTGCCAAATGAAAATAATTGTCCTATATAATAAGTATATTAATGGATAACTTAGATAAAGTAAGATCCCATCAAGATAAGTAAGGTGCCTATACCGACAAAGCGATTAAATAGATATTTAATTACTTTTGATAAATAATAAGCCATGTCAATCATTAAGCCTGTGAGCATAATCGCATATTTAGTTAGAAGATATGTTTGTATTGATGTCATCTTCACAAGCGTAGCATTGATGACGATTATCTCTTCAGTATAGCAATAACATATACACAATACAATCATTACGTGAATGGCGAGGTAGACGTCAGGCCAGTTGATTGATAAAAGGACGTAAATTACTCACAAAAGACGGCAAGACCGTCGGACGGAGTACAAAATAAAGTTAATGGCCGTTAATAAATAATAAGTAAATATATATTAATGCTGAACTACTCACAAAAGTGAGCAAGCCCTTCGGTAGGGCTAAGTTGCGTTCCACTCACTTGAATTTCTATTGTGGCAGCGGCAATGCCGTTACACACAGAAGAGCTCAGTGACGCTTTAGTTGAAAAACTCTTATCTACCATGATTTTCGTGGATGAAGGTGAAGTTCCTGCGATAACATTGTTGAATCCTTGAAGGTTGTCAAGGGCTGGGTTCCCAGTGAGTATTATAAAATAAAACTCACTATTAGGGGAGCCTAAATCAATGCTTGTAAGGTTGGCATTATCTGTAAAAAAAATATGGGTGTCAGGCATGCTATTAGTGTTTAGGCCTGAAGAAACAAGATTCACTGCCGATATTGATGTAAGGTTTGGATTGTTAGTGACCTGTACCTGACCACCACCATTAAGGAACGTTACATCAGAAAAAGTCATAGAGGTGACGCTTGCATTGTTAGAGATGTATAAGCCGGCACTGCTGTTAAGGATTGTTATATCCGTAAGGGCGATGGATGATAAAGTTGCATTGCTTTGGATCTGTAAATAAGAGCCTAACTCAAGGCTTGAAAGGGAAACGGTCGGTAGGTTCGCATTACTTTTTAACGCCAGTTTCGTTGCTACGCTTGATAGTGAGTTAATCCCGTTTATTGAGGTTATCCCTGTATTCTCAATGAGCATATTTGTTGCGCTTGTAATGCCGCTGACGCCAGAAATGTCTGTTAATCCTGACATGTTAGTGAGCGATAATGTACCAACCGACGTTAAGCCTGATAAAAAGGCAACATCCGAGAGTCCCCCATTACCACTAAGATCTAAGTTTGATAGATACGTTAACGGTAATACCTCATTAGGGATGTAACTACTGTTTTCAATGTAAGCAGCCCCAGAATCAGGGTTGCTGCTTAAATTTTTATATGCAAGATAGACAGAAGAAGTTCCCCAGTCTCCGATAGAGGCAACACTGCGGTCTATTACGAACTGATTCCAAGCCGCAAGGGGGTCAAGATTACCTTCAGAAGACTCACCCTCATCACCTTGACTGGCTGAACTCCCGGGGCCGTTATTTCCAATAGGAAATTTCACAACGTAGTCTCCAGCGGGCGCTGCGAATAATTGAGCAGAAAACAGCAGCGTTAAGCTGACTGCCAAAGTGGAAGTGAGTGTTGATATTTTCATAAAATTCCCTATCATAAAAAAACAAACATATAACTGTATCGTGTACAAGATATAACTATGCTCGCACGAATACAATGAAACCTCAAGCACTGGAATGAATGGCGTGGCAGGAGGGAGTTGAACCCCCAACCTACGGTTTTGGAGACCGTCGCTCTACCAATTGTGCTACTGCCACATAGTATGGTGTCCCTGAGGGGATTCGAACCCCTGTGATCGGACTGAAAACCCGATATCCTGACCGCTAGATGACAGGGACGTAAATAATAAAAGTGTTATTTGGCGGTAATGTCAGGAATCGAACCTGCCGGACTTTGCCATAAAGTGTGCACTTGCAAGAAAACCTTGGGAGGTGTCCCATCGCCGTGAAGGTCATTACCAAAAAGATGTAACTGGCTGATAGGGTGGGACTCGAACCCACATACAACTGATTAACAGTCAGCCTGCCTGCCAAATGGCGCACCTATCAATAAAAGCAAGGGCATGCTTATCTTGCCCTAAGAGCAAACTGTATGAAGGCAAGCTGGCTTCACAGGGTCTGAGTCAGTTTAATCAAAAAATGGTGGATCCTCCGGGCAACGATCCCGGAACTTACCGGTTAAAAGCCGGTTACTCTGCCAATTGAGTTAAGGATCCAAATAGTGGTTTAAAAAACACTCAAGGCATTAATGAAAGGCAAACGCCTTATCAAGGTTTAATGACAGAGTGTGTGGTGTGTGTAGGCGTATAACCAAACAAGCTAGCGCCCTTCTCGGTTAGAGAGGAGTCTAACGTAAGTCTTGGAAAGTCGGTTGTTGCCGCTTTAATTAGTGCTGTTGCAATGCCTTGACGCCTGAAATCAATACGAACATAAATATTAGACAGCACAACATCACGATTGATTTTTGTGTAGTTAAGACCGCCAACAATGCTTCCGTCAGGCGCAGTAAATAAATAGCGACCGCCCGTTAAATTGTTGCCGTTGTTTTTAAAGCGCTGCCCTTGAGTGGTAACGACGTTATCTTGAAGGTTTACGATCTTTTCTGTCCCAATCCGCTCGTGGATCCGTTCAGAATCAATGGGCTCAATATAAAGATACAGGTTCTCACCTTGACCACCAATGTTCGGCGTTTCATTTTGGTAAAAAGAAAGCAGCATTTAGATCTCCAAAGAATAACGTTAACCTAAGCAGCCCTAGAAGGGGGTTAGATTTTTTTGATGACGTAGTGTAATTATAAATTGACTGCCTGACTCTTCAGGCTTAAGCAGTGTGCCAAAATCAAGCACATCAAGTGTCCTATAGCCTTTTTTAATGGCTGCAGTGATGCGATGAAGACCGTCAATAAGCTGGTTGTTTGCTACAACCGGGTATTTCAAAGAAGGATCGTCGAGTATACAAGCGTACTGTTGGATATCATCATCGTTCATTGGATACAGCAAGTTTGTATCAATAACAGTGAGATCCAACTGCTTAACCGGAACTGATTTACGATAAAAATCAGCTTCTAAAGCCTCTTGATCTACATAGACAGCATGAAGATTAAACATTTCTTCACGTTGGGCGCGGGTTAAGCTGCCGATTAAAACGGAACTCATAATAAGGTGTGCCTTGTTGTCATTAATATACAAACTATACGTTACTGTGAACGTGTAATTATTGATGCTGTTCAAAAAAATGGTGGAAGCAGCAGGACTTGAACCTGCGGCCTAACGATTATCGGTCGTTTGCTCTACCAGCTGAGCTATGCTTCCTAATATGGCGGTCTATAGGGGACTCGAACCCCTGACGTCCTGCTCGACAGGCAGGCGCTCTAACCAACTGAGCTAATAAACCAAAAAATGGCTGGGGAGGGTGGATTCGAACCACCGATTGCGAGAGTCAAAGTCTCGTGCCTTAGGCCTCTTGGCGACACCCCAATTGTTTGTTAAATAAAGTGGTCCGAGTGGAAGGATTTGAACCTTCGACCCTCTGGTCCCAAACCAGATGCGCTACCAGGCTGCGCTACACTCGGATCGTTTGGCGGAGAAAGAGGGATTCGAACCCTCGTAAGGATCAAAGTCCTTAAACGCCTTAGCAGGGCGCCGCCTTAAACCGCTCGGCCATTTCTCCTAAAGATGGAGCCAACAGTAGGCATCGAACCCACGACATCCTCATTACAAGTGAGGCGCTCTACCATCTGAGCTATGCTGGCAAAATGTGGTGGATCACCAGGGATTCGAACCCCGATACGCTATAAGCTCCGAATTTACAGTCCGGTGGTGCCGATCCGTCGCACCGCGTGATCCATTTGATTGGTTAATATTTGGAAGCGAGACCCCGATTCGAACAGGGCGGTTTCAAGGTTATGAGCCTAGTGAGACGCCATTTCTCCATTCTCGCTATTGATATTTGGTGGAATCAGGGGGAGTTGAACCCCCGACATCCTGCTTGCAAAACAGGCGCTCTCCCAACTGAGCTATGACCCCAAGTTTGTTATTAAAAAGTTCTGGCGGAAGAGGTCGGAGTTGAACCGACACGGGACTGAGTACCCCTAACTGTTTTCAAGACAGCGGCCACCGCCAATTGGCTTGCTCTTCCAAATATTATGGTGCATCCAGCAGGACTTGAACCTGCGGCTTTCTGCGCTTCAAGCAGACACTCTACCAACTGAGTTACAGATGCAAATAGAAATAAAGGCTGAGATTAAACCTTTTATACAAACCCTTTAGCCGGAGTGCCCATCACTTGCAGGCGATGGTTGCCAGCGTATCCACCTAAGCCACTTTCATGCACTTAAGTAAGTTTGCGTTACTGCCTTTTTTACCGTGTGGCTCTTCACGAATACCGTTGCACTACTCAATCTTTCCTTTACCGATAGCCTTGCGAGCTATAAAGAACGGCTACGTTCATCGTGCAATTTCAGATCAACACTCTTGAGCTTGCGACCGCCAAGTGCCACCTCTTACCCGAAGGTGAGGGGATTAAGTAACTTTCATGCAACGCTGGAACATGTCTTTGCGTTTTTAAATGTACAGGAATTGAACCCGTGACAGATAGCTTAAATGGCTATTGCTCTACCAACTGAGCTAACAATTAGTTACTACTAAGATGTGCATGCTCCGGTTGCTTTGAATGTTTTTGACATTCAAAATACAACACACCTCCTGTCTTCACCTACCGGCTACTTGACGGTGTTTACCGATCAAGGCATTACAGCCTTGCCCATGTATTCACTGGCACCCGCCCTCTACTGACGTATCGGACTTGTGTACCTGCTTGTCTTTATCTGTTGTCACAGTATGGATCTAAGTAATCAACATGTCCCCATATTGAAAGCAATAGATCGGAGTTACCCCTCTAGTGCCTGTCCTTAAGCCGTTTCCAACGTATTACCTTGTCTCCAAGATACTGCATCTGGCAAGCCAGTGCAAAAAGCAAGATTGCTTGATTTGACCCTTGAAAGGGCAGGGTTATGTAGTGCTCCCCCTTTTGTATGTATTACTACATACAATCAGCCTCAAGCGGCTAAATATTAAAATTAGAATTGATTCCCTGTTAACGATAAACCCATTAACGCTGCAGCTAGCAGCCCAAAAGGCGATAGCACGATAAGCGCTACAGCCTTTCGAGTCTCATTTAACAGGTATAACACATCAATTATGATCGTTAATACCATATTATTCTCCTTATCTAAAGAAACTAAATAGACTAATTACGCCCACCAATAAGGTGCTCACAATTAACGTATTAAGCTTTCTAATAAACGTCGTAGGTGCCTACATTGCTTTGCAGAGTAAACCCTGACACTAATACGGTCAGCAGATTTAAGACCCATTCCAGCGGGCGCAGGCACCTATTACGTTATAGATAACTACCCATATTGTTAAAGAACAACTCAAGGCCAATAAAAATAGGCTTTGAGCGTTACAATCAGGCATAAAAAAACCCCGATTGCTAAGACGCTTTCGAGGTTTTTATCTCTCTTTAGCGTCTTGGTTTGAATTAGACGCTAAATTATTTATTTAGACGCTAATTCATGTTTTTCCAGGTTGACGATTAATTTGCTTACTATCATTTATACTCTCAGACCAAAATAAACCACTCTCGACCGCACAAGCATACGAGGCCATCGGATAATTAACCGACGTGCTTAATATGTTTGTATGTCTGAGTGTTTGCATTAGTAACCTTTTTATAATAAAATTAATTAAAACTGAAAGCCGTTCTGGCTGTTCAAAATATAACCTGAATGATACACGAAAACACGTTTTTGTCAAGCTTTTTCTTGGAAAGTAATTTTTAACTTATTTAAATTCAGCAACTTAAAAACAAAGAAATAAATTAACTCAATTTTAGGGTGTTTTGTTATGCGCAAAAAAACACCTAAACTATCGATGGAATAGCCAATAATTAAATGATCCCCACGATGTTAGATAATCGTTTTGAGCGTAAATCGTATATCGGGAACAATAATTTCTACCTCGCAGGTCACAATTTTAAATACCATCACCTTGTAGACTGGTTGGACTATTCTTATATATAAACGAATTAGCTATGAATACAAGCAAAGATGATGGTTTTGAGCGAATTGAGAAAATACTCTTAAGTTTCTTTTTGGAAAAAAAGTTTGCTTCGAAACAAGATGCCGATAGCAATGGTGATCGAAATAGGGAGCGGCTTTATGAATTTACAGAGCTTAACGAAAAAGTAATCATAAAAAATGGTGATGTACCTGCATACTATTCCGATCTGCAGAGCCAGTCAGAAATAGACGGTTTTACGATTATTGGCAATTATTATATTGAGGATGGGGAAGGGGAGAACCACCTGAATAGTTGGGGTTTCCATATCATATTAGAAGATATGGAAAATACTCAAAACGTCTACAGTATTAGCGTCGAGAGTGTTAAGCATGACTCATACAGGGTGTGGGGAAGTCCGATAACGGTAAGGGAAATGCGTTATGTTAACTCTGAACAAAAAGAGGACTTGATTTATAAGATGGCTTCTGATCATTTAGTGAAAATCTTTAAATCAAAGTCACTGCCTAAGTTGAGTGACTTCTTTATTTTATATAACGATCTCTCCATCAACAAGATCTTTGATTACACAGCCGATCGCATGGATCCAGATTTTGCCCGTGGCATTAATCTGTTTTTCCAATCTATGACAAGCGATCAGCATGATAAGTTAGAAATGGATAGCAATATTGAAAGATTGACTTGGCATGTTAGCCCACAACAAAAAGACGATATTTTTGTAACCGCATATTATATAAGTGGCCGCCAATCTGAAGAAAAGAAAATTAAAAAGGATAATCATCGCTCTCCTAGTGATGCATGGACAGAGGTAGATGAAAATGGCGTCGCGTTAATATATTATTTTGTTTCCAGCCAAATACGAAAAAAAGTGTTAGCTAAAATTAATAATACCGGTAATCTGTCAGGAGAAATAACAAATATAAATCACGACAGTATTAAACTTGAAAAAACAAACAAGAAGAGGAACAGTTTGTGAATAACAATATTGCTAGCCGGTTGCTATTAGCCCTTATTCCTAGTGAAGAAGAGCAGTACGAAATAGCGAGTTTTATAAGTGAAAGTGAAGAGTCTGTCATGGAAGAAGCGATGTATTACAGTGATAATAGTGTGAGAAAAGCGCTTATTTCTAAACCATACGTCCCCGCTCTTGAGTTTAGATTATGCGAGGGACTTTCTGAAATCGCATTGAACTACAACCACTCCGAGGATGGCGCTTTTGGCATTAAAGAGCACATGGAGTGCGATCGAACCTTTCAAAAGCAAGGTTTTAAGGTAATATACAATTTGCTAGTGGCAAACCAAATACCAGGGGAGTCATGGAACGAAAAGCATGAGGATGATCCAACACTATTTTTAAATATTATGGTAGAAGATAAAGACGGAACGCTTTATGTTATTCAACAACGAGACATACAAAACATAACTAAATCAAGGCTGGATCATTACACGTTTACGCAGGTTGTGATTACAGCAGAGTACAAAGAAGATTTTATTCGAGAGCTGGCCATTGTTTCATTGAAAGAGGCTTATGAGTCAGAGCGGCTAGATGGTTTCTTGCTGTTGTTTGAAGAATTTTTACGCGCACGAATTGATTTGAAAAAAGTCTTTAATGAAACCGGAGCGTGGCTACCACGAGGATTAATGACGCTTATAAATAGCGTCTTGGACATCGACCTTGCTCAACCCAGCATAGTAATGGATGTGGAGACAAGTAAAATTCAATGGGAAGTGGTACCTCAAGAGCCAGACAATGTGTTGATTACCTTGCATGAAACAACAGGCGATATAAAGTCCTTTGTTTTAAAGGGCGATACCCTTATTAATGATAAAGGGGGTAAGCAAGTTCAGGATATCTATTCGATTAAGCTTGCTTTGTTGTTAAGTATTAAAATTAAAGAGGCTCGCTTGAAATCTGCAGATACCTACGGGACAATCACCAATTCACTGCATCAGAAGAAATCTTTTGTTAAAAGCCTTAAAATTACTTAAAGTTTGAACTTTATACAATATATATGAGATGAACTATATATAATAAGGTAAATTAGTAACAAACCAAAAAGAGACCAAACCAATGAGCAATAATATAGAAAGCATCGCAACAAACAGCGACTCTGAATTTAATACTAGAGTGAAACAACTGGGGAAACTTCGTAATAAAGCACTCGGCAATCTTAAGAGTGACGTAGTGAATGATTTTAATCACGAGTTCATGCTTGATATTTCAGAGATCTTAAAATCAATACTTGCTCTTAAAGATGATCAGAAGGAGCGTGCAGATCTATTGTTAAAAAGAGTAAAAGCGTATATTGAAGCGGTACCGCCGATGGATGAAAAAAGTGATACCCAGCAAATTATTTGGGCAGATCAAGATCGAAGCCTTCCGGAGCATGTCAATAAACAAAGTCTTGCTGTACCATTTCTAACACAGTATTTTGACGCATTGGATTTAGTTTATGACGCGATGTTAGACTCTGCTAAAAAAGACCTGCCACTACATGCACAGCTAGCGTTGAGAACAAAAGCGGGCTTTGCCCCACTTGCGGCTTATTTTGTTGACAGACACAATATTGATCCTTTCGATCCTGCAACTGGATTGCAAGCCATGGGTGTAACAGGTGAAGACGGAAATAACGTTGTATCTGTTATTGAAAATTACAAATTTAGTAAAACAGACAACAACCCAGTCACTAGCAATGAGGGCAACGATGAGAGCGGTGCCTATATCGTCTAAAAAACGATAAGCTCATGGTGAGTCATCATCAAGATTGTTCATGTCCTCAATAAAACCTGGCGCCATGATGACTTTCATTTTCTTTTTAAACTTTAAAATGGTTGGATCGAAATTAGCCATAATATCTTGATGGGCGTCCTTAAGAAAAAGTAACGCGGCTTTTTTTTCTAGGTCAATCAGCGTCGACATCTTTTTACTGTCACCGATGAGCTTGTTGCTGTCGGCAATAAAGTAACGCCAACGAATTTCTTTGAGGCAGTGTTCATTGTTGAATATATAATCAAAACTGGTTTCACCAGGCTTACTGGTATCAAGTTTAATTACACAAGGGGCACGAGCAGTTTGCTTTTTGCTGATTTCAATCCACCGATCTTGGTAGTAATCAACCCACCGAGAACGAAGTTCATCAAGATGCTTTTCTAGGCCATGAGCGTTAAGTTTCATATCAAATACAAAACCGCCCTTTGTTTTGTCGCCATGTGTGGCGCCGTCTTCATAGTCGTGAGGGATAAGCTCGTCAATTAAATCATCACCTGCCTGCTCAATCTCATTGTTGACATATGTGGCAAGAGAATAAAAGTTTGCATAACAAAATACATCCTCACTAATCAGCCTTACCCACTTAGGGAAGCGTATGGCATAGTAGTCTCTTCCTTTATATTCTTTAAAATCACGGAAATTTGCCTGTTCTTGAAATAGGTAGTCATCATGATCGTAGTCATACAAAGTGTTAAAATTTAAAAGACTAACGTTTTCAGCCATAGATTCATTTAAGTATATAAAATCCTCACCAATACCCTCTGCAAATAAACGGGCCCAATTGTACGCGGTAACTTGCGGCGGAGTTAAGCCCTCTCTCACATCAAAAACCGTATCAGCCGAGCACGTTATATTAAACAGCTCCGTAATCAAAATGCATGACACCTTATCGATGGCTATATCATTTATCCCAGCTCGAAAGTGTTCTTGCTTTTTAGCAGGCCAACCATGATAATCAGGCTCTGCAGCCATCAACGCTTTATTGCTGATCGCCTTTATCGTTGACGGGGAAGGTGAATCATTAAGTATATTCATTAGAGATCCTTGCCAATCAATTTAAGGTAATCAGCTTCTGCAATTACGGTAGTGCCTTTTTCTTTAGCTGCATTGATTTTAGTCGCACCGACTTTTTCACCAATAATAAGATAATCAGTATTACCGGTCACACTGCCGCTTACTTTAGCCCCCATTGCTTTAGCCTCTTTTTTCATGTCATCACGCTTTGCGTGCTGCATGCTGCCTGTAAACACCAAGGTTTTTCCTTTTATAGGATTCTCACTGATGACTTCTTCACCCATTAAGGGGGTTTCTATCAAGTTGAAACCTATTGAATGTAATGCTTGGAAGGACTCTCTAATTCTAAATAAAGCGTCCATTAAGGCCACTGCTTTTTTATCAGCAAAGCCGTCTACAGACAACAAGTCTTCTTTAGATACATCAAACACGCCTACTAAAGGAAAGTGCCTTAAAACTCGCTCACAACCACCTCGACCTACATTATGTAATGAAAAAGCTGCGAGGAAACGCCAGTCTTCAACAGGGGTTCCCTTACTGCGTTCAAGCTCTCCTAATAAATTAGAGGCGGTTGCTTCACCAAAACCCGCATCCGTAAGCTGTTCTAGAGTCAGGTTATAGATAGCTTCCAATGTGTTGATACCTTCTTGATTGAGCTTTTCAATCGTTTTGGGGCCAAAACCATTACAGCTGCCTAATGTTTTAAAAAAGTATTCTAAGGTTGCTTCCACTTGAGCGCTGCAATCAAGGGTGTTGCTACAGTATAAGTTATCACCATCACGCATTACGGCACTACCACAGTCACTACAATGGTGGGGAAGTACTAAGGTGCCGGACTGTGTCACGCCGACAACTTTAGGAATAACAAGGCCACTTCTGACAATCAGTGCTACCGCTCCTACGCCAACTTCTTTATTTTCTGCCCACCCAACATTATGCAAGGTAGCACGCGATAGTACAGCGTCACTGATTCGAGTCGGCTCTAATTCTGCAACCGGTGTAATGCGTCCAGACTTACCTGTTTGGAAAGTCACACCTAACACAGGCACCGGCACCGGCGCTTCATTACGCTTAAAAGCAATTGTATTACGATGATGATGCGAAGTGTGGCCCATTACGTCACGAAGCGCCGGTGCCTCAATAACAACACCGTCAATATCATAAGGAACGCTTGACCAAATTTCGTCAACGATCTCATCAAAATTAGACAGTAATTGACTTAAATCGCCCTGCCATCTAGGTAGCTCGGAAAAAGGAAAGAACACAGCAGCACCGTTATCAATCGCTTTCTGAGCATGCTCGCCTAAGGCCTTTTCCTTGATAATACTGCCCTGGAAATTACGAGTATTATCAAAGTGATTAACCAAATACTCATCAAAATATTCACTGTTAACAACAATTTCGCCGGGACCTAAACCGCGTTCACCACTGCCGGCAACCTGAAGGCCACGCTCAAAGACTCTGCTAATATCCGTGCCACGATATCCATTGCCACGAGTAACCAAAGAGTCACCGTTATCAAGGGCGGCAAAACCATCTAGTTTAGGTGTAATATCAATGATAAGGTCACTTGTATTGTGCCCCGCTTCTATTGCTGCTGAGATGATCCGCTTACCCCAACGCTCAATAGACGCGAGATCATAAGCCTTATCCGTAGACAACATTCGCTGACTTAAATCTACTTTCTCACCTTCAAAACTGCCTTCACTTTCTTCTTCAACATGATTTAAAAAGGCGTGCGCCGGATCACGTCGCTGCAATTCTGCCAGAAAGAGATGATCGTAATCATGATCGCTAACGATACTTTGGCCAGCTCGGTAGAGGATATTTAACCCCTCTAAAGCCGTTACCAACTCAGCAAGACTAAGCAACTCAGCAGACTCACTTTCAAGAGCAACGCCTAACTTATTAGGCAGTTCAATATTGCTACTTTCCAATAATTCTTGCTGCTGTGTCGATAATAAAACCATACATAACGCTCCTTAATTATTTACTCACATAGTAGCAAAAATTAAATGCGCTGTCAATGCTAAATTGGTTTATTCAGTGAGGATTCAGGGTTTTCTTCAGGTGTCGATATTTTATCCAGCACGTTCGCGTCAGCGTACGCAACAAGCTCATCAAAAGTAAACACAATACCTTCATTTTCAAAGTCCATAGGTAGCCCGTCAAACTCAGCAATATAGTCTTCAAGATAGATATTAAGCCCATAAACACCATCAGGATCAAGGTAGTTCTTCGTGAATAATAGGGTGTCAAAAGAGGGCTTTAGTTTAAGTGCATCAATAATAGTGCTGCACGGCTTGCCCTATACAGGCTCTAAAGTGTCAATAAGATCTCGTGAGGCGGCGCCATGCTCGCCAATCACTTGATAGGAAAGGATCTCATTCATATCATGAGCGTGCAATTGTGTTGGATATAAGGCAATTACATCACCTTGCGGAAATCTTCTAAAAATAACTGGAATACGCTTAGACATAGCAAACCTCGAGGGTATTTGAAATAGTATCGGAATCTAGATTTTAAATAAGGCCAGTGGTTAAAAAGGTGACATAATACAAAGTTAAATCAAACGAGTGGCAAAGGGCGAGTGAATCGAACGTTAAGCTTTCTTTTTGATTTTTACTTTATAGGTTTTTTCTACAATTTCATTGAAATCGTTATGAATCAACATCGGCTTGATCCAAAGTGTTTTTCGATTAATGCGGCCTTTGCCAAATGCTTGCTGACGGAAATGACCGCGACGCCAATGGCTGCGAACGCTGCTGTTTAATGCATTCCCATAATGTGCTTGAGGTGTGTCATTTTCAGCGCCAGTGTGCGTTACCGTGATGCGGTTGTATGCACGTTTAAGTTGTTTTTTAATTTTAAGTTGTTTAGCGGGTTTTACACGACTTAATCTTGCAACGGTATCATCATGGACATTGTCCTCTTCTAAAGTTGCATCCTGGCTATTTATAAAGAGAAGGCACTTAACAAGGTGACAGACTAACTCTAACATAGAATCTGCGAAATGGTCACGTGTATCGCTGGAGGTGCCGAGTTCAGCATAGGTTAACATTTGTTTGGTTACAATAGTTTCAATTGGATCATCGGCCCAAGCATCAGGAACCACAAAACGAAGATGAACAAAATAGGAGTCAAGAGGCTCGTTTTTTTGACCTTCACTAACAAAGACAAACTCAAACCCTCGGCATGGGCCGGATACGCCCATCTTTTGTCTGGCTTCTAATTCAAAGCCAGGATCAAAGACCTCATTAATATACATGCCTGATAAATAGAGGAATTGAGTAGAATCGGTGCTGCTCACAATTTTAAGTGTTGATTTAGGAAGGTGAAGGTAAATACTATTATAAGGAAGTTTGAAGGCGCTTCCAGGTGCCTTGTTACCTATATCAGTTTGTTCTAATAAAAAATTTAAACCAGGATCGATTTCAAATGTGCGGCCCTGCGTAGATAAGTAGCGAAGAGGAGCGGTGATCCCTGTCGTATTGGAAATATTTCCACCATTTTGAAGGCCGAATATCTCGGCAAGAGTGGGTAAATTTATAAGCGGCACTAAAATTGCGCCGACACTTTGATCTAAGTCTGATAAAGCGTTATAAAGTACGCTATACAACCCCTGGCCAACATGTTCTTTAAAATGCTCAAAAAAAGGATGTTCCGTCACAATTTTATAATGAGGTAAATGTGAGCTTTGATTTTTTTTCATGATCTATCCTATCCACAGGAAATGCATTATGAACCAACCCGACGTGGCTAACAAGTATGCCACGCTTAGCCGCGATGGCTGTTGAAACGTCCATGGGCACTGTATCACTATATAAGTGAGATGTCAATGCGTCTTGACATTAGTATATCACTGATAATAAGATGGGTTATTGCAAGCATGCTCTGTGGTATTTGCATCTCGCTAATAATTAACTTCTTTACTTATCTCTTTTCTAAGGAGGGCGTGTGATTATACGGCTAATCTTTTCTATGTTTATTCTAATATCAATTACGGCTGATGCAGGAGTTCAGGATCTTGCTGGCTCGACACAGGGTGGCGGCATTTCTATATTGCCCGGACAGGCTTTAGGGAGCACTATACCCATCCCGCCCGTCTGCGTTGGGAATAATGCACTTCAATGGACCGGATCAGCGTGGAGATGTAAAGCGATTGCAACTTCATCTGGAAGCTCTAGAGCAACATCGTTAACGTATAGTGGGTTTGCAGCTGCATTTCGAAACTATATGGGCCGCACATGTGGGCGGGGGCGAATGGGCTGGAACGGCAGCACAGTTAGGTGCTGGTAGCGGTAGGCGAGATAGTCCAATGAGAGTTAAAATCGCTCGAAAGAGGCTTGACGCTACTTTTGTGTGAATAATTAATACACCGATTCTTTTATGTGAGGGGGTCTCTGCGCTGAAGGGTGACTTCTTTTGCGTTTAAGGCTATTTTCCCAATTACGTTTATGTTGCTCTCTAATTTCGTCGGCTGTTCCTTTTGCCGATAAAGAAAAGCAATCTAAATTCGTGAGCAACTCTGGGCGTTTAACGCTGGTTAGGTAATATTGCTTTAATAAATGCTTATCAGTAAGACGCTCATGTTTTATCGCGTTAAACGCCTCTGAGGAGAGATTGGCTGGCTCCACCTCCGTGTTGTAGATAAAAACAGATTGACGTGACAGCTCCTTTTTCCGTAAGGCCTCGAGAAAATCATGCGAAGTAGAAACCAAATGATAATCCTCTTCAGTTACCTCACCAAGGAAGTTGGATTCAACAGCTAAAATGGCATTAGTCAAAATAGCGTTAAAGCGCGCCTCCTTTATAAGGTCGGAATTAGCCTCATCCTCAATCACACGGCTCTTATTAAAGTGATTATTAAGCATGGCTGTCCACGTCTTATAAATCGACTGAAATTCACCAGTGTTAATGAGTGCGACTGCATCAAAAGCAAGTTGCATCGCAGCAGGCTCTTCTTTTAGTAAAAGAAGGCTGTCAGGGGGCGTGGTTTGCTGCAGGGACTGCCTGACGTGGCCCCATGCTTTTGAATAGGTAGGGAGCGTTAACGCTTCAAAACATGTCTTAAGTAACTCTGCAACAATAACGTTTAAATGCCTGTCGTCACTTAACGCTAGCAAGAGTGCGTTAATAATAGGAAGGTGAGGTTCGCCCCGTGCCGCTGAAAAATACACTTCTTCAGTGTGCGTGAAAGCGCCACTAAGGTCTTGTAATTTTGCTAAATCGATGGCGATGGAATGTCGCTTGGATTCAACCGTTGCCATGATAATAGCGTTTTCAAGGTGTCGCTTATAGCCTGCAAGAAGATCCCGCGACTGGAATTGAGGGGGGTTAAGGGGCGAATCGCCAGAAGATGTAACGGTTAAGTTATAATGGGACAAGATACGAGAAGCAAGTTCACTATAATATTCAGAAGCTGGATCTAATGATTTTTGAGCAGATTCTGCAGCCGGAGAGGTAAGTTTTTCCTCATCCGGGACCATTTCTGCCCCTTTCGGAACCAAGATCCACCTCCTGAAAAATGAAGGTGCCCACAGATATTTCTTTATAAACAACAGCATACACGCACCCAAAAAACAATAACCTACCCGAACAGCCGGCCAAAGACGGATCGGAAGCAACTTTTATGCCGCTAGCGCATAAATTTGCGACGCCTCCTTTTTACATTGAATATCACTGCCTGTCGCAAAAAAAACATGGGCACATTAGTAATCTGAGGTCCATTTACAATAGCATATCTATCGTTCACCGAGGAGGGGGGGGGCTGATAATAGGGGTTAGTCACGATTGTTTCAATACTGAAAATGAGCTGAAGGCGGTTTAACGGTAGGAGTTTAGCGAATAAGTTATGTAGGGGAAAATAGTGAAAAAAAGCAAAATAAGAACAGACGCTTGTCGTCATCTAAGAAAAGAAAAGGGAGAATCCCGATAAAATATCGTGGATTATCTACAAAACACCAATTCCCGAGTACAATACTCGGAAATTGTATTGTGGCACTTATATAGATTCAATCCCGCGTGAGGGTTTCGAGGCGTTTGGATTAAACTCAAAAGAAGGTGACTCGCCTGGATTAGTGGGCATAAACATTCTGCCTCCCTCATACAAAAAAGTCGCCTTAAACGAGTGGTAATCAGCAGTAGCCAGATCAAATCGCTCTTTCACATAACTGCTTAAGGTGTTGTCACCTGTAAAAAATGTACGATCGCCCTGTGAAATAAATTCATATTCCAGCATTAAAACCAAAGTGTGAGCAACAATGATTCCTTCCATTACTTGATCATTAATATCGCCCGGTATTTTGTCACAGATTTCAAGGTGACGCTCACACAATTTCTGAGTGACAAGATGGCAAAGGCTGGGATTATGCAGGTTCTCCATAAGTACTCCGAATAATAAAACAAAGCGCCCAATATAAAAGGGCGCTTTGTGACTATTGAGTAATAAGGTTAGCCTAAACCCCAATCAACTGCTAAGCAGCTAATGCGTAATTGCTATCATTTGCATTTACAAGTTTTAGTTTCTTCGGCCAGGCAACTCCCAACTCTACGGCTTCCACTATTTTGCCGAACTGTCCACGTTTCTATTCAACCCTGTCGAAACCAGAAGTCAGCCCCATCATCAACATACTAAACCATTGTTGACGCATTACCTCTCGTCTAACGGTTTTGTTTTTGCTACGCGGGAGAGATCTGAGATCTCACCTTCAAAGGCACTTGCCTAGCATGCTGATGGTGGAGCTGGCGAGATTCGAACTCGCGTCCAAGGAAGCGTTGATCTGCTTCAAACAGTCATAACTAATAATATTAGCGACTGCTATAAATGTTGTCAATAATATATTGCTATTAATTTATCCATCTGGATTTAGCCTCGCCCGCTTCTTCAGATCTAACAAGACGAACTAAATAGGCGTATTCACCATTGGTGAGGCCCTTAAGCCCACGAGGGTTTTGTTTTAGCGTAGATAAATAGCGTTGTGCAGAATGGTTCCGCGTTCCAAGAAGTTCCGCTTTTGTTCGATCGGAACTATTAACGGGTAACGTATTTTGAAGTAGACAAAGCCCAGCGCTGAGAACAATAACGCCCAACAAGGTCAAAAGAAGCGACATCGATGTCACGCCTGATAAGTTATCCAGGATTGCATTAATGACGATCACACTACCTACACCCATCGAAAAAATGGCAATACGCCTACGAAGCGTGAGGTGAGCCGTGGAAAAAGAGGGTACGCTGGCCTTCATTGTTTTCTCGCAAATTAAAAAACCGATAACATAAGTGTCATATGTATTATACACAATACAATGGCAATTGCGTGAAGTACGTAACACCTTGTATAGCGAAGTGCCGTTATAGTGACATTAAGCAAGAAGCCATCCACTCAATAACAGGTTTATCATCATGACACTATTATCAGAAGAAGCGCTTGACCAGTTGGTCATAATTAGCTCAGAAAATGAGAGTAGCATATGTGAATTTCCGCACACGGATGGGAGAAATGATCTTGTTGGAAGACTGCTCAACGGCAAGATCATTAACCAGTCTGAAGCAGACGTTATTTTGCAAAGTGATAAAAGCGCGCCCTTCTTGGGCTTAGAGGAGAAAGACTTCACCGATAACGTGCTGCCTCATATATGGACGATTATAGATGATGGCGGTGAGACAGATAACCTATATGCAAGTGCTGGGTTTCATAGTGTTAACTCATTAGGAATGTTGGTAACTGAAAAGCCGTGGCCAACTATCACCACAGAGGCCTATTACTATAAGTGCGATGAAGAAGAGATGGATATCAATGGCGATACGCCAGACGAGCAGGTAGGAAACGGGCAGACTCCATCAAATAGCGGCTAACACACCCGCAAAAACAATCAACACGTCAGCTAAAACAGGCTTGAAAGGGAAGGATTGCACAAAATTAGTATCACTCAAAAGATCGGAGAGTGCGCTGTTTTGCCGCGCTATGGAGCGTGTAACATATTTGTGATACGAAATACTTATTGACGCGCGTTCACGCTATCGTTATTGTGCTCACCATCATTCACAGGAGAAGTGTTCTAGAGGACACTTAATAAGGAAGAGGTAAAAAAATGGATTCATTAATAATAACAACACTAAGTATAGCTCTGACAGCCGGGATTCTTGTTGCCTCCGTTTCCTATTCGGGCGACATCCTTAAAGCAGGTGTTACGAAACATGATCCGCTTCAAGTTCAGGTCATCGACGAAAACACTAATAACAATAAACTCCCTACGCTGGATAGTGATAACGCAAGCTCATGCTCGTATTGCGATAAAGAATAAAGCGTTAACCGCGATGATGTGTGTAGCACGCAAATAACAAAATTGACTGGAGATGGAAATGGTACAAATTACAGTTTTAATCTTATTATGTGGACTGCTTATTTTAGCCGTTTACAAATTGCAAAAAAACAAACCGCTACGTGACAAGCAGGCAGAGCTTGAAGAAGTAGAGCTAGAGGGCGGTGTGGTAGATCTTGACCAGGAGATAGCGATCGAAAAGTCACGTCAGCATGATGTTCAAAAAGAAACACAGAGCATCTCTGAAGCAGCGGAAATCGACGAAATACAACCCTCTTACGAGATTCCTAAAAATACAGATAGTAGTGAAGAGGTCAGCTTTGATGCGGATGCTGAATGAATTTGATTGATATGTTGAACGTTAAGACAGCAAAAGACCTGTCGTTAGATATGAAAATATCAAACACATTAGACATGAACAGATAATGGTCTGACAATCAAATATTTGGGCGCTTAGGCGCCCTTTTTTTTAGTAAAGAATAACACTTTGAATTTGCATTAAATTGACAAGAACGTTAAAACGTAGTACAATGCTTAAAAAATTCACTCAAGGAAACCACAATGACTCATCTGCCGGCTATTACGGACAATGCCTCTTTACGCGCTTATATATCTCTGGTTATGGGGATTCCGGTTCTAACACAGGATCAAGAATATGATGCAAGCACTAAAAGTGAGCAAGGTGATCAAGAAGCCTCAAAATTACTCGTTACCTCCCACCTTAAATACGTTGTTAAAATAGCAAGAGAGCTGGATGGCTATAAATTACCGTTAGCGGACTTGATTCAGGAAGGGAACATAGGGCTAATGAAAGCGGTGAAAGGCTTTAAATCCACTGTTGGTAGACGGTTGTCATCATTTTCTTATCCATGGATCAGGGGTGAGATGCTTCAGTACGTAACTAAAAATATGAAGCAAGTGAAGTTAGGGGTTGGCAAAGCCGAAAAGAAACTGTTTTTCAATCTAAGTAAGCATAAACAAGAACCCGGTCCGGTGAGCCAGCAAGAAGCTAACACTATTGCCCTGGCCCTTAATGTTTCACCTGAGCAGGTTATTATGATGGATGGCTATATCAATAGTAATTATGTTGCTTTTGATACGCAGCTTGAAGAAGGGTACGCTCCGGAACAGTATCTTACACAAGAAAATGCTGAGCCCTCTAAATTATTACAAAATGAGGAAGAGTTGCGTCATCAAAAAGATGGGCTTAAAGCAGCACTGGCTAGTTTAAATGAGCGAGAACGAGACGTAATTCAAAACCGTTACTTAGCCGATAACAAGACAACGCTGGCCGTGCTGTCAGAAAAATATAGCGTTTCAAAGGAGCGTATTCGTCAAATTGAAGCGCTGGCCATGAAGAAGTTGAAGGGAAAATTGACTTAAGAACTGTGAGCCACTTCAAGACAAGGGTATCGCCTGCCCTATAATATATAAGGAATTCACATGTATTAGAAAGGCAATACCATGGGCTACACTCACTACAGTGATTTAAAGCAGGCTTTTACAAGCGCTCAGAAGAATAAGATAAAGAAGGCATTTATTACACTTTATGAGTCGCTGCCTGAGCACAGTGAAAGCTCTGGGGCATGCCATAAGGAAGCTCCTTTAGTGATCGCTGATGGATGGGGCGAGAACGCTATCACGGATCCAGAAGAGTGCCTTGTTACTAATGAAGAGGGACTTGATAGTATTCAATTTAATGGTTTGGGCGATCTAAGCTATGAAACACTCTACCTGCCTGTACCTTCTTCTAAGAAGATTTTTAACAAGATGGAGGGCTACTCTGCATGTGTTAAAACAAATCGTAAACCCTACGATTTACTTGTTCAGGCCGTATATATCGCGGCAACTGATATCGCGCCTGAAACATTATCGGTAAGCAGTAATGGTGGCAAGGCCGATTGGCAGGTCGCTTTGGACTTTACAAAAGAAGCATTAGGGCGAGACTTCTCGCTGCCTTATGGCGTGGATGAGTTAGAAAGCAAGATTCCTTTTAATGAGATCTTTAGCTTTGTTGAGAAAGGTCAAACGATTGAAGCGGCTGCTGAACGTTTAGTGGCATCAGAGTATGGCGACTTTTCATCTCGTTATAAAAGCGAAATCTTAGCTGTCCTACCAAGCTGCCTTGGTGAAAAAAGCTTCCAGAATTTGATAGCATCCAATGCAAATACAGATCAACTCTTTAAGGCAGCTTATCTAGATAGTGCAACAATAAAATTACTCGATAAAATCGACTCCGTGTTAAGAGCAATAACTAGAAGTCTTAATGAGAAAGGTGATATCTGGCAGGTTAAGGGTGACTGCAGTGGCGCTACTCTATCTATTTTTAGATCGCTTAGTGAGGTGGTAGAGAAAAAAACCACCTACACACAAGAACAGGCAATCAGCATAGATAGAAACGAGCTATTACAGGAGCTTGAATCGAGTATAGGCGCACCTGAAGGTTATCACTGTAGTGATTCAGCTATGACGTATTTAGAAGAGGTGCTTAAGGAATTTGACCATCAAAAGATTGCAACTACGATAGTTGAAAAAATTCAAACGGCAAAGACAGAAACAGCAACTCCTACATTCAAGTTATAAAATAACACATTGTTGATTGATTGCGATACACAAAAATGTGAAAACTAAAAAAGCATTATAAACCTTGTGCCACGCATCTATTGAGATTTCCTAAAACAGTATAAAGATATGTAATATATGCAAGATATCACGATAATCATAGGACTCTCGTGCGCGAATGAAGAAGGTTACAACAAAGCCCGCCTGCAGAAAACACAATTGGGACAAGGTTACACATACAAAGTAAGACGTGTATCACATAGCAGTCACAAAAGATAAAGGGGATGAACAGCCTTTCGTAAAATGTGAAGCAGGTCACATTTAGCGAAATCGCTATCCGTTATGTTCTTTTCGTTGATCGCACAGATTTTGCTGCGTCAGCGCTTCTGACTTATATCACACAAGGCTGTCTGGCTATAAGTCGAATTTAGTCAATTAAATAGTATAAAAGGATCTAACTTTCTATATGAATATATTAAAACCCAACGTGCTAAAGCCTTTAGCTGTACTCATCCCCTTATTGTTAGCAGCGGGTAATGCCCACGCAACAAATTATGCATGTGATGAAGCATTCGATGGCGATGGTATCACCTACAATCAAATTCTTACCCCGGATCCAATCTTGGCCTCCGAGCGCCCCTTCCTAACGGAAGCGAAAGTGGCTTGGATGCAAGAAAAGATTGAGCGAGATGATGTTCATGC